>JAABUN010001820.1_pt1 | contig 42997 bp, 38 predicted proteins | sample 5559311 | NCBI WGS metagenome assembly JAABUN01 (sample SAMN10711877, study PRJNA513370) | rock metagenome | isolation source: Antarctica rocks | place: Antarctica: Victoria Land, Siegfried Peak sud
CCGCCGGTCGACCCTGCCGCACCGCCGGTCGACCCTGCCGCACCGCCGGTCGACCCTGCCGCACCGCCGGTCGACCCTGCTGCGCCGCCGGTCGACCCTGCCGCACCGCCGGTCGACCCTGCTGCGCCGCCGGTCGACCCTGCCGCACCGCCGGTCGACCCTGCCGCACCGCCGGTCGACCCTGCCGCGCCGCCGGCGCCGGGTGCGGGAACACCGTCGGATCTGGCGCAGATCACCGAGGAGGTCGCGACCCGGTTCCAGACCCTGGACTGCTCCGACCCGTCCAACACCGCAGGTGGTACGGCCGACGTGGCCGGCGAGGTCCTGGTGACCTGCAGCCAGGACGGCGCGGCCAAGTACATCCTCGGCCCCGTCGAGGTCGAGGGCGTGCGGATCGAGTCGGCCTCGTCGGGGCTGGCCCAGAACGCGCAGGGCTTCACCACCGGTGAGTGGGCCGTGAGCCTGGAGTTCGACAACGAGGGTGCCGACCAGTTCCGAACTGTGACCGAGCGCCTCATCGCCCTGCAGCCGCCGCAGAACCAGTTCGCCATCGTGCTGGACTCGCTGGTGGTCTCGGCGCCGAGCACGAACGCCGTCATCACCGACGGTCGGGCCGAGATCACCGGCTCGTTCACCCAGACCAGCTCGAGCCAGCTCGCGAACCAGCTGAAGTTCGGGGCCCTGCCCATCTCCTTCGAGGTCCAGTCCGAGAACCAGATCTCCGCGACCCTGGGTACGGAGCAGCTGCGGAACGGCCTGCTGGCGGGGCTGATCGGTCTGGTCCTGGTCGTCGTCTACTCGATCTTCCAGTACCGCGGCCTCGGCCTGGTCACGGTGTTCAGCCTGCTGCTGGCCGGACTGCTGACCTACCTGACCATCACCCTGCTGTCGTGGACCCAGGGCTATCGGTTGAGCCTTCCGGGCGTCGCCGGTCTGATCGTCGCGATCGGCATCACCGCCGACTCCTTCATCGTCTACTTCGAACGGGTACGGGACGAGGTCCGCGAGGGTCGTTCCCTTGCAGCCGCGGTCGAGACCGGCTGGCAGCGGGCTCGCCGCACCATCGTCGCCTCGGACACCATCAACCTGCTGGCAGCGGCCGTCCTTTACCTGCTCGCCGTCGGCGGTGTCCGCGGGTTCGCGTTCACGCTCGGACTCACCACGCTGATCGACCTCGTGGTGGTCTTCTTGTTCACCCACCCGGTGGTGGCGCTGCTCGCCCGCACCAACCTCTTCGCATCGGGGCACAAGCTGTCCGGCTTCAACGCCGAGCAGCTCGGGCGCCCGAGCGCGTACGCCGGTCGCGGCAGGGTTCGCCCGCCTGAGACCGGCGGTGCCCGAATGACCATCGCGGAGCGCCGGGCCGCTGCGGCCGCCGAGCAGCGCGATGCCGAGCCGGTCGACGACGGCTCGGGCGAGCCGGTGGGAACCGGCGCCACGAAGGTCACGTCCCCGCCGCGACTGACCAAGGAGTCCTGATGGCATTCAGCTTCGCCAGGTTCGGCAACGACCTCTACACCGGCAAGCGCTCGTTCGACTTCGTCGGACGCTGGCGGACCTGGTTCGCCATCGGGGCGCTGATGGCCCTGTTGGCTGTCCTCGTGATCGGCGTGAAGGGCGTGAACGCGGGGATCGAGTTCAGGGGCGGCTCGGAGTTCACCGTCTCCGGCGTCCAGAACAGCGACCAGGGCATCGCCCGGGACGTCGTCAGTGCCTCCAACCCCGGCGGAGAGACCCCACGGGTGACGGTGGTCGGCGCCGACTCGGTCCGGGTGCAGACCGAACGGCTGACCGACGACGAGACCAACGAGCTACGTGCCGAGCTGGCCCAGGGCTACGACGTCGACCCCTCGGACGTGACCTCCTCGTTCGTGGGTGCGTCCTGGGGCTCAGACGTCACGGGCAAGGCGCTGACCAGCCTGCTGGTGTTCTCGGTGCTGGTCTCGATCGTCATCACCTTGTACTTCCGGTCCTGGCAGATGGCCGTGGCCGCCCTGGTCGCTCTGCTGCACGACCTGATCATCACCGCGGGCGTCTACGCGGCCACGGGGTTCGAGGTCACCCCCGCCACCGTCATCGGCTTCCTGACGATCCTGGGGTACTCGCTGTACGACACGGTGGTCGTCTTCGACAAGGTGCGAGAGAACACCACCCAGTTCCTGACCAGCACCAAGCGCAGCTTCGCTGAGTCGACGAACCTCGCGGTGAACCAGACGGTGGTCCGCTCCATCAACACCTCGGTGGTGGCGCTGCTGCCGGTCGCGGCGATCCTGTTCATCGGTGCGTTCCTGCTGGGGGCGGGCACCCTGAAGGACATCTCGCTGGCCCTGTTCGTCGGCATCATCGCCGGCACCTACTCGTCGGTGTTCATCGCGCCGGCGATCCTGGTGCTGCTGCGCCGTCGAGACGCCTCCGTCCAGGAGCACGAGAAGCGGGTGCTCCAGGCGCGTGCGGCTCGCACAGCGACGCCGAGCGCCGAGCTGGTGACGGCTGGTGCCGCGGCAGATGCCGGCCCGGCAGCAGGTGGTGCAAGGACAGGGAGCACCGCCGCACCGCCGCGCGCGGCTGGGCCACGCAACCAGCCCCGGCGTCACAAGGGACAGCGTCCGAGCGGCAAGCGGCGCTGACGGTGCCGCCCATCCCCGCAGGTGAACCGCCCGGGCTGCCGTCGGCCGCTGCCACCGTTCTTGCTCTTGTGCGGGACGTCCCGGACTACCCCTCTGCCGGGATCCTTTTCAAGGACATCACGCCGGTGCTGGGCGACCGCGGTGCCCTGCGAGCGGCTGTCGAGGGCATGGTCGCCCTGGTGCATCCCGACGAGATCGACGTGGTCGTGGGCATCGAAGCGCGCGGGTTCATCCTCGGCGCTGCCGTCGCGCTGGGTCTCGGCACCGGGTTCGTCCCGGTCCGCAAGGTGGGCAAGCTGCCGCACCGCACCCACGCCATGAGCTACGACCTGGAGTACGGCAGCGCCGAGATCGAGGTCCACGCCGACGCCTTCGCCGGCGCACGCCGCGCTCTGGTCGTCGATGACGTGCTCGCCACCGGGGGCACGGCTGCTGCGGCCTGCGGCCTGGTCGAGCGGGCAGGGGCACAGGTGGTCGCCTTCGCCGTGCTGATCGAGCTGGAGGCCCTGGGTGGCAGGGCGGCCCTCCCCGAGCGCGACGTCCGCTCGGTGCTGCGGGTCTAGCCTGTCCAGGACAGGTAGTGCCCATTGTATCGCTCCCTAATTTACAACTGTGATTGTTTTGCAGCATGTCTAGGCGGCGTGCTGTCGTGATGCTGAGCCAGTTCAGCAGCGAGCAGTGGGGGATGGTGACGGCCACCCAGGCCTCACGTGCGGACGTCTCGCCCGTCGACCTCAGCAGGCTGGTCTCAGACGGGATCCTGGAGCCCGTTCCGGACGCGGCAAGGGTGTACCGGTTCACCACTGGCCCGGAGGACCTCGAGCTCGACTCACTGCGTGCCGCGTGGCTTCAGCTCGGCGGCTCTCGTACGACGGAGGAGCGGCTTCGCGAGCCGGATGCCGTGGTCAGTCACCGCTCCGCCGCGCATGCGCTTGACCTGGGCGATCTGATCCCACGCCGGCACGAGCTCCTGGTGACCAGCCGCCGCCAACCTCGCAGGCAAGACCTGCGGCTGAGGATCCGGTCCAGGCTGGGATCTTGGGCCCTGACCGGGGGGCTGCCGGTGAGCACCGCAACAGCCACGATCACTGACCTGCTCGATGACGACGAGGACGAGTCCGCGGTCGCTCGCATCTGCCAGGACGCACTGCGCCGAGGCCTGATCACCGAGTCCGAGCTGGTCGAGATGGCGACCCCGCACGTCCCCCGCTACGGGGCGCCGTCGGCGCCAGCGATGGCTACCGCCTTGGCTGGCGCATTGACCGGGCGGTGAGAGATGGGGACCGACAGCAACGCCCCACGTCTTCCCACCACGGTCACTTCGGCCGAAGGCGGCAGCGGTCAGCAGGCGTTTCCGTACGTGACGGCCCACGCCTTCAGAGCCGCACTCAAGGCACGGTTCACCGCCTTGGCTCAGACCGGCGGGGGATTCGGCTTCAACGAGCTGGCCCGCCAGTTCGCCTACGACCGGGCACTGGCTCGCGTCTTCACGGCCCCGGACGCCGACCGCTGGGTGCTCAAGGGCGGCGGTGCCCTGCTGACACGCCTAGAGGGTGGCGCTCGCCACAGCAAGGACCTCGATCTGTACTTCACCGATCAGGGCGCAGCTGCAGATCAGGCCGTCCGTGCGCTGCGCGTCGCACTGGCCCGCGACCACTTCCAGTTCACAGTGACCGCCGTCGATGAGCTGCAGGAGGCGGCGAAGGGATCGCGGGCGCACGTCGACGCAACCCTCGGTGCCACCCGGTACGCCCGCTTCCACGTCGATGTCGTCGTCGGCACCGCGATGACCGCCCCACCAGACCTGGTCCGTCCGCTGACCCCACTGACCCTGGCCGGCCTGGTTCGTCCCGACTACCGCGCCTTCCCCGTGCCGGACCATCTGGCCGACAAGCTGTTGGCCGTCCACGAGACCCACCGCGCCGGCGGACAGGCCCACATCAGCAGCCGGATCAAGGATCTCGTCGACATCGCCCTGATCGCCGCCACCCAGGAAGTGAAGGGTTCCGCATTGCGCACGGCGGTAGTCGTCGGCGCGCTGCATCGCAATCAGGATCTGCCGACCCAGTTCGTCGTCCCGGACGTCTGGAGGGCCGGCTACCCCAAGAAGGCAGCCGAGACGGCACGCCTTGCACCCGATTTCGACCAGGCGGTAGATCTCGCGCGGCGTCTCTTCGACCCGGTCTTGCAAGGACCGGTCGATGGCCAGTGGGACCCTGTCGCGGCCCGGTGGATCAGCCTGGACCGCGTGCTCAAGTCGTAGCCGTCAAGGGCTTTCTGACCGGGCGCTACCCGTCGATCTGAGGTTTGGCTGGGAAGTCCTAGACTGATCACCGAAGGACGGAGGTGCCGGTGGCCGAGGAAGTGAGCCAGACCCGCGTGAGCGGTGATGCCTCCAGCGCGCCTCCGGACGGCCATGACAGCCCGGACACGGTGCTGCGGGCCGACGACACCGGTCCGATGGGGTTGCGTGCCAGGATCGCCCGGTTCGGCTCACGTAGCACGGGCACCACGTCCCCGGTCATCGAGCCGTTGCTGCGCACGGTGCGGGCCAACCACCCCAAGGCGGACGTCGCGATGCTGGAACGCGCCTACGTCACCGCGGAGAGAGCCCACCGCGGGCAGCGTCGCAAGAGCGGCGACCCGTACATCACCCACCCCGTGGCGGTCGCCACGATCCTGGCCGAGCTCGGGATGACGATCCCCACGCTGTCCGCAGCCCTGCTGCACGACACGGTGGAGGACACCGAGTACAGCCTGGAGGCGCTGCGCGCCGACTTCGGCGACGAGGTGGCCAAGCTGGTGGACGGGGTCACCAAGCTCGACAAGGTGACCTACGGCGAGGCCGCGCAGGCCGAGACCGTCCGCAAGATGGTCGTCGCGATGGCGCGCGACATCAGGGTGCTCGTCATCAAGCTGGCCGACCGTCTCCACAACGCCAGGACCTGGAAGTACGTCTCGCAGGCCTCCGCCGAGCGCAAGGCCCGTGAGACGTTGGAGATCTACGCGCCGCTGGCCCACCGCCTCGGCATGAACACGATCAAGTGGGAGCTGGAAGACCTCTCCTTTGCGATCCTGTACCCCGGGGTCTACGACGAGATCGTCCGCCTGGTGGCCGACCGGGCTCCCGCTCGGGAGGAGCACCTGGCCGCCGTCCGCGACCAGGTGCGAGAGGACCTGCGGTCCGCGAAGATCAAGGCCACCGTCACCGGCAGGCCCAAGCACTACTACTCCGTCTACCAGAAGATGATCGTGCGTGGCCGCGACTTCACCGACATCTACGACCTCGTCGGGCTGCGGGTGCTGGTGGAGAGCATCCGCGACTGCTACGCCGTGCTGGGTGCCCTGCACGCCCGCTGGAACCCCGTGCCCGGGCGTTTCAAGGACTACATCGCGATGCCCAAGTTCAACATGTACCAGTCGTTGCACACCACGGTCATCGGCCCGGGCGGCAAGCCGGTGGAGATCCAGATCCGCACGCACCTGATGCACCGGCGTGCCGAGCTGGGGGTGGCGGCGCACTGGAAGTACAAGGACGGGGCCAACCGGCCGGACCCGGCGTCCGCGGGAGACACCGGTTCGATCAACGAGATGGCCTGGCTGCGACAGCTTCTCGACTGGCAGCGCGAGACCGGTGACCCTGGGGAGTTCCTGGAGTCGCTGCGCTTCGAGATCGGCGCGGGCGAGGTCTACGTGTTCACCCCCAAGGGCGACGTGCTGCCGCTGCCCGCCGACTCCACGCCGGTGGATTTCGCCTACGCCGTCCACACCGAGGTCGGCCACCGGACGATGGGAGCCCGGGTCAACGGCCGGCTGGTGGCGCTGGAGTCGCGGCTGGAGACCGGCGACGTCGTCGAGGTCTTCACCTCGAAGGTGGCTGACGCGGGGCCGAGCCGCGACTGGTTGAACTTCGTCAAGAGCCCTCGCGCGCGCAACAAGATCCGGCAGTGGTTCAGCAAGGAGCGCCGCGAGGAGGCCATCGAGCACGGCAAGGAACAGCTCGGCAAGGCCATCCGCAAGCAGCACCTGCCGATGCGGCGGCTGCTCAGCCACGAGACCCTGGTGGGCCTGGCCACCGAGCTGCGGTACGCGGACGTCTCGGCCCTGTACGCCGCCATCGGCGAGAACCAGGTCTCTGCAGCGAGCATCGTGGACAAGCTGGTGGCCTCCGTCGGCGGCGCGGACAGTGCCGAGGAGGACCTGGCTGAGGCGACCATCCCCTCGATCGTCCGGCAGCGCCGCCCACGCTCGGGTGACTCGGGCGTGGTGGTCAAGGGCGTCGACGACATCTGGGTCAAGCTGGCCAAGTGCTGCACACCGGTGCCCGGTGACCAGATCATCGGTTTCGTGACCCGCGGGCACGGTGTCTCGGTCCATCTGGCGGACTGCCAGAACGCGGCCAGCCTGCTCCAGCACGACGGCCGCATCGTCGAGGTGGAGTGGTCGGTCGGTCCGGCGAGCGTCTTCCTGGTCCAGATCCAGGTCGAGGCCCTGGACCGGGCCAGGCTGCTCTCGGACGTGACGCGGGTGCTGTCCGACAACCACGTCAACATCCTCTCCGCCAGCGTGACCACCAGCCGGGACAGGGTGGCGGTGTCGAAGTTCGTGTTCGAGATGGGCGACCCGGCGCACCTGGACCACGTGCTGGGGGCCGTCCGACGGGTCGACGGTGTGTTCGACGTCTACCGGATCACGGGCAAGCGCTCGGTGTAAGCGCCGGGTGGCAGGCCGGGTCGTCCACCGGGGCCCGCGCGAGCGGGTCGTCGCACCCCGATGCCACCAGCTCCAGCACCATGGCCGCCCGGTGCCGACCTGCCAAGCGCCCGCGCGCGACCAGGTGCTGCCAGGTCTGGGAAGGGTCGACGCCGCGGGCCCACAACCACGCCAGAGCGGGGTCGTCGCGCCCGGAGCCCCACAGCAGCAGGTCCGCGGCGGCGCGTACGGGGGTGCTGACCCGTACCCCGTGGACGTTCTCGGCGTCGTGGGGCAGCACCCGGGTCTGCCGCAGCCGCAGGCCCGTCCGGAGCCTGCGCGGCCCGGTCCCAGGTGGGACGAGGATGTCGATCATGTGGTCGGGACCGTGCCGCCCGTCCGACGGGCCGCCCGCCCTGCGTCCTGGCCCACCTCGGGCCCACACGGAGGTGGACAGCCCGACGACCCACCCTGGGCGCACCAGCAGCCGCAGGGCGTCGCAGCGAGCCACGGGCCAGGCGAGCTGGTGGGTCGGGAGGTAGACCTCGTCCGCTACCTGGGTCAGCGCTCCCTGGCGGCACAGCAGCGCCAGGACGGCGCGACCCTGACCTGGTCCGGGCGCCAGCGCCAGGTACGCCGGTCCGTCGGAGATGCTCATCCCCCAGGTGTGCCAGATCCGCCACCCGCGGGCAACCGCCTCACCTCGGGCTGTGGACGAGCAGCGCTGTTCCGCAGCGCTGTGCACAGAACCAGGTCAGGCGTGGTCGTCGGCCGCCTTACGGATCTGCTCGAGCCAGGCACGCCGGGCTTCCAGAGCGGCCGTGGCCTCCTTCTCCGCTCGAGAGTCGCCTGCCGCCCTAGCTGCGTCGAGGTCGCGCTCCAGCGTGGCGATGGAGTCCTCGAGCTGGCCCAGCGCCCCCTCGGCGCGGGCCTTCGTCTCCGGGTTGGAGCGCGTCCACCTGGCGTCCTCGACGTCGCGCACCGCCTGCTCGATCGCGCGCATCCGCTTCTCCACCCGGGCCACGTCCCCGCGGGGGACCTTGCCGGCCGCCTCCCACCGGTCCTGGATGTCGCGCAGGCCCGACTTGGCCGCGTCGAGATTCTTGACGGGCACGAGCTTCTCGGCCTCCTGCAGCAGCGCCTCCTTGACCTCGAGATTGGCTGTGAACTCCTCGTCCTGCTTCGCCTGGTCGGCGTTGCGGGCCTCGAAGAACGCGTCCTGGGCCGCGCGGAAGCGGGCCCACAGGGCGTCGTCATCCTTGCGTCCCGCGCGCCCGGCCGCCTTCCAGCGGTCCATCAGTGCGCGGTAGGCGATCGAGGTCGGGGCCCAGTCCGTGGAGCTGGACAGCGCCTCGGCCTCCTTGATGAGCGTGTCCTTTGCGGCCTTGACCTCCCCGTGCTCGGCATGGAGCTGGGCGAAGTGGTGCTTGCGGGCGCGGTCAAAAGCGGTGCGGGAGTGGCTGAACCGTCGCCACAGCTCCTCCTCGACGGGCTTGTCGAGGCGAGAACCCGTGCGCTGGGACTGCTTCCACTCCTCGAAGAGCTCCTGCATGCGGTCGCCGGAGGCCTTCCACTGGATGCGGCCAGGGTCCGTCCCGGAGATCTTCTCGGCCTCCTCGACCAGCGCCAGCCGCACCAGCCGTGAGGCCTCCTTGTCCGCGGCCCGGGCGAGCTCGGCCTCCTTGCGGCGCTCTGCGATGCCCGCATCGAGGGCCTCGACGCGAGCGACCAGCGCGGCCAGGTCTCCCACGACCGCGGCCGTGGGGAGCTGCTCCTTGACGCCGGCCAGCGCGCGCACGACGTCCTTGATCGCCGTCCCGGACGTCTGCAGGCGCTGCTCGGCCAGGGCGACCTGAGCTGCCAGGTCGTCGTACTTGCGCCCGAAGTAGGCCAACGCCTCCGCGGCGGTGGCTCCGGGGTGGGAGCCGACGGCGCGTTCGCCCGAGTCGTCCTGCGGGTCCTTGACGTAGACGGTGCCGTCGTCGTCCACCCGGCCCCAGGGTGCGGGGTCGCTGGACGGGGCGACGGCGACGGGCTCCTGCGCCGGCGCCTTGTCAGCAGCCGCTGCGCGGGCGGCGGCCTGAGGTCGGGCCGGTGGGCGGGGGACCGGTCGGGGCCCGGACGGGCGGAGGGTCGGTGCGGCTGCGGGTGCCTGCGCGTCCGGCTCCTCAGCAGCGGGTTCCTGAGCAGGAGGCTCCTGAGCAGCGGGCTCGGGCTCGACGTCGGGCGCCTCGGCCGGCTGCTCGGTGTGGTCCGGCTGCGTGGGTTGGCTCACTGGAGCGTCACTTCCTCGATGCTGATGGGTCGTGCCGGCGCGGTGCCGTCGGCACCGAGCCCTCCGTCCGCGATCTTCTGCACGATGTCCAGGCCCCCGGTGATGGTCCCGAAGACCGTGTAGCCCCCTGCGGCGTCGGAGGGGATGGTCGAGTCGTCGTAGACCAGGAAGAACTGGCTGCCCTGGCTGCTCGCGTCTCCGCCCACCCGGGCCATCGCGAGCGTGCCGGTCGGGTACAGGTCGTCCTCGGGAGCGTTCTCGATCGGTCCCCAGCCGTAGCCGGGGCCACCCTGACCGGTGCCGGTGGGATCTCCGCACTGCAGCACGAAGATGCCCTCGGTCGTGAGCCGGTGGCACGGTGTCTGGTCGTAGAAGGAGTCCTTGGCGAGCTGGACGAAGTTCGCCACCGCTTGCGGGGCGAGCGAGCCGTCCAGCTCGAGCGTGATGTCGCCGCAGGTGGTGACGAGGGTGGCGACCCAGGTCCGGTCCTCGGCCACCGCGGGGTCCGGAGCCGCCGGGAACTGCTCCGGCTCGGCCACGGCCTCGGTGCTGACCTCCGGGCACGGGTTGTCCGGCGCGGCGCTGTCGGTGGGTTCGGCCGACGCCGTCGGTTCCCCCGCGGCTGTCGTGGGCTCGTCGGGGCGGGTGAGCCAGTAGATGCTCCCGATCAGGAGCACCGGGACCAGGACCGCGGCCAGGACCAGGAGCCGGTTGCGGAGCGTGCGGCGACGCTGCTCCGCGGCGGTCTGCCGGACCTGCCACTCGGCGTACCTGCGTCGTGCGTACTCGCGCTCCTGCTTGCTCGGCGACACGTGGAACCCTCCCAGGTTCTGGTGACCGGCATGCCAAGGCGCAGCACCCGGTGAGAACGGACCGGTGGGCAGTCTATGGGGGCGGCCCAGCAGTAGGCTCCCGACGTGCTGATGTCGAGCTTTCCCGCTGCCGCTTTCGCCACGAACTGCTATGTCCTGGCCTCCGGCCCGGGTGAGGAGTGCCTCGTCGTCGACCCCGGCATCGGGGTGCTGGACGAGCTGGCTCGCGTCCTGGCCGAGCACCGCCTGCGACCGGCGGCGGTGCTGCTGACGCACGGGCACCTCGACCACGTGTACTCGGTCACCCCGGTGTGCGCAGCCAGCGGCGTGCCGGCACTGGTGCATCTCGATGACGCCTACCGCCTGGCCGACCCCATCGCCACGCTCGACCAGTCCCTGGTGGCCATGCTGGAGCAGCAGTTCGGTGAGAAGGCCAGCTGGCGCGAGCCCGAGGACGTGCGCACCCTCGTCCACGCCGAGCGCGTCGAGCTGGCCGGTCTGTCGTTCGAGGTGCTGCACGCACCAGGGCACACCGAAGGATCGGTCATGTTCGCGCTGTCCGAGGTCCCTGACCAGCTCGAGGGCGCGGCGGGCGACCCCGGCCGGCCCACCTGCACCGTCCTGGCCGGGGACGTGGTGTTCGCGGGCAGCATCGGGCGCACCGACCTGCCCGGCGGATCGCACCCGGCGATGCTGCGTTCGCTGCGCGAGGTCGTGCTGCCGCTGCCCGACACCACGCTGCTGCTGCCCGGGCACGGACCCGCCACCACCATGGCGCGCGAGCGCGCAACGAACCCCTACCTGGTCGAGAACCCCTGATGGCGAAGATCGCACGGATCTCCGGGTTCCCCGAGTGGACCCCCGCCCAGCGAGCGGTCGAGCAGCTGGTCGTGGACGAGCTGCGCCGGGTGTTCGAGCTGCACGGCTTCGCCTCGGTGGAGACCAGGGCGGTCGAGCCGGTGGAGCAGCTGCTGCGCAAGGGGGAGATCGACAAGGAGGTGTACGGGGTGCGCCGGCTGGCGGCAGAAGCCGGCACGGAACCCGGTGCTGCCGCGGACCTGGCGCTGCACTTCGATCTCACCGTCCCGTTCGCACGCTACGTGCTGGAGAACGCCGGCACCCTGCAGTTCCCTTTCCGCAGGTACCAGATCCAGAAGGTGTGGCGCGGTGAGCGCCCGCAGGAAGGGCGCTACCGCGAGTTCGCCCAGGCCGACATCGACGTGGTCGACCGCGAAACCCTGCCCTTCCACTACGAGGTGGAGATGCCCCTGGTGATGGCCGAGGCGTTCGCCGGGCTGCGCCGGCTGGGGCTGCCGGCCATGACGATCAGGGTCAACAACCGCAAGCTCGCGGAGGGCTTCTACCGGGGGCTGGGGCTCGCCGACCCGGCCGTCGTGCTGCGCGCGGTGGACAAGCTGGACAAGGTCGGGGCGGACGGCGTGCGGCGCGAGCTGCGCGCCGGTAAGGCTTCGGACGAGCAGGCCGCCGCCTGCCTAGCACTGGCCGAGATCCGTTCCCAAGACACAGATTTCGTCCAACAGGTGCGCGCGCTGGGGGTGGCTCACCCGTTGCTGGACGAAGGGCTCGCCGAGCTCGAGGCCGTGATGGCCGCGGCCAGCGCCCGAGCACCGGGCGCGCTGATCGCGGACCTGTCCATCGCCCGGGGACTGGACTACTACACCGGCACGGTCTACGAGACCACGATGCACGGCTTCGAGCAGTACGGCTCCGCGTGCTCGGGGGGCCGCTACGACGCGCTCGCCTCCGACGGGCGGACGACCTACCCCGGCGTGGGCATCTCCTTCGGCCTGACCAGGGTGCTGGGCCTGCTGTTCGCGCGTGGGCTGACAGCCTCCCGCTCAGTGCCGACCGTGGTGCTGGTGGCCCTGACCGCAGACGAGCAGCGTGAGGCCGCGCAGACCGTGGCAGCGACACTGCGGGGGCGCGGCATCTCTGCCCTGGTGGCCCCGTCCGCCGAGAAGTTCGGCAAGCAGATCCGTTTCGCCGACCGGCGCGGCATCCCGTTCGTGTGGTTCTGCGAGGCCGGCGAGGCCGGGGCGGACCAGGTCAAGGACATCCGCTCGGGGGCCCAGCTGGACGCAGATGCCACCTCGTGGGCACCGGCCCCCGAGGACCTGCACCCCACGCCCGTCCAACCCTGACCTACGTCAGCGGGCGGCGTTGGCCACCACGGCGTTCCGCACGTACTGGGCCAGGCCCTCGTGCTGGCGCTCGTAGCCCGCGCGGAACCGTTCGTCGACGACGTACATCTGCGCGATGTTGCGGTGCATCTCGGCCGAGCAGTCGTAGAACCAGGTGCAGATCTGCTGACGGGCCTCTTCGGCCAGGCCGGTGGCGACGGCCCCGTCGGCCGGCTCGCCCGCGACCAGCGCCGCGATGAACCGGCGGTTGAGGTCGTCGCCCTCGGCCTTGATCTGCACCCACTGCTCCTTGGTGTACTGCGAGGACCGGGCCTGGGACTGCTTCCAGGCGTCGGTGTCCCCCCAGCGCTGCTCTGCCTCGGCGGCGTAGTCGTCGCCGAGCCAGTTCTCGCCGAAGATCTCGAACTGCTCCTCGCGGCTGATCTTGATGTCCATGCTGTGCGCCTCCATCTGCTGCTGAACCGCCAACCTCATCCCTACGAGCTCGTCGATCCGCTCGCCGAGCAGCTCGACCTGACGCCGCAGGTGCTCGGTCGTGGAGACCGCGGGGTCGTCGAGGATGGCGGCCACCTCGTCGAGGGAGAACCCCAGACCCCGGTAGAGCAGAACCTGGTGCAGACGGTCGACATCGGCGTCCGCGTACAGCCGGTAGCCGGCCCGGCTGCGCGCGCTGGGCCGCAGCAGACCGATCTCGTCGTAGTGGTGCAGCGTCCTGACGCTGACCCTGGCGAGCGCGGCCACCTGACCGACCGTGTGCTCCACGTCAACAGCTCCTGTCGGGGCGGGCGGGGCCCTTCCTCGCACGTCCCGGGTGGGCCGTGCGTTCTCCACCGTGGGGCCTTCCGCAGGGTGAGGGTCAAGGGATCTCCCGGACGGGGGTCAGCCGGCGCGACGGGCCAGGTACAGGTCGCGTAGCACGGCGATCTCGGACCCGTGGTGGATCAGCTCGCGGTTAAGGTGCAGCACCAGGTGCGCGAACGGGGCCTGCGCGTCGATCTCGGTCGCCTGGCTCAGCCCGACCATCCACATCTGCTCCACGTCCAGATCGGCGATCTCGCGCTGCCAGCGCTCGACCTGCTCGGCCAGCCCAGCCAGGCCACCGGCAGCATCGGGGCAGAAAACGACGTCGTCGCGCCGCTGCTGGTGCCCGCCGAAGGTCCACTCCCACCGCTCGAAGAAGACCTCCGTCAGGTGCGCCACCAGCCAAGCGATCGTTCGTGGCCCGGCGGAGCTCGGACCGTCGGGCCACTGCGCCACCCAGTCGCCTGATCCCACCACCCGGCCGGTGGCTGCTGACCGTGGCAGCACCGTCAACGCGGCGGGCGCCGGCCTCCACAGGTACTCCGCGTCGGTCAGCCCCTGCATGCGCTGGGAGAGGTCCCACCAGGAGAACCCGAGCTGGCCGAGCACCAGGGACTGCGGATCGGGGCGGCTCAGGATGGACCAGTCGAAGTCTTGCGCCATCCACATATCGTGGCAGCGCAGCGGACGACGCGGTAGGAGTCACGGTCGCCGGGTCCGTAGGATCTGCTCCTCAACCGATCCCGACAGCTCAGGGGAACCTCGTGCTCCGCACCCGTACCGCCGGATCGCTGCGTGCCAGCGACGCCGGGACCACCATCACGCTCACCGGCTGGGTGGGCAAGCGCCGCGACCACGGCGGGGTGGCCTTCCTCGACCTGCGTGACGCCAGCGGGGTCGCCCAGGTGGTGGTCCGCGACGAGGCGGTGGCCAGCGGTCTGCGCAACGAGTACTGCCTGCGGGTCAGCGGCACGGTGCAGGCACGCCCGGCCGGCAACGAGAACCCCAACCTGCCCACCGGCGACATCGAGCTGATCGCGGACGAGGTGGAGGTGCTCAACGCCTCTGCCCCGCTGCCCTTCCAGATCGACGACCACGTGGAGGTGGGGGAGGAGGCCCGGCTGCGGTACCGCTACCTCGACCTGCGCCGCACCGGCCCCGGGCGGGCGCTGCGGCTGCGCTCGGCGGTCAACCGCGCCGCCCGGACGGTCCTGGACGCCCATGACTTCGTGGAGATCGAGACGCCGACGCTGACCCGGTCCACCCCCGAGGGTGCGCGCGACTTCCTGGTGCCGGCACGGCTGGCGCCGGGGTCCTGGTACGCCCTGCCGCAGAGCCCGCAGCTGTTCAAGCAGCTGCTGATGGTGGCCGGCATGGAGCGCTACTACCAGATCGCCCGCTGCTACCGGGACGAGGACTTCCGTGCCGACCGGCAGCCAGAGTTCACCCAGCTCGACATCGAGATGAGCTTCGTCGAGCAGGACGACGTGATCGCGCTCGCGGAGGAGGTGCTGGCAGCGCTGTGGCGCCTGGTCGACGTCGAGCTGACGACACCGTTCCCGCGGATGACCTACGCCGAGGCGATGGCCCGCTACGGCTCCGACAAGCCGGACCTGCGCTTCGAGCTCGAGCTGGTCGACTGCACGGACCATTTCTCCGGCACGGGTTTTCGCGTGTTCCAGGCACCCTACGTCGGTGCGGTCGTCATGCCGGGAGGCGGTTCGCAGCCGCGCCGGCAGTTCGACGCGTGGCAGGAGTGGGCCAAGCAGCGCGGAGCCAAGGGGCTGGCGTACGTCACGGTCGGCGTCGAGGGTGAGCTCGGTGGCCCCGTGGCCAAGAACCTGTCCGAGGCGGAGCTGTCCGGCCTGGTCGCGCACACCGGGGCCGCGGCCGGTGACTGCATCTTCTTCGCCGCAGGCGAGCCCAAGGGCGCGCGTGCCCTGCTGGGCGCGGCGCGCTCGGAGATCGCACGCCGTGGTGGTCTGATCGACGACAACGCCTGGAAGTTCGTCTGGGTCGTCGACGCGCCGCTGTTCGAGGCAGCCTCGGACGCGGTGGCTGCGGGCGACGTGGCCGTCGGGTCCGGCGCGTGGACCGCGGTGCACCACGCCTTCACGTCCCCGAAGCCGGAGTGGATCGACAGGTTCGAGGAGTCGCCCGCGGACGCGCTGGCTTATGCCTACGACATCGTCTGCAACGGCAACGAGATCGGCGGCGGCTCGATCCGGATCCACCGCCGGGACGTGCAGGAGCGGGTCTTCGCCCTGATGGGGCTCTCGGCCGAGGAGGCGCAGGAGAAGTTCGGCTTCCTGCTGGACGCCTTTGCCTTCGGGGCGCCGCCGCACGGCGGGATCGCCTTTGGCTGGGACCGGATCGTGGCGCTGCTGGCGGGGGTGGACTCCATCCGCGAGGTGATCGCCTTCCCGAAGTCCGGTGGGGGGTACGACCCGCTCACCGCGGCACCTGCTCCGATCACCGCGGCGCAGCGCAAGGAGGCGGGCGTGGACGGGGTGCCGAAGTCGGCTGAGCGCCAAGGCGCTCAGGGGGTTGCGCCGACGACCTGACGGGACGAGAAGTAGTGCTCGCAGCGGAACCCGAGCCGTTCGTACATGCGGCGCGCCACCGCGTTGTCGGAGTACATGCCCAACGTCACCGCGGGTGCGCCCTCCGACAGCAGCTGACGCGTCAGCGCCGCGGTGACGGCGGCGCCCAGCCCCTGCCCGCGCGCACCGGGGTGCACCGCGATCGAAGCCAGGTGCGGCACGCCCGGGCTGGACGGGTGGTTGGCGCCCACGGCCAGGAGCGCTCCGTGCGGGCCGCGGATCCCCAGCCAGCGTTCGACTCCGGCTGAGCCCGGGGCCGAGCTGTGCCGCGGGCTGGCCGCGGCGAGGAGGCCGACGATCTCGGGGTCGCAGCGAGGCACCGGTACAGCCGCGACGCGCCCCTCACCAGCCGTGGGTGCAGGTGCGGCGTCGGTCCACATCCACTCCCAGTCGTCGCCAGGCCCCATCCGCGCGGCGATGTCAGGCTGTTCGGCGGCCAACAGCTCCAGCGACCCGCGGGGCAGGCTCACCCGCGCGGGCTCGAAGTCGCGCAGAGCCTGCGGCAGCACGGCGAGCGCCGCGTGCGACGAGCCGAGCACCGTCAGCACCGGGACACCGCGGCGCCCGATCTGCAGCGTCGCCACCCCATCCGGCCGGTCCCAGCGGTGCAGCAGCGGGCCCCGCCGAGCTGCCAGCGCAGGAACCGGTCCGCGGCCGCGTCGAAGCGGTTCAGTGCGAGACCCCGATCCGGTTGTGCAGCCAGCGCAGCGGGCGGGGTGCCCACCAGTTCCAGTCCCCGAGCAGCGTCATGGTCGCCGGCACCAGAAGCATGCGGACCAGCGTGGCGTCGATCGCCACGGCCACGGCCAGGGCCACGCCGGTCTGCTTGATCACCAGCAGCTCGCCGGCGACGAAGCCGGAGAAGACCACCACGATGATCAAGGCCGCGGACGTGATGATGCGTCCCGACTTCTGCAGGCCCGCGACAACACTGGCGTCGTTGTCCAAGCCCTTGTCGCGCATCTCCTTGATCCGGGAGAGCAGGAACACCTCGTAGTCCATCGCCAGGCCGAACCCCAGCGCGAGGACGATCGGGGGGATGACCGTCTCGATGCCGTCGGGCGCCGTGAAGTCGAGCAGCCCGGCCAGGTTCCCGTCCTGGAAGCCCCAGACCACCACCCCGATGCTGGCGCCGAGCGAGATTGTGTTCAGCAGCAACGCCTTCAGCGGGATCAGCAGCGATCCCGTCATCAGGAACAGCAGCACGAATGTCGCAAGCACCACCAAGGCGATGGCCTTGGGGGCAGTGTCGCGGAGCGAGGAGCTGAAGTCGACCAGCCCGGCGGCCTGCCCGGTGACCCACGTCTGGACCTCGGGGCGGTTGTCCCGCACCTCGCGCACCACAGAGGCTGCCTGCTGGCCGCCGACGTCCTGGCTCTCGATCCGCACGCCGACCACCGTGTAGTCCCCCAGCACCTGTGGCGGGTCGACCGAGCGCACGCCCTCGATCTGGGCGACCTCGCCGGACCACCTGGTCAGCTCTGCGCCCACCTCGGCAGAGCTGCCCCGCGCGACGACCGTCACCGCGGGGGACGCCGTGGCGGGGAAGTCGTCCCTGAGGTCGTCGAAGAACTGCCGCTGAGGATGGTCGACGGCGAGAAGGTCCACCCCCGAGCTGCGCAGCCGCAGCGACAACGCGGGCAGCGCCAACACGACCAGGACCAGCACCACCCCGAGCACGACCCACCACGGACGGCGCTGCACCCGGGTGGCCAGGCGGCTGAAGAAGCCCACCTCCGGCGCCACGTCACCCATCCGGGCCACCACGGCGCGCAGGCCGCGCACCCGGTTCAGCGCGCCCGGACGGATCAGCTGGGTGGCGCTCAGCACCATCAGCGCGGGGACCAGGGTCAGTGCCACCAGCAGGGCCACCACCACGACCGACATCCCGGCCGCGCCGGTGCCAGCCAACACGGGTGCCTGGAACATCAGCAGGCCGCCGAGGCTGATGGCCACCGTGACGCCGCTGAACACGACCGTGCGTCCGGCCGTGGTCAGCGTCGCCACGAGCGCTTCCGATCGCAGCCGATAGGGCACCTGCTGCGAGCGGCGACGACGTTCCGTGCGGGTGCCCGCGAGAGCGGGGACCTCGCGGGCCACCACGGCCCGCAGCTCCTCGCGGAACCGGCTGACCATGAGCAGGCCGTAGTCGATGCACAGGCCCAGGCCCATCACCGTCACCACGTTGACCACGGTGGCGTCCAGGTCGATGACGTAGGAGAAGCCCAGCAGCGAGGCCAATCCGCCGGCGATGGAGGCGACCGCGCCGACGATGGGCATGCCGGCGGCCAGGAAGCCGCCGAACACGAACACCATCACGAGCAGACTCACAGGCAGGGCGATGCCTTCACCTACGAGCAGGTCCTCCTTGACCTGCTCGTTGATGGCGTCCCTGACCGCGCGCATCCCGCCGATCGCGGAGGTGGCGCCGGGGTCGCCGCCGCGGACCTCCTCGCCCAGGACGGTCAGGCGTGCCCGCACGGAGTCCAGCGCCTCGTCCGTGGCCCGGTCCCCGAGATCGGGTGCCAGGCTCACCGTCACCAGCACCTTCTGCCCGTCGGTGGAGACGAACGCCAGCGCCCGCGGGTCGGTCGGGTCCGGTGCTGCCGGGTCGGGGAAGGCATAGGGGTCAGAGACGCTCGCGACGTCCTCGATCGCGGCCAGGTCCTCGCGTGCGGCGCCGACCTTCGCAGCGAGGTCCTCGGCGGCCGGATCCACACCCGTCAGGACGAGCTGGAGGGGATCACCGGTGGGCCTGGCCTCCGTCAGCAGTTCGCGTCCGACCTGGGCCTCGCCCGGCGCGTCCGGCTCGCCGCCGCCCAGCCGTGCGAACAGCCCCTCGCCGACCACCCCGAGAGCCGCGAGGAAGCCCGCGACCACCAGCACGGCCCAGGTGAGCACGACGGGCAGAGGATGCCGTGCGATGAGACGTCCGAGGCGGGTGAGCACGCGGTCAGGATTCCAGCAGGCGTCGGGGGCACTGCGCCCGGCCTCTGGTGGCAGCTACGGTCGGGGCGTGGCCGACTTGTTCAGCGCTGATCCCGACGACGTGCCCGATCCGTCCTCGGGCAGGCCGTCCGCACCGCTGGCAGTGCGGATGCGCCCGCGCACCCTCGACGACGTGGTCGGCCAGGAGCACCTGCTGGTGCCCGGGTCGCCGCTGCGGCGGCTGGTGGCGGGGCAGTCGGCCGGGAGCCGGGCAGGAGTGTCGTCGGTGCTGCTGTGGGGCCCGCCCGGCACCGGCAAGACGACCCTGGCGCACGTGGTCTCGCGCGGCACCGGAGGGCGGTTCGTCGAGCTGTCGGCCATCACGGCGGGGGTCAAGGACGTCCGCCGGGTGATGGAGGAGGCGCGCAACGACCTGGACCTCCACCACCGCTCGACCGTGCTGTTCCTGGACGAGATCCACCGCTTCACCAAGGCCCAGCAGGACGTGCTGCTGCCCGGGGTGGAGAACGGCTGGGTGATCCTCATCGCCGCGACGACGGAGAACCCCTCCTTCTCGGTGATCTCCCCGCTGCTGTCCCGGTCGCTGGTGCTGACCCTGCGGCCCCTGACCGAGGACGACGTGCGCGCCCTCGTGCGGCGGGCGCTGGCCGACCCGTGTGGGCTCGCCGCCGAGGTGGAGGTCGAGCCCGAGGCCCTGGACCACCTCGTCCGGGTCGCCTCGGGTGACGCCCGGCGAGCGCTGACGGCACTGGAGGCAGCGGTGGGAGCGGCCGCGAGCGAGGGCGCCGGCGCCGTGACCCTGGCGCACGCCGAGCGGGCGCTGGACATCGCGGCCGTGCGCTACGACCGCGACGGCGACCAGCACTACGACGTCGCCAGCGCCTTCATCAAGTCCGTCCGCGGCTCGGACGTGGACGCCTCGCTGCACTACCTGGCCCGGATGCTGGAGGCGGGGGAGGACCCGCGCTTCGTGGCCCGGCGCATCGTGATCTCGGCGTCGGAGGACGTCGGGATGGCTGACCCGTCCGCGCTGGTGACGGCGGTGGCCGCCGCCCAGGCCGTCCAGCTGATCGGGATGCCGGAGGCCCGCCTGGTGCTGGCGCAGGCCGTGGTGCACCTGGCCACCGCGCCCAAGTCGAACGCCGCCTACCTCGGCATCAACGCTGCCGTCGCGGACGTACGGGCCGGGCGGTCCGGGACGGTGCCCGCCCACCTGCGCGACGCGCACTACCCCGGTGCGACCCAGCTCGGGCACGGCAGCGGGTACGTCTACTCCCACGACGAGCCGCATGCGGTGGCGGCGCAGCAGTACGTGCCGGACCCGCTGGTGGGGGTGCGCTACTACGAGCCGACCGACCGCGGGTTCGAGCGGGACATCTCGGCACGGCTGGAGCGGCTGCGGGGGTTGCTGGGTGGCCCGGATTTGGGCGTTCCGTCAGCTCCCGCGTCCGATCCGCCACCGAGTGCTGGCTAACGGGGGCTTCACCGGCCCCGAAGCCCCATAACGCCCGCACTCGCGGCGTACGGGTTCGCGATAGGGTTCCGGTCGGCACCGGCACGCTGGCGGCGCCATCCCGCCGCGCCGACTGGCCCGGAGGGCGGTGCGAGATCGAGAGAGGCACCCATGTCGCTCGGAGACATCGCCGGACTGATCGCCGCGGTGGCGTTCGTCCTGCTGGTCGGGTTCCTGGCCATCCCGCTGATCAAGCTGGGCAAGGTGCTGGACGAGACCCGGCTCACCATCAAGAACCTCTCGGACGAGACGGTGCCGCTGATCGGCGAGGTCACCACCACGGTCGGTCACACCAACCACCAGCTGCAGAAGGTCGACACGATCACCACCAAGGTCGGCGTCATCTCCGACAACGGGGTGCAGGTCGCCACCAACATCTCGGCGCTGACCGCGCTCTTCGCCGCCACGCTGGGCTCCCCGGTCATCCGGGTCGCCGCGTTCACCTACGGCGTGCGGCACGCGATGAGCGGGCGCAAGGCCGGCGCCACCCGCGGCCGACGTCGGAAGAGGGACTGAGATGCGTCGCGTCTTCTGGATCGCCCTGGGTGCTGCCGCCGGCATCTACGCCGTGCGCAAGGCCGGTCAGGTCGCCCACCAGTACAGCCCGCAGGCCCTGGCCGGCGGGCTGGGTCAGGGCCTGTCGAACCTGGGCGACGGGTTCCGTGACTTCGCCGACGCCGTTCGTGAGGCTGCGACCGAGCGCGAGGAGGTGCTGCGCGCCGCCGTGTCCGGAGACCTGGACGGGCGCGGTGTGGCCGACGTGCTGGAGAACCCGACCCGCGAGACGGACTGACCGACAAGGTCTTCCGCCACGCCCGCGAACCAGAGCAACCGAGGACCGCCTCCGATGGAAACCGCTGAGATCCGCCGTCGCTGGCTGACGTACTTCGAGGGCCGCGACCACACCGTGGTGCCCAGCGCGCCGTTGCTGTCGGACGACCCGACGCTGCTGTTCGTGGTGGCCGGCATGGTCCCGTTCATCCCCTACCTCACCGGCCAGCAGACACCGCCGTTCGCGCGCGCCACCAGCGTGCAGAAGTGCGTGCGCACCCTCGACATCGAGGAGGTCGGCAGGACCACCCGGCACGGCACGTTCTTCCAGATGAACGGCAACTTCTCGTTCGGGGACTACTTCAAGGAAGGAGCCATCCGCTACGCCTGGGAGCTCATCACGACTCCCCAGAGCCAGGGCGGCTACGGCTTCGACCCGGACAAGATCTGGGTCACCGTGTACCACGACGACTCCGAGTCACGCCGGCTGTGGAAGTCGATCGCAGGGCTGGCGGACGAGCGGATCCAGTCGCGCGGGATGGCCGACAACTACTGGTCGACGGGCGTGGCGGGCCCGTGCGGGCCGTGCAGCGAGATCTACGTCGACCGTGGCCCGGAGTACGGCCCGGACGGGGGGCCGATCGCCGACGAGGACCGGTACCTGGAGATCTGGAACCTGGTCTTCATGGAGTTCGAGCGCGCCGGCGGTGGCACCAAGGACGACTTCCCGATCATCGGCGAGCTGCCCAGCAAGAACATCGACACGGGCATGGGCCTGGAGCGCGTCGCGTACCTGCTGCAGGGGGTGGACAACCTCTACGAGATCGATGAGGTCTACCCCGTCATCGAGCACGCCTCCCAGCTGTGCGGGGTGGCCTACGGCAAGGACCACGACTCCGACGTCAGGCTCCGGGTGGTGGCCGACCACGTGCGCTCCTCGCTGATGCTGATCGGGGACGGCGTCAACCCCGGCAACGAGGGACGCGGCTACGTGCTGCGACGGCTGCTGCGGCGCAGCGTGCGTGCGATGCGCCTGCTCGGCGTCGACGGTCGCACCCTGCCCGAGCTGCTGCCGGTGTCGATGGAGCGGATGAAGCAGTCCTACCCCGAGCTGGAGCGGGACTTCGGTCGCATCTCCGGTATCGCCTATGCCGAGGAGGAGGCGTTCGCACGCACCCTCGTCTCGGGGACCACGATCCTGGACACCGCGGTGCGCAAGGCGAAGACCTCGGCCCAGGGCGGGGCAGCCAGCCTCACCGGCGACCAGGCTTTCGCGCTGCACGACACCTACGGCTTCCCCATCGACCTCACGCTGGAGATGGCGGCCGAGCAGGGCGTCTCGGTCGACCGTGCGGGCTTCACCGCCCTGATGTCGTCCCAGCGTGAGCGGGCCAAGGCCGACGCGCGCGCCAAGAAGGGGGGCCGCGCCGACACCAGCGCCTACCGGGACCTGCGCGAGCCGGGAGCCACCGTCTTCACCGGGTACTCCGAGCTGGAGACCGGGACCAGCGTGCGCGGCCTGCTGCTGGACGGCGAGCGCGTGCGTTCGGCCGCCGCCGGCCAGGTGGTCGAGGTCGTCCTGGAGCAGACCCCCTTCTACGCGGAGTCCGGCGGTCAGGAGTCCGACGCCGGGGTGATCCGCGGCTCCGACGGGCTGGAGCTGGAGGTGCTCGACGTCCAGCGCCCGGTCAAGGGCCTGGTCGTGCACCGGGTCAGCGTCAGCAGCGGCGAGGTCGTCCAGGGCCAGGACGTGCAGGCGCAGGTCGACGAGCAGTGGCGCCTCGGCGCATGTCAGGCGCACTCGGGTACCCACGTGATGCATGCCGCTCTGCGCCAGGTGCTGGGACCGACTGCGCTGCAGTCGGGTTCGTACAACAAGCCGGGTTACCTCCGGTTGGACTTCGCGTGGCCGAACGCGCTGGACGCGGCCACCAGGAGCGAGGTCGAGGAGGTCGCCAACCTGGCGCTGCGCCGGGACCTGCCCGTCAGCGCCACCTACCTGCCGCTGTCCCAGGCCCGCGAGCTCGGAGCCCTGGCGCTGTTCGGGGAGACCTACGACGAGCAGGTCCGCGTCGTGGAGATGGGCGGGGAGTGGAGCCGCGAGCTCTGCGGCGGCACCCACGTGGCCCACTCCTCCCAGGTGGGCATGCTGGCCCTGAGCGGTGAGGCGTCCGTGGGGGCAGGGGTGCGCCGGGTCGAGGCCCTGGTAGGGATCGACGCGTTCCGCACCCTGGCCAAGGAGCGTGCCCTGGTGCTGGCGCTGACGGAGACCCTCAAGGTGCGCCCCGAAGAGCTGCCCGAGCGCGTCGGCGCCCTGCTGACCCAGCTCAAGGCAGCCGAGAAGCGTCTCGCCGGTGCCGCCTCCCAGCAGGTGCTGGCCGCGGCCGGGAAGCTGGCGGCCGAGCCGAAAGACGTGTTCGGCGTCGCCTTCGTCGGCCATGACGCAGGCACCGTCTCCTCCGCGGACGACGTGCGTTCGCTCGTGCTCGACGTGCGCGGACGCCTGGGCAACGACCGGCCCGCCGTGGTGGCGGTGGCCGGGGTCGCCAAGGACCGGCCGGTGGTGGTGGTGGCGACCAACGAGCAGGCGCGCCGGTGGGGGGTCACCGCAGGTGCCCTGGTGCGCGTGGCGGCGCAGGCGCTGGGCGGCGGCGGGGGCGGCAAGGACGACCTGGCCCAGGGTGGCGGCACCGACCCCGCAGCAGTGGGGCAGGCCCTGCGCGAGGTCGAGCACACGGTCGGCCAGACGGTCACCGCCGGCAGATGATGCCCCGGCCGGTGACGCCCCGATGAGACCGCCCCGATGAGACCGCGCCGATGAGACCGCGCCGATGAGACCCGGGCCATGAGGCGGGGGGTGCGTCTCGGCGTGGACGTGGGCTCGGTCCGCGTCGGCCTGGCCGTGTGCGATCCCGACGGGGTCCTCGCCTCGGCGGTGGCCACGCTGGCCCGGGACGCGCAGGGGGCCGACCTGGCTGAGATCGCCAGGCAGAGCGCCGAGCGGGGCGTCCTGGAGGTCGTCGTGGGGCACCCTCTGTCGATGAACGGGCAGGAGGGACGCGCTGCCGGGCTCGCCCGGGGTTACGCTGTGTCACTTGCCCGTCTGCTGGCACCGGTCCCGGTGCGGCTGGTGGACGAGCGCCTGAGCACCGTGGCTGCGCACCAGCAGCTTCATGGTGCGGGTGTGCGAGGACGTAAGCACCGTTCCGTGGTGGACCAGGTGGCCGCCGTCGTGGTGCTGCAGAGCGCGCTGAACGTCGAGAGGACGTCCGGTCGTGAGCCGGGGTCGCTGGTCGAGCCCGGTCCGGAGGCGGAAGGTCCGTCCCCATCAGCGCAGGAGGCCCGTCCCGGATGAGCGAGCTGTTCTCCGGCCGCAAGGCCGCTGGGCACGATGATGTGCCGGCACCGTACGAGTACCAGGACGATGAGCTCCCGTACGAGGAGCACGCGGATCCCGACGCGCCGCACGCCTACGCCGACGAGCACGAGGTCGAGCACCCCGACGAGCACGACGGCGAGCACGACGGCGAGCACGACGGCGAGCACGACGGCGAGCACGCCCTGTTCGCGCCGGCTGCCTCCGCCGCGCACGTCGAGCAGACCGCGGACCGCTCCCGCAGCAGGCGCAAGAGCGCCCGCCGCCGCCGCACCGTGGTCATCATGGCCATCTGCCTGGCCCTGCTGGGCGGTGCTGTCTACGTCGGCTACTCCTTCCTCGTCCCGCTCGTCCAGAACTTCGGTGAGGAGCCTCCGCAGGACTACGCGGGCCCCGGCTCGGGCACCGCGACCGTGGTGGTCAACCCCGGTGACAGCGGGATCATGGTCGGTGACAGCCTGGTCGAAGCAGGGGTGATCCTGTCGCGCGGCGCTTTCGTCGCGGCGCTGCAGGAGAACCCGGACGGTGGCCAGGTGCAGCCCGGGACCTACGCGCTCCAGCAGGAGATGGCGGCGTCCCAGGCGCTGGAGCGGCTGCTCGATCCCGCCGCGAAACAGTCTGTGGCGGTGCAGGTGCGCGAGGGCCTGTGGGTCAGCGAGACGATGGAGCAGATCAGCGAGGACACCGGCTTCAGCGTCGAGGAGCTGCAGCTGGCGGCCCAGGACCCCGCGGTCGGGCTGCCGCCGGAGGCCGACGGCGATCCCGAGGGCTATCTGTTCCCCGCGAACTATGACTTCGACCCGGACGTGACCCCGGTGCAGGTCCTGGCCGCGATGGTGCAGCGGCACGACCAGGCGATGGAGGCCGCGGGGATCCCGGAAGCCGAACGACGGGACGTGCTGATCCGGGCCAGCATCGTGCAGGGCGAGGGGAGTGCGGACGAGGACTTCGCCAAGGTGGCCACGGTCATCGAGAACCGGCTGGAGCGCGGCGAGACGCTCGGGATGGACTCCACGGTGGGGTACGCGGTGCAGAAGCGCGCACTGGACCTGACCGTGTCCGACCTGGAGGTGGACTCCCCGTACAACACCCGGGTCAACACCGGCCTGCCGCCCGGCCCCATCAACTCACCGGGGGACGCGGCGATCGCCGCGGCGGCGAACCCTGCTGAGGGTGACTGGCTCTACTTCGTCACCACGAACCCTGACACCGGAGAGACGGTGTTCACCGCGGACTACGACGAGTTCCTGGCGGCGAAGCGGGAGTTCAACGAGTGGCTGGCGCAGAACGGCTGAGGCCAGGGTGAGCCGGGCCGCCGTACTCGGCTCGCCGGTGGCGCACTCCCTCTCGCCTGCCCTGCACACGGCTGCCTACCGCCAGCTCGGCCTGACCGGGTGGTCCTACGAGCGGGTCGAGCTCGTCGAGGACGCCCTGCCGTCGTTCCTGGACGGACTGGGCGCCGACTGGGCGGGGTTATCGCTGACCATGCCGCTCAAGCAGGCGGTGATCCCGCTGCTGGACGAGATCTCACCGCTGGCGGCGGCACTCGGCGTGGTGAACACGGTGACGTTCTCGCCGTCGGGGGCGGGTACGGGGCTTCAGGATCCGAGCGTTCGGGCCCGCCGCGGGGACAACACCGACGTCGCGGGGATCGAGCGGGCCCTTCGCGGCGCGGGGGTGGCAGACGCGGGCTCAGCGGTGGTGCTGGGCGCGGGGGCCACAGCGGCCTCGGCGGTGGCGGCGCTGCACATGCTGGGCGGCGAGCAAGTGTTGGTGTGCGCCCGCTCGCCGGCCAGGGCCGCCACGGTGCTGCAGGCGGGGGACCGGCTGGGCGTCAAGGTCGCGGTGCGTTCCCTGGATCAGGCCGCGGCGGCGGTGGCGCGCGCCGACGTCGTGGTCAGCACCGTGCCGGCCGGAGGTCTGGACGCGATGGCGGAGTCCCTACGGCCGGGGCGGCCCGGCGCGGTGCTGCTGGACGTGGTCTACGACCCGTGGCCGACACCGCTGGCCGCGGCCTGGGAGGCGGCGGGTGGCACCGTGGTCGCCGGCGTGGAGATGCTGCTGCACCAGGCCGCCGAGCAGGTGCGGCTGATGACGGGTCTGGCGCCCGACATGGGAGCCATGCGGGTGGCTGTGCCAGGGACCGCTGCTCACCTGCGGTAGTCGTCCGGGCCTTGACGGGCGCTCGTTGTCACCCTGGGTTCAAGCCCGGGCCCCAACCGGCCGATGACTTCCTCATGTGCAGGACACAGGTTCGCTGATGACGGCCGGCGTGCGCCAGTTCGTCGACATCCTTCTCGAGGACAAGCTCGTCACCGAGGAGCAGCTCGTCGCTGCCTTTGACATCCACGAGCACGAGGGCCGCCCGCTGGGTCGCGTCCTGGTCGACCAGGGCCTGCTCACCGAGAGCCAGCTGGTCGCTGCCCTTGCCGAGCAGATCGGGCTGGGCTTCGTCGACCTCAGCGAGGCGCCGGTCGACGCGACGGCCGTGGCGAAGATCCCGGGCACCGTCTGCCGCCGTCACACCGTGCTGCCCATCGGCTTCGAGGGCAAGAAGCTCGTCATCGCCATGGCCGACCCGGGCAACGTCTTCGCCCTGGACGACATCCGCCAGCTCACCCGGCTGGAGCTGCTGCCGGTCGTCGCCACCCGTGACGACCTGCTCGCCGCGATCAACCGGTACTGCCGCAGCGACGGCGAGTTCGACGAGCTGACCGCGACCATGGCAGACGTCGACGACACACCTGAGGATCTCACCCGGCTGACCGAGGTCACCGAGGAAGCCCCAATCGTCAAGTACGTCAACCTGCTCATCACCCAGGCGATCCAGGACCGGGCCTCCGACATCCACATCGAGCCGGGCGAGCACGAGCTGCGCATCCGCTACCGCATCGACGGTGTGCTGCACGAAGTGATGAAGTCCCCGAAGCAGATCGCCGGCGGCGTCGTCTCGCGCGTGAAGATCATGGCCGACATCGACATCGCCGAGCGGCGCATCCCCCAGGACGGCCGGCTCTCGGTCAACGCGCACGGCAAGAAGATCGACCTGCGCGTGGCGACCCTGCCCACCGTGTGGGGCGAGAAGGTCGTCATGCGTGTGCTCGACAACTCCACCGCGCGGCTGGACCTGCAGGACCTGGGGTTCTCCGACACCAACTTCACCCGCTTCAAGACGAGCTACGTCAAGCCGTACGGGATGATCCTGGTGACCGGCCCGACGGGGTCCGGCAAGTCCACGACCCTGTACGCGACGCTCAACATCGTCTCCAAGCCCGAGATCAACGTCATCACGGTCGAAGACCCGGTCGAGTACCGCCTCCCCGGAATCAACCAGGTGCAGACCAACAACAAGGCCGGCCTGACGTTCTCGTCCGCGCTGCGGTCGATCCTGCGCTCCGACCCGGACGTCGTCCTGCTCGGTGAGATCCGAGACCACGAGACCGCCCAGATCGCCATCGAGGCGTCCCTGACCGGGCACCTCGTGCTCTCCACCCTGCACACCAACGACGCACCCTCGGCCATCACCCGGCTCACAGAGATGGGCATCGAGCCGTTCCTGGTGGGTTCCGCCCTGGACTGCGTGCTGGCCCAGCGGCTGGCCCGACGGCTGTGTCCGAAGTGCAAGGAGGAGTACGAGCCCCACGAGCAGGAGCTGACCGGGGCGCGCTTTCCCTGGCTGTCGGGCGAGCCGCACCCGACGTTCTTCCGACCGGTCGGTTGCACGGCCTGCTCGCGCACCGGCTACAAGGGCCGGCTCGCCCTGCACGAGGTCATGAGCGTGACTGAGGAGGTCGAGCGGCTGGCCGTCTCGCACGCCTCGGCCGCCGAGATCGAGAAGGTTGCCAAGAGCCAGGGCATGATCTCGCTGCGCGACGACGGCTGGGCCAAGGTCGTGCAGGGCGTGACCTCGGTCGAGGAGATCCTCCGCGTGGTGGCCTGACCTCGCAGCCGGGGACGAGATCGGCTCAAGACGGGACCTGCTCCCGCCGATGAGCAACGCAAGGTCCTGTACGGATCCGTACGTCGTTGAGGGGAGTGCCGTGAGCAGCGGCCCATCGAACCAGAGCTACGGCTCGGGCTACCAGCCCGAGAAGGTCGCCTTCGGCGCGGAGCTGGGCTCTCCCGCGACACCCGCTGTCGGGTACGCCGCCGCACCTTCGGTGCCCGCGCAGGCGGGGGCGGTCAGCGCCCACACCAGCGCGCTGCTCTCCGACGTCTCCCCACCGGTGAGCTACCAGACCCGCCAGGCCCCGGCCGCGAATACCGACGACGCGCCTGACTTCATCCTCGCGGACGTGCTGGGCGACATGCTGGACGCAGGGGCCTCCGACCTGCACCTCACCGTCGGTGCCCATCCCATGTTGCGCATGCGCGGTGAGCTGGCCCCGCTCGAGCAGTATCCCAAGCTGGGACGCGAGGGCATCCAGCGGACCCTGTACTCGATCCTGACGCAGAAGCAGCGGGACAAGTTCGAGGGCGAGCTCGAGCTCGACTTCTCCTACGCCCTGCCCGGCCGGTCCCGCTTCCGGGTCAACATCTACCGCCAGCGTGAGTCCGTCGGTGCTGCCTTCCGGGTGATCCCCTACGAGATAAGGCCGTTGGAGGACCTCGGCATCCCGCCGTCGGTGTCCAACTTCGCCGGTCTGCCGCGCGGCATGGTGCTCGTCACCGGCCCCACGGGATCGGGCAAGTCCACGACGCTGGCCTCGCTGGTCGACCTCGCGAACCGTACCCGGCACGCGCACATCATGACCGTCGAGGACCCCATCGAGTTCCTGCACCGGCACAAGAACTGCCTGGTGAACCAGCGCGAGGTCGGCGAGGACACCAAGTCCTTCGCCAACGCCCTCAAGCACGTCCTGCGCCAGGACCCCGACATCATCCTGGTCGGCGAGATGCGCGACCTGGAGACGATCTCGGTGGCCCTGACCGCCGCGGAGACCGGTCACTTGGTGTTCGCGACGCTGCACACCCAGGACGCTGCCCAGACGATCGACCGCATCATCGACGTGTTCCCGGCCGACCAGCAGCAGCAGGTCCGCGTCATGCTCGCGGGCTCGCTGCAGGGCGTGGTCTGCCAGACCCTGGCCAAGACGGCCGACGGCAAGGGCCGCGCCGTGGCCACAGAGGTCCTGGTGGCGACCCCGGCGATCCGCAACCTGATCCGCGAGGGCAAGACGCACCAGATCTACTCCTCGATGCAGGCAGGCGCGAAGCACGGCATGCACACGATGGACCAGCACCTGGCAGACCTGGTCCGCACCAAGCGGATCACGTACGAGCAGGGCATGGAGAAGGCTCACCACATCGAGGACTTCAACCGACTTTGCGGTCGAGGCTGAGGAGCAGGTCATGGCAACGGCAACGAAGACGTTCGAGTACTCGGTCCGCGACCGCAGCGGCAAGCTCGTCAGCGGCAAGCTCGACGCGCCGAACCAGACTGCGCTGGTGGGCAAGCTGCGCGAGATGGGCTACGCGCCCATCTCCGTCACCGAGAAGCGGAGCGGCGGCTTCAACGCCGAGCTCAAGCTCCCTGGCGGCGACAAGGTCGACCTCAAGGCCCTGTCCATCATGTCGCGCCAGTTCGCGACCATGATCAACGCGGGCCTGTCACTGCTGCGGGCGCTGTCGATCTTGGCTGAGCAGACCGAGAGCAAGGGCCTCGGAAAGGTCCTCACCGAGGTCCGCAACGAGGTCGAGACCGGTGTGTCGTTGTCGACCTCGATGGCGAAGTTCCCCAAGGCCTTCCCGCCCCTGATGGTGAACATGTGCCGGGCTGGCGAGATCGGCGGCTTCCTCGACCAGGTGCTGCTCCGCATCGCGGCAAACTACGAGTCCGAGGTCAAGCTGCGCAGCAAGATCAAGGCAGCCATGACGTACCCGGTGGTCGTGCTGATCATGGCCGTGCTGGCAGTGTTCGGGATGCTCATCTTCATCGTGCCGGTCTTCCAGAAGATGTTCGACGACCTGGGCGGCACCCTCCCTGCTCCTACCCTGGTGCTGGTCTTCCTGAGCGAGCAGATGTTCTGGGTCGCCCCGACGACGGTCGTGGTCTTGGTGGTCCTGTTCACCGTCTGGAGCAAGATCAAGTACCAGGAGCGAGTGCTCAACGTCGTCGACCCCTTGAAGCTCAAGATTCCCGTCTTCGGGGGCCTCTTCCAAAAGCTGGCGCTGAGCCGGTTCGCGCGCAACCTGGGAACGATGCTGCGGTCCGGGGTGCCGATCCTGCAGGCGCTCGACATCGTGGCCGATACCACCGGCAACATCGTCGTGGCTCGCGCCGTGCGAGACGTGCAGGAGAGCGTCCGCAAGGGCGAGTCGCTGGCCGGCCCGCTCGCCAGCCACAAGGTCTTCCCGCCCATGGTCGTGCAGATGCTGGCTGTCGGTGAGGACACGGGGGCAATGGACACCATGCTGGAGAAGATCTCCGAGTTCTACGACGACGAGGTCGAGGCCATGACCGAGAGCCTCACGGCGCTGCTGGAGCCACTGATGATCGGGTTCCTCGGCGGCGTGGTCGGGTCGATGGTGATCGCCCTGTACATGCCCATGTTCAAGATCTTCGAGCAGATCGGCTGAGCTTGCCCCTGCTCCCGTCGCCACTGAGGGCCTCCATCGTTGATGGGGGCCCTTGGCGTTGGCCCAATCGAATGATTGCGAGAAAGTCTCTCTATCAGACTAAAGCGTGGCCCCACCGCACCGATATCTACCTTGTCATAGAGAGGCCCCGATCCGAGGGCCGCTCACATCCTGTACTAGAAGGGGAGCATCCGATGCTCGCTCGGATTCGCATGTCCAAGGAGAACAAGGACCAGGGTTTCACCCTGATCGAGCTCCTCGTCGTCGTCGTCATCATCGGCATCCTGGCCGCCATCGCCATCCCGACGTTCCTGAACCAGCGTGAGAAGGCCTGGGAGCGCGCAGCGCTCTCAGACCTGCGTAACGCCGGCGTCAAGTTCGAGGAGTACTTCTCGGACAAGGGTGTCTACCCCACCAAGGCCGAGCTCAAGGACCAGTACGCCATCAAGGTTTCTGAGTCGGTGACGGTCGGAAACGTGACGGGCGGCGGCAGCACGACTGGGTACTGCCTTGAAGTGGCTCACGCCAAGCTGACCGACGCTGACGACAAGTTCATCCTCAACAGCACCGACGGCGTCGCCAAGAAGGGCACCGCAGTCTGCTGACCGAGCTCCAGCACGAAGGGCGGAATCCTAACGGGTTCCGCCCTTCGTGCGTTCCATCGGCTTGGGCTCGGCCAAGTGGGCGATGCGGAACTGCACGTCTCAAGTCGTTGGGGTGATCGACCGACACATCATTCGTGAGCATCCAGAGCCTGCGCGAGCGAGTGCGCCCTCGACGCGACGATGGCATGACCCTCATCGAGGTGTCCGTGGGCATGATCATCGTGATGATCACGATGACCGCCCTGCTCGGAGTCTTGGTGACCTCGGTCCAGGCAGGCCGCGTCGCCGAGGGCCGTGCCAGGGCGACCCAGGTCGCCGCTGACCGGCTCGAGGCCCTGCGCATCGCCGACTGGGGCACAGAGCTGGGCCACTATGGCAACGACATGGCTCCGCTTCCTGCCTTTCATGACGGGGAGTCGGTAGTGCTGCTGGGGGCCGTTCGGCCGGCTGGCTCGCAGGCACCGCTGCCAGTGAAAACCATGGCAGGGCCCGACGGCACCAGCTACTCGATCGCCACCTGGGTGACCTGGTCCGGGTCGTCGACCAGCGCTCCCAATAGCGGCACGACGTACGGTGCCCGTCGCCTCTCCGTCGAAGTCACTTGGAGCGAGCAGCGGTCGACGCGGACCATTAGCACGGAAGGTCTTCGTGCGCCGACGGCGATGGAGATGTCGCCTGCGGTCGGCAGCGTCCTCACGCCGGTGGTGCTGAGCAACCCGGCCATCGCGCCCGCTCAGACCCTAACCGCGAGCGGCGTGTTGTCGCAGCCTCTTATGGCAAGTGTCACGGCGGACAACGGTGCCGGCTCGATCACCCTCGATTACACCGACGCGAACGGCCCGCAGTCCCTCCCCATGGCCGCGGATGCCACAGGCAAGTACTGGACGGCCATGCTCTCGGCTGGGTCTGGCCCATTCGTGCCAGGCAGCCAGACCTTCACCTTCACGGGTGAGCGGAGCGGTACTCCGCCAACCGTGACAAGCGCGTCCGTGGTCCTCACGTCGGCGTCACCTACGACGCTTGCGGTCTCGAACGTACTCGTCATGACCGGCCATGCTCTCGATGCGAACTACCGGACCACCCAGGAGCTGACTTTGTCGGCTACGACGAGCATCTCGGCCATCTCGATGACTGCTACCTTCTCGACGGCGAGCGGCACGATCGGGCCATTCACGCTGAGTGCACCGGACGGCAGGACGTGGACCGGCACGGTGCCTGTTGGCACTGGGCCATTCCTGCCTGGGAACGTCAGCGTCGTCTTCACCGCCAGAGCCGGTTCACAGGTGAGCACAGCACCCGGAACGGTGGTTCTGTCGGCGCCGGTGGTCGGTGCCCCAGCCTTCTCCCTGTACAGCGTGACCCCTCGTCTGTGCGCTGGGAACAAGGGGCAGTCCCTCAGCAGGCCGTCGACAATCACCGTCTTTGTCAAGAACGTCGCAGCAAGTGACCCTGCGACTATGAAGGTGTCTGGGCTCACCAAGGTGAGTTCGGCGGGAACGCCTGTGACCGGCGGGTTCACCCACTCAATCACTGTGCCTTCCGGAACCAACATGGCGGGCGCCGCGTCGGTTGGACTCACCGCCACCGTGACGCGCGCCGCGGACGGCGTCTCGACCGGCGACGTAGTGCTCTCCGTGCCGGTGCTGTACAAGAACGGCTCCTGCTGATGCTGGAGTTGAGGCGGTGGCGGGCGCGGTCTCTGCGCGACGACTCTGGCTACACCCTGGTCGAGCTGATGGTGGTGGTGGTGGTGTTCGGGGTGCTCGCCACGATGGTGACCGTCACCCTCATCAACATCATGCAGTCAAGCCGGAAGGCCGATGAGCGCTCCTTCCGCACGACCCAGGCCAACACGGCGATGGAGCGCATCTCCCGCGATATCCGGGTGGCCATCCCTGTGACGACGGCAGAGGACGACCGGGTCGCGATGGAGGTGTACCGCAACGGCAAGTGCGAGCGGCACACGTACTTCCTCAGCGCGGTGGCGGGGCAGACGCAACTGAACGCCGCAACCCAGGCGTACGCCGCATCGACATCGTGCCTGAACGCGACCGGAACACCCGGGGCCGCCGCTGTGTCCACGTTGGTGAGGCACGTCGACCCCGCAGCCGCTCCAATCTTCGTCTACCAGGCAGCGGGCGCTGCCGGTTCTCTGTCCGCACCTGTCGCTGCGTCCTCGCTCGCGGACATCAATGCCATCACCGTCACCGTGACGGTGCTGGGACCCGAAGGCACCGACAACATCAGCATGACGACATCCGCACAACTACGAAACTCCTGAGAGGACCTGAGACTATGACCCGACTTCTGCGTCGGCAGCCGGCAGACGAGGGCTCCATCATGCTCAGCATGGTCCTGAGCTTCGCCGGTGTCGCCGTCACGATGGTGCTGATTGCAGGCATCATGACCGGGCAGAGCAACAGCCGCAACGACGAACGCTTCCTCACCTCGGTGCAGGGAGCCGACGCGGGCGTGCAGGAGGCCAGCCTGCAGCTCTCCCAGCTCGCCACCACCAGCACGTCGACATCGCTCAGCGGTTCCTCCACCATCGACGGTGTCGACTACGCCTGGACGGCGACCCGTCCGAGCCTCAGCTCGCACGAGTGGACGCTGACCTCGACCGGGACGGTCGTCCAGGGCAACGAGACGACGGAGCGGACCGTCACAGCGAAGTACGCGCAGGGAACGCTGTTCCCCCTTGCGGCGTTCGCCGACAGCAGCATCAACTTCAACGGCAACAACGCCGCAGGCTCGTATCCCACACCCGGTCGCGGGTTTGTGGGCACGAACGGGGTGCTGGACCTGAAGAACAACAGCGCTGTCGATGGCGTCTACCTGTTCGACTTCGCGGCGGACCCCAACTGGTCCACCAGGTGCTTCGGCACCAACCCGTGTGCCACAGCCAAGCAGAACGAGTCGTCGGAGCCACTGACAATTGGCTCCGCCGCGCTGGACGGCGGCTTCATCAAGGAGCAGATCGACCTCTGCAAGAGCTCAGCACCGCTGCAGCCGTTCGTAGGCGCCTCGATCGCGGGACGGGCAGACCCCTACTGCTTCTCGTCGTTTCACGCAGACACCCAGAACTTCGTGGTCACAGGCTCCGGTAGCGCGCGTGTGTTCGTCGAGGGCGACGTGACCCTCGGCAACAAGAACCACAGCGTGGTCAACGCGCCGAGCACCACGCCAGAGGCAGCCCTCTTGCAGATCTACTCGCTCGGGCTCAATGTCAACATGTACAACCAGAGCGACATGGGCGCCGCCATCTACGCCCCCAACGCCACCTGCTCTGGCGTGACGTCCAACGCTGCCTCCACCTTCTACGGCGCCCTGATCTGTGACGTGATTGACAACGTCGGTGGGTGGACCTTCATGTACGACACCCGTCTGTCCACCCTGGGTGACGGCGTCTACGACGTCAGCGAGTACAACGAGCCGTAGCCGATGCACCGGCCACCATAGAATTCGCATTGTGACCGCCCTTCTCGTCAGCTTCGCAGCCGTTATCGGCCTTGTCATCGGCTCTTTTCTCAACGTCGTCATCTGGCGCGTCCCGAGGGGGGAGTCGGTGGTGCGCCCGCCGAGCGCCTGTCCCTCCTGCAGCACCCAGATCAGCGCCTGGGACAACGTCCCGGTTGTCAGCTGGCTGCTGCTGCGCGGTAGGTGTCGGCACTGCCGCGAACGCATCAGTGCCCGCTACCCGGCGGTCGAGCTGGGCACCGCGATCCTCTTTGCCTTGGCTGCGTGGTACTTCGGGCTCTCGTGGGAGCTTCCGGCATTCCTGTACCTGGCCGCGATCTCGATCGCGCTTACACTCATTGACCTGGACGTGCACCGGCTGCCCAACAGCATCGTGCTGCCGAGCTATGCGGTGGCAGGCGTGGTCCTGAGCGCTGCTGCACTGCTACAGGGCGAACCGGTGCTCATCGCTCGGCTCGCGGCCGGCGGCTTGGCCTTGTACGCCTTCTACTTCGTGCTGGCGATCATCTACCCCTCGGGCATGGGATTCGGCGATGTCAAGCTGGCCGGGGTGCTGGGCATGTATCTAGCGTTTCTGGGGTGGCCGCAGGTCGTCGTCGGCGCGTTCCTGGCGTTCTTGCTCGGGGGCGTCGTCGGCGCATTGCTCATGGCGATCCGCAAGGCCGGCCGCAAGTCGAAGATCCCCTTCGGGCCGTTCATGCTGCTGGGGGCCTGGTCAGGGATCCTCTTCGGCCAGAGCGTGGCCGACTGGTACCTGGGGCTCGTCGGGCTGTGACCCCACGCCGTCGCTGGTCCGTCCGTGCGAGTACGTCACGGCCAAACTGCTGACCCCTCACTCCTCAAGACCGTGCCTGTTCCCCCCGATGAATGCCCTGACGGTCCGAACGGGTCCGCGACGGGAAGGGGCATGACGTGGCTGCAACCGCTATCGGTCTCGACATCGGGACCTCCGGGGTCCGCGCTGCCGAGCTGTCTTTCAGCAAGGGAGACGTGACCCTTGAGAAGTTTGGGCAGGTCGCACTTCCCGACGGCGCGGTGCGTGACGGCGAGGTGCTCGACCCCTCCGCCGTGTCAGCCGCGATCCGCCAGTTGTGGGCCGCCACCAAGTTCTCGCACAAGAAGGTCGTCCTCGGCATCGCCAACCAGCGCGTCGTCGTGCGTCAGATCGAGCTGCCCGCCCTGCCGCCCGCGGACATGAAGAAGGCGCTGCCGTTCCAGGTGCAGGACTACCTGCCCATGCCGGTGGAGGAGGCCGTGCTCGACTTCCACCCGGTGGAGACGTTCTCGCACAACGGCGGCGAGCACATGCGCGGCCTGCTGGTAGCCGCCTCCCGCGACACCGTGATGGCCAACGTCAAGGCCGTCCAGGCGGCAGGTCTGCTGGTGACGATGGTGGACCTCACCTCCTTCGCCGTCCTGCGCTCGGTGGGAACGCGGCTGGACCCGGACGTTGAGACCGAGGCGCTCGTCGACATCGGCGCCCGGGTGACCAACGTGGTCGTGCACACCAACGGCGTCCCGCGCTTCGTCCGCATCCTGCTCATGGGCGGGCAGGACATCACCGACTCTGTCGCCGAAAAGCTGGGTGTCCCCATGAACGAGGCCGAGGGCCTCAAGCAGCAGCTCGGCCTGGTGGGGGCCGGCGATGACATGGCGACGGCAGCACGCGCCGTCGAGAGCACCGCCGAGACGTTCCTGGACGAGGTCCGCGGCTCGCTGGACTTCTACGCGGCCTCCAATCCCGACTTCCCGATCGAGCGCGTGGTGATCTCGGGGGGCGGCTCGAAGCTCCGCGGCCTGGCCGAGCGGCTTTCCAACGCCACCCGCTTCGACGTGATCGCCGGTGACCCGATGTCCAGCATGCGCATCGGGAACACCGGCCTGAACGAACAGCAGCTGTCCACCGTCCAGCCCCTGGCCGCGGTTCCCGTCGGCCTCGCCCTCGGAGCCGTGTCATGAGCGTCACTTTCGACAAGGCAGAAGCGCCAACCGCGGCAGAGCTGCCGTGGACGCCGTATGCGGTGCCGCGCGTCAACCTGCTCCCGCCGGAGATTGAGGCCGAGCGCACCTTCAAGCGGACCCAGTTGGTCCTCGGAGGGGTCACTGCCGGGGTCGTCGCACTGCTGGTCGGTGGGTTCGCGCTGGCAGCTATCAGCGCCAACCAGGCCGAAGAGGAGCTGGCGGCGGAGGCGGTTCGTACCCAGACCCTGCAGACGGAGGAGGCCAAGTACGCGGACGTCCCCCGGGTGCTCGCTGAGGTCGAGAACGCCCAGAACGCCCAGTCCACAGCCATGGGCACCGACGTGGCGTGGTCAACGTACCTCAACCAGGTCGCGGCCACCTACCCCCAAAACCTGTGGCTGAAGGACATGAGCGTCACGATGGCCGCCCCCGCCCTCACCCCGACACCGGGAGCGCTTGGTAGCGACCCTCTTGCTACGCCGGGTATCGGGGCCATCGCCTTTAATGGGACGGCCAAGGAGCACGTGGACGTGGCCTCGTGGCTCGATGCCCTGGGCGCCATAGACGGCTTCGCCGACCCCTCGTACACCAACTCCGCACGCACCGAGGTCGAAGGCCAGGTCTTAGTGGACTTCACCTCCCAAGTGGTCGTAACCAATGACGCCCTTACGGGCTACTACGAACGGAAGGCCAGCTGAGATGTCACTCTCTAAGTCGCGGGCCTGGATCGCCGGCACGGTGGCGGTCTGCCTGCTGCTCACCCTCGCCGCCTACTTCCTGCTGATAGCACCTAAGCGCGCCGAGGCAGCTGAGTTCCGCACCCAGACCGAGAGCGCACAGATCGCGAACCAGCAGTTGCAGGCGAAGGTCAGCGAGCTGCGGAAGCAGTTCGCCGAGTTGCCCCAGCGCGAGGCAGAGTTGTCTCTGATCCGTCAGGCGATACCCGAGGACGACCAGCTGGCGACGCTGACCCGGGACCTGCAGAGGCATGCAGACCTTGCCGGTGTGACGCTCATGAGCGTTGCTCCGGGGGCTCCTGTCGCGGTCGTCGACCCGGCGGCTGTGACCGCTGCCGCTGCTGCTGCCGCCCCGGCTCCGGCTCCGGCTGACGGCGAGACCGCCCCCGAGACAGCCCCCGCCCCCGTGGTGGTGCCCGCACCGACCTCAACCCTGGTCGCCATCCCTGTCACCGTCAGCGTGGTGGGCTCCTTCGACGCCTCGACGGCCTTCGTCAAGGCTGTGCAGGGCTACCGTGGAGACGATGCAGCACCCGTTCTGGACGAGACGGACGAGAACTACCTCAAGCGCGACTTCCTGGTCCAGACACTCAACGTCGTCGCGGAGGAAGACGCCGAAGCCTCCGCAGGGAAGCCGGCCGTCCAGAACGGCGACGTCACGATGGCCATCACCGGCAGCGTCTTCGTCCTGCGGCCCGCTGCAGCGATCGTTCCGGTTCCCGCCGCCATCCCTGCTCCGACCACCACCCCCTGACGCGGATCCTGGAGACCTGACGACATGACCACAAGCCCCTTCGGTGCTCCTACGCCCAGCCAGTTCGGCGGGGGCGCAGTGCAGCCCGAGCCCGCTCCCGAGGTGAGTCCTGAGCCGGAGACGGCTACCCGCAAGCCGCTGCTGCTCGCCCTCGCCGGCGCAGCGGCGGTGGCGGCGATCGGAGGTGGCATCTTCCTCTTCACCGCTGGAGGCGAGGACGTCGTCGAGCCCGTGGCTACCGCGCCCCTGGTGCAGCCGACCCCGTCCGTCTCCACCACGCCCGCACCGGTCGCCAGCGTCGCCCTCAACGGGCGCAATCCGTTTGCGGCCCTCGTGGTGGCGGGAGGTGCTGAGGCGGCACCGGTCACAGCGCCGATCGTCCCCGTTGCCCCAGCCCCCACAACCCCTGCTCCCGTCACTCGAGCGCCCGTCGCTCCCGCTCCGGTCGCTCCCGCTCCGGTCGCTCCCGCCCCGGTCACGCCTGCGCCGACGGCTGAACCGGTCGCTCCTAGCGGTGGTTCCACCAGCGGTGGCTCCACGAGCGGAGACACCGGCTCTGGCGGCACCACGTCACCGACCAACGAGGCGACGGCCGCTCTCACCGGGCAGATCGACAAGCTGCTGGCGCAGGTCGCGGAGCTGGAGACTCGCACGTTGGCGAACGGCACGAACGGCATGAACGGCACGGCCGGCACGCCCGGCACGGCCGGCACGCCCGGCAAGGACGGCGCGCCTGGCCCGGTCGGTGCCCCCGGCCCATCAGGCCCGTCCGGCGGGCCCGGCCCGGCAGGCCCGCTCGGCGAGCCAGGCCCGGCAGGCCCGGCAGGCCCGGCAGGCCCGGACAACCAAGCTGAGATCGACAGGCTGAACGCTGAGATCGCGACTCTGCAGCAGGCACTGGATGCTCTGAACGAAGGACTGCCTCAGCTCGCGGTGGTGGCATTCAAGGAAGGGTCGATCCCCCCCGCCACGGACACCGAGGGCAAGCGCACAGCGTCCTTCACGGTGACCATCCCTGGCTTCGGTGCCACCGAGGTCGATAACGTCGAGATCGGCACCTTCCTGAGCGACGACGCGACGAACCCGCTGAGCAGCGTGCTGTTCCTGAACAGCTTCGACACCGATCTCGACCCGACCACCGCGGAGAACGTCCAGGTCCAGGTAGGTGACTCGATCTTCCGCATCTTCCAGTTCGAGAGCACGGCACTGATCCTGTAGGTGCCCCACGATCACCCGCGGGGACGTCCATGACCTGGGCGTCCCCGTAGGCGTTCCCTGCCGCCGTGGGAGGATCGCGGCATGCTCCGCTGGCTGACCGCAGGTGAATCGCACGGCCCCGCGCTCGTCGGCCTCCTCGAGGGGCTGCCCGCGGGGGTCGCCGTCACCACTGCCGACATCTCCGAGGCCCTGACGCGACGCCGGCTCGGCTACGGGCGGGGCGCCAGGATGAAGTTCGAGGCCGACGAGGTGAGCATCCTCGGCGGCGTCCGGCACGGGCTGTCGCAGGGTGGCCCGGTGGCTGTGCAGGTCGCCAACACCGAGTGGCCGAAGTGGCGCGAGGTCATGTCGCCCGACCCGGTGTCCGCGCAGGTGCTGGCCGAGCAGGCCCGCAACGCGCCGCTGACCCGGCCACGCCCTGGGCACGCCGACCTCGTCGGGATGCAGAAGTACGGGTTCGACGACGCCCGGCCGGTGCTCGAACGCGCCAGTGCGCGCGAGACCGCGACCCGGGTGGCCCTCGGACAGGTCGCTGCGTCGTTCCTGGCCCAGGCGCTGGGGGTCCGGCTGGTCAGCCACACCGTCTCGATCGGTCCGGTGACCGTCCCCGAAGGCACAGATCTGCCGCACCCGGACGACGTCGCCGCCCTGGACGCCGACCCGTTGCGCTGCCACCACGCCGCGACGTCGGCCGCGATGGTGGCCGAGGTGGACGCGGCCCGCAAGGAGGGTGACACGCTCGGCGGGGTCGTCGAGGTGCTCGCCTACGGGCTGCCGCCCGGCCTGGGTTCGCACGTGCACTGGGACCGCAGGCTCGACAGCCGCCTGGCGGGTGCGCTGATGGGCATCCAGGCGATCAAGGGCGTCGAGGTGGGGGACGGCTTCCTGACCGCGGCACGCAGGGGCTCGCTGGCCCACGACGAGATCGAGGCGGGACCGGACGGGAGGCTGCGACGGCGGACCGGCCGGGCCGGCGGCGTGGAGGGCGGCATGAGCACCGGGGAGGTGCTGCGGGTACGCGCGGCGATGAAGCCCATCTCCACCGTCCCACGCGCCCTGGACACCGTGGACGTGCTGACCGGCGAGAAGGCGGTCGCCATCAACCAGCGCTCGGACGTGTGCGCGGTCCCGGCGGCGGGTGTGGTGGCCGAGGCGATGGTCGCCCTGGTGCTGGCCGAGGCCGCGGTGGAGAAGTTCGGTGGCGACAGCGTGGCCGAGGTGCGCCGCAACGTGGAGTCTTACCTGGCCGCCATCCCCGAGACCATGCGGTGACGCGGCCACGATCCGGCCCGGTGGTGCTGATGGGACCGATGGGGTCCGGCAAGACGACCGTCGGCCAGGTGCTCGCGGCACGCCTGCAGGTGCCCCTTCGCGACACCGACAGCGACGTGGAAGCCGTTGCAGACAAAGCCATCTCGGACATCTTCGTGGACGACGGGGAAGCCGCCTTCCGGCAGCTGGAGCGAGCCGCCGTCAGGGCGGCGCTGCAGGCGCTGGCCGGGCAGGACGCCGTGCTGTCGCTGGGGGGCGGTGCCGTCCTGGACCAGGACAATCAGATTGACCTGGTCGAGGCGGCGCGGCTCGGAGCCGGCGTGGTGTTCCTGGACGTCGGTATCGCCGACGCGGCGCGCCGGATCGGCCTCAACGTCAGCCGGCCGCTGCTGATCGGCAATCCCCGGGCGCGCTGGCTCGCGCTGATGGCCGAGCGTCGCGGCACCTACGAACGGCTGGCCACCCTGACCGTGCTGACCGACGGGCTCACCCCCGAGCAGGTCGCCGACCGCGTGCTGGAAGGACTGTTGTGAACGCACCGACCCGCATCCGCGTGACGGGGAGCTCGCCGTACGAGGTCGTGATCGGCACCGGTCTCCTCGACGAGCTGGCGGCGATGCTCGGCCAGGGCGTGCAGCGGGTGCTCGTGGTCCACCCGCGCGCACTGGCTACGACGGGAGAAGCAGTACGGAGTGACCTGGCTGCACAGGGTTTCGAGGCGTTCGTGGCCGAGGTGCCCGACGCCGAGGAGGCCAAGCACGCCACCGTCGCAGGGTTCTTGTGGGGCGTTCTCGGACAGGCCGGGTTCACCCGCACCGACGCCGTCGTCGCGGTCGGCGGGGGAGCGGTGACGGACCTGGCGGGCTTCGTGGCGGCCACCTGGCTGCGGGGGGTGCGCGTGGTCCACGTCCCCACCACGTTGCTGGCGATGGTCGACGCGGCCGTCGGCGGCAAGACGGGGATCAACACCGCCGAGGGCAAGAACCTGGTGGGCGCCTTCCACCCGCCCGCCGGGGTGCTGTGCGACCTGGCGACGCTGGAGACGTTGCCGCGCAACGACCTGCTCGCCGGCATGGCGGAGGTGGTCAAGTGCGGCTTCATCGCCGATCCGGTGATCCTGGAGCGGATCGAGGCGGACCCCGCCGCTGTGGCCGACCCGTCGTCGGCCGTGGTGCGCGAGCTGATCGAGCGTGCGGTGCGGGTCAAGGCGGTGGTGGTCGGGCAGGACCTGCGCGAGGCAGGGCTGCGCGAGATCCTCAACTACGGGCACACGCTCGGGCACGCGGTCGAGCTGGTAGAGCGCTACCAGTGGCGGCACGGCGCGGCGGTGAGCGTCGGCATGGTCTTCGCGGCCGAGCTGTCCCGTCTGGCCGGGCGCCTGCCGGAGGCCGTGGTGGACCGGCACCGTTCCGTGCTGGGCTCGCTCGGCCTCCCGCTGACGTACCGCGGCGATCGCTGGCCCCAGCTGCTGGACGGGATGCGCCGGGACAAGAAGACCCGCGGCGACCTGCTCCGGTTCGTGGTGCTGGACGATGTGGCCCGTCCGTCTCGTCTGGAGGGCCCCGACCCTGCGCTGCTGCAGGCGGCCTATGCGGAGATCAGTCGGGAGTAAGAGGTGTGCGGTGTCGGCACCAGCGTCGTCAGCTGCTGTTGCCGCCCTGAGGTGAAGGTGCTGTTCGGCGCCCTACCCGGGCAGCGAAGGCATCAAGGGCACCCAGGATCTCTTTCGACCGCCAGGCACGATTGCGTCGCATGTCATTGAACTCAGTGAGCACGCCGGCGCGTTCCAGCGGCTCGAGGTAGCGGTACACG
>JAABUN010001821.1_pt1 | contig 42992 bp, 36 predicted proteins | sample 5559311 | NCBI WGS metagenome assembly JAABUN01 (sample SAMN10711877, study PRJNA513370) | rock metagenome | isolation source: Antarctica rocks | place: Antarctica: Victoria Land, Siegfried Peak sud
AGCACGCCGCCCAGGCAGCACAGCTCGTCCAGGCCACCGAGCAGCGTGCCGAGGCGATCACCGTCGAGCGCGATCGGCTCCGCAGCGAGTCCGAAACGAGCGCACGACAGGCCTCGGAGCTCGAGAGGCGCCTCCAGGAGACGCAGGCCCGCGTCGGGGAGCTCGAGAGCGGCCTCGCCACCGCGGAGGGCCTCGGCCCGGAGCTCGAGCAGGAGCGTGCGCGCGCCGAGGGTCTTGTGGCGCGGGCCGAGGAGACGGCGAACCGCCTGGAGCAGCTCGAGGCACGCGTCACCGAGCTCGACGAGATCCGCGTCCGCGCCGAGGAGGAGCGCGACGAGGCCCGCGGACACCTCGGCGACGTCGAGGGCTTCGTCTCCGGCCTCGAGGACCGGCTCACCGAGCTTGACTCCGTCCGCGACACCGCGGGACTGCTCGAGGCCGAGCTCGAGCAGGCCCGCTCCGCGATCGCCACCCTCACCGAAGCGGGCGGGCACCGCGAGCGGGAGCTCGAAGAGGCCCACGCGCGGATCGCCTCATTCCCCGCGGAGAGCGAGCAAACCCAGGGTGATCTCGAGGACGCCGGCGGACTCACCGTCGACCTCGTCGAGGACGAGGAAGACGACGACCGCGACGAGCCGCCCACGCCGCCCCTTCCCGCACCCTCCTCCGCGGCTCCCGCTCTGCGCACCGCGCGGGTCACCCCCCGGCGGCGTTCCGCCCGCCGCCGTCCTCCGATGCGGCGTGCGCAGTCGCGCTGGCTCCCCTCCGAGCGGGTGGTCGGGATCGTGCTCCTCCTCCTCGGCGTCGCGGTCGCGGTGGCGATGCTCGCCGGCGTCCTACAGCGCGCGCTCGGCGCCTGAGCCCTCTACGGGCCGAGCGGCGTGCCCATCGCCGTCGCCGAGGCGGACGGCGGGGCCAGCAGCGCCACCGCCGGGTCGGCGAGCAGGAAGTGCGCGCCGCGAGGGTCGCTCTCGCGCAGCCCCTCCAGCGCCCGCGTGTACCCCCGGGCGTCGCCGAGCGCGAACGTCGCCCGCGCGAGCGCGAACCACACGCCCGAGTCGTAGCGGCTGCGCTCGGCCGCGTCGAGGAGCCGAGCCCGGGCCGCCACGAGGTGGCCCTCGCGCTCCAGGATCGCCCCCGCCGCGAGCAGCCCATCCGTCCCCAAGGGGTCGAGCCGGGCGGCCAGCTCCGCCCGTTTCAGGGCGTCCCCGCTCCTCCGGGGCGCCGTCGCCGCCGCGACCCGCGCCGTCGCCGCCTCGTGCTGCGCCAGCCCGGGGAGCACCGCCGACAGCGCGAAGGCCGCCCCGCCGAGCGTCACCCCCGCCAGCGCGAGCGCGCGACCGCCCACCCCGCGCTCGCCGGACCAGTCGCGCCGCGACGCCGCCCGGGGCGCGCCGGATCCCACCAGGACTCCCACCGCGACGAGCGCCGGGAGGGTCACGCCCGGGACGTCCCAGGTCCAGTCCACCAGGTCCTGCGCGGCCCATGCCGCTCCGACCCCCAGTAGGGCCGCCGCCAGCGCCCGCTCACGGCGCGGGGGCGCTTGTCGCATCCCTCCGACCGCCGCCGCACCCAGGGCGACCATCGCCCCCACGCCCAGCACGAGCCCCACCACCCCCAGCTCCGCCCAGAGCTGTAGGGGCTCCGAGTGCGCTTGTCGCACCTGGAGCTCATCCTGCCGGTACAGGAGGTGCACGACCTCGAAGGAGCCCGCACCCCAGCCGCCGCCTGGGCGGTCGACCCCTGCCCCCCACGCCTCCTGCCACCACGAATACCGGTTCGCCGAGGTGAGGGTGAGCAGGCGCGCGGGGTCGGTCGCCGACTTCTCCCGCACGTGCGCGAAGGTGTTCCCGGCGCGGTCCACCGCCCCCCCCAGCCCGCCGTCGGAGAGGGCGACTCTCCCCAGGAAGGTCACGAGGGCGACCCCGACGCAGGCCAGCAGCAGCCGCCCCACCTTGCGGGAGCGGGCGGGGTCCGGCGGTATCCGCGCCTCGAGCCGGAGGATGGCCCAGCCGGCGCCGACGAGCGCCCCGAGCGCCCCGAGCAACACCGCACCGAGCACGACACCGCCGTCCGTGCGCTCGCTCAGCGGCACGACCTGCGTGAGGTCGTGCCGGGTGAACGCCACGGCGAGCGCCGGGGCGCAGGCCACCACCGCCATCCCCAGGGCCAGCAGCGAGCGCAGCCGCCCGCCTCCGAAGCCGATGGAGACGACGAGCGCGATCACCAGCGCGACCACCGCACCGCGGGAGTACGTGAGCCCGAGCACGACGAGGAAGACGGCCACCGACGCCAGGCCGCCGAGCCGCGACACGGCTCCGCGCGTCTCGTCCACGGCTGCGCGCAGGGCGAGCAGCACGCCCGAGCAGCACACGAGCGCGAGCGCGTTCCAGTACTCGAGCGGCGCCCGCACACGGGCGGTGAACGCCGCCTGGTCGAGATCGACCGGCCCGATGTGGACCGCGGGGGCGACCTTCCCCCCGAGCGCATAGAGGGCGATGACGAGCGCGAGGAGGAGCCCGCCGGCGGCGGTGCGCTCGCGCGCACGGGGATGGGAGCTCCCGAGCACCACGGCCAGCACGAGCACGGCGGCATACGTGGCCGTGCGGTTGAAGGAGATCCACGTCTCGTCGCGCGCGACGCTCCACGCGAGGCTGATCCCGCTCCATGCCGTGAGGCCGGCGAAGAGCGCCAGCGCGACACTGCCGGCGGCGGTCGTGCGCGCGCGCAGGCGACCGAAGAGGACGCCCGCGGCCGTGACCACGCCGACGAGCGCCACCGTCGCCTCGATCGGGCCCGCGTCTCCCGTGAAGATGGCCCCGTGGGCGAAGGCCGCCCAGCCGCCGAGGATCAGGAGGCTCAGGCCGAGGGCCGACGCCGCGCGTGGGACCCGGCTCCGGGCGGTGGGCGGAGCGTCCCAAGGCGGTGGCCCCACCGCGTCCGGGCGCCGCCGCGAGGGCGCGAGCTGGACGGTGGCCACGGTCGCTCGTCGACGCTAGCATCACGCCCTGGATGCGCTCCCGTCTTCCGCTCGCGCTGCTCGCGGCCGTCGTGCTGCTCGCGGGTTCCGCCGTGCCCTCCGCCCGGGCGGCGAACCCGCAGCTCCTCCGAGCCATCGTCGTGCAGATCGCGCAGGGCAAGTTCGACGCCTGCGACTACAGCCCGGCGCAGCTCCAGACCGCGCTGAGCTCCATCCCGCCGGACTTCGACGAGTACGCCCCCCAGGTGCGCACGGCGATCGAGGACGCGCTCAACAACCGGGACTGCACGAAGCCGAAGCCGAAGGGTGGGGGGACGGGCTCGCCGAATCCGGGCGGCGGAAGCGCCGGCGGGGGCTCGCCGGGCGGGGGCACCGTGGCGCCTCCGCCGACCGGACGGACCCGGCCGGACCGGGCCCGTCCGCACGAGAAGACTCAGTCGCCCGCGGCGTCCCCTCGGGCGACCGCCACGCCGGTTCCGCCCGCCGCCAAGTCCGTCAACCCCGTCCCCGTCCCCGCGGCCGCGGGGACGGGCGAGGGCAGCGGCACGCCGGGAGTCCTGCTCGTCCTCGCCGTGCTCGGCGGCCTCGGCGCGCTCGGGGCGCTGCTCGTCGCGGCCTCCCGCCGCCTGGGCTGGGAGCCCCGCTGGGCACCCGCGATGCGCCACGCCTGGGGCGAGGCCGGACACCGCTCGGGCGGCACCTGGGGCGACTTCCGCGACTGGCTGCGGCTCGGCCGCTAGTACCTCTCCCCGGCCGCGAGCCCATAGAATGAAGGGGTGGAGCACCCCTCCCTCCCGGGGCTGGAAGGGCCGGGCGGTTCCGTCCGCCCCACCGGCCACTCTTCCCCTCCCCCCGACGAGGTCGCCCCGCCCCCTGCGGCGCCTCCTCAGACCCAGCCGAACGGAGAGGGAAGGACGACGATGGAGCAAGCTCAGGCCACGATCACGACGACGGAGTCGATCCCGCCCACCCATCGAGGGCTGTCCATCAGTCGTCGCTTCACCCAGCCGGGCGGGCATCCGTTCGACTCCGTGGACTGGGAGATCCGCGACGCCCACATCGGGCACGGGGACAAGGTCTCCTTCGAGCAGGCCGATGTCGAGTTCCCGCGGTCGTGGTCGCAGAACGCCACGAACATCGTGGCCCAGAAGTACTTCCGGGGCCAACTCGAATCCCCCACCCGCGAGCGCTCGGTCAAGCAGATGATCGGTCGTGTCTCGGGCACGATCGCCGACTGGGGCCGCGAGCGCGGCTACTTCGCCTCGTCCGAGGACGGCGACGCGTTCGAGGCCGAGCTCACGCACGTCCTGCTGCACCAGATGGCGGCGTTCAACTCGCCCGTGTGGTTCAACGTGGGGTTCGAGGAACGGCCTCAATGCTCGGCGTGCTTCATCCTCTCGGTGGAGGACACGATCGAGTCGATTCTCGACTGGAACACCAAGGAAGGCAAGATCTTCCGCGGCGGATCGGGGGCGGGGATCAACCTCTCGAACATCCGCGGGTCGATGGAGCCGCTGGCAAAGGGCGGGACGGCCTCGGGCCCGGTCTCGTTCATGCGGGGCGCCGACTCGTGGGCGGGGACCATCAAGTCGGGCGGGAAGACCCGCCGGGCTGCGAAGATGGTCGTCCTCGACGTCGACCATCCCGACATCCGCGACTTCATCTGGTGCAAGGCGCGGGAGGAGGACAAGGCAGCGGCCCTGCGCGAGGCGGGCTTCGACATGTCGATCGACGGTGAAGGGTTCCACTCGATCCAGTACCAGAACGCGAACAACTCGGTCCGTCTGACCGACGAGTTCATGCACGCGGTCGAGGACGACGAGGACTGGCGGCTCATCGCCCGCACCACCGGCGAGCCCGTCGGCGATCCGATCCCGGCCCGCGAGCTCATGCGCGACATCGCCGAGGCGGCATGGCGCTGCGCGGATCCCGGTGTGCAGTACGACACGACGATCAACGCGTGGCACACGTGCCCGGAGTCCGGGCGCATCAACGCGTCTAACCCGTGCAGTGAATATATGCACGTCGACGACTCGGCATGCAACCTCGCCTCGCTGAACCTCATGAAGTTCCGCCGGCCCGATGGCACGTTCGACGTGGAGTCGTTCACCCACGCCGTGGACGTCATGTTCCTCGCGCAGGAGATCATCGTGGGGCCCTCGAGCTACCCCACGGAGGAGATCGGGTGCAACGCCCGCGCCTTTCGTCAGCTCGGCCTGGGCTACGCGAACCTCGGCGCATTCCTCATGTCGAACGGCATGCCCTACGACTCCGACCCGGGGCGAGGCACGGCGGCGGCGATCACCGCGCTGATGACGGGCCGCGCGTACGCGCAGTCCGCGCGGATCGCCGAGGCCATGGGGCCCTACGAGGCCTACGAGCAGAACGCCGAGGCGCACAACGGCGTGATGCAGATGCACCGCGATGCCTCCTACGCGATCCCCGACTCAATTTGCGCCGACGCTGCGCTGCTCTCCGCCGCGCGGGAGTCGTGGAACGAAGCCGTCGAGGAGGGGGAGCAGCACGGCTACCGGAACGCGCAGGCGAGCGTCCTCGCACCTACCGGCACGATTTCGTTCTTGCTCGACTGCGACACGACGGGGGTGGAGCCCGACTTCTCGCTCGTGAAGTTCAAGGAGCTCGTGGGCGGTGGGCAGATGACGATCGTCAACCAGACGGTCCCGCTCGCGCTCGAGACGCTCGGCTACACCGACGAGCAGATCGAGGCCGTCGAGCGCTGGATCGACGAGAAGGCGACCATCATCGGCGCGCCGCACCTCGCCCCCGAGCACGAGTCCGTCTTCGACGTGGCCGTCGGCGCGCGCGCGATCTCACACGAGGGCCACATCAAGATGATGGGCGCGGTCCAGCCCTTCATCTCGGGCGCTATCTCGAAGACCGTGAACATGCCCGAGACCGCCTCGGTCGAAGACATCGCCGACGCTTACGCGCTGGCCTGGAGGGTCGGGGTCAAGGCGCTGGCGATCTACCGCGACGGCTCGAAGACCGCACAGGCCCTGCGCACCGACGCGCAGAAGGAGGTCAAGGAGACCGCCGGGGTCGACGTGGAGGCCGCGGTGGCCGAGGCCCTGGCCAAGGCGCCGCCGCAGCGAAAGCGGATGCCGCGCGAGCGCCAGTCGATCACCCACAAGTTCTCCATCGGCGGCCATGAGGGCTACATCACCGCCGGGATGTACGAGGACGGGACCGTCGGGGAGATCTTCCTCACCGACATCGGCAAGGAGGGCTCGACCCTGCGCGGGATGATGAACTCCTTCGCGACGTCGATCTCGATCTCGCTGCAGTACGGGGTGCCGCTCCAGACCCTCGTGCAGAAGTTCGCCTACATGCGCTTCGACCCCGAGGGGATCACGCAGAACCCCGAGATCCCGTTCGCGAAGTCGATGCCCGACTACATCATGCGCTGGCTCGCCTCGCGGTTCCTCGACACCGACACGCAGGAGGAGCTCGGGATCCTCACGCCCGAGGTCCGCGCCCGCAAGGCCGCGCAGGACGCGTTCACGTCGATGTCGTCCGACACGGCAAGCCCGGTGGCGGCCGACCAGGACGACGAGCCGCGCGCGAGCGGGAACGGCGGGAACGGCGGCACGACGATCCGCTCCGCCGCCAGCGCGTTCACCGACACGCCGCCGGTCCGGCCCGCCCGGATGTCGGGCCTGGACCTCGGCCCCGCGTGCGCCCAGTGCGGCGGGATGATGCAGCGCACGGGCTCGTGCTACACGTGCTCGAGCTGCGGCAACAACACGGGCTGCGGCTGAACCACCCACTCGTGTGAAGCGTTGGCGAGAGGGCCGCGCCGGGGCGGCCCTCTTCCGCCCTACGCCTTCACGGTTGGGACCGGACGAAAGGGCGCGCCCAGGCGCCGGTAGGTGGCCTGGGCGCGCTCGTCGAGCGTGAGCAGCGGGTGGTCGTGGGCGTGGGCTTCGAGCGCGACCACGCCGTCGTAGGAGGCCCCGCCGAGCACGCCGGCGGCGGCGAGGGTGGGCAGTAGGCGCTCGCGGTCCCGCTTGGCGAGCCTCAGCGGCGGCTCGGGGAACCGGCGGCCGAGGACGTCCGCCGCGACCGTCGCCGGGACGGCCAAGCCCGACGGCAGACGGGTCAGCACCGAGTACGCCTCCAGGACCACATGGGCGGGTAGCGCGGTCACGCTCCGTAGCGCCTCGGCCGACGGTTCGTGCTCCTCGTGCCAAGCGGAGAGCGCGGCGATCACCGCGCTGGTGTCGGCGGTCAGCGCCGGCCTCGCTCCATCAGCTCGCGGACCCGCCCGGCGCTGAGCGTGTCTTCGCTGTCCGCGGTGAACCGGACACCGTGCGCCCCTACCTCGACATGCACCCGGGACGGCACCGCCACCTCCAGGCGGCCGTCGCGCGCGCAGAGCTCCAGCTCGGTGCCGGGCCCCAGGCCGAGCTCGTCGCGCAGCGCCTTCGGAACGACGATCCGCCCCGCCGCATCGATGGTGGTTCGCATGGCAACAACCTACCATCGCAAGTGCCATCACCGAAGGGGCGCCCGTAGGGCCGCCGCGCTTCGAGGACGTCGAGGTCGGGGCCGAGAACCTGCTCGGCCCCGAGGCGCCACCGCCTCGGGATAGCCTTCGGCTCGTGCTCGAGTCCGTGGACGTCCTCGGGCTCTCCATCAAGACGTTCGGCGTCTTCTTCGCGCTGAGCTTCCTGGCCTGGGGGGCGCTCACGTCGCGGCGGCTGCGTGAGCTCGGCAAGCCCGCCGAGTGGGCCACGGAGATGGTGTTCGTCGCGATCGCCGGCGGCCTGGTCGGCGCGCGCCTCTACTACCTCGTCCAGAACTCCGCCAGCCTCCACGGCTCCCTGCTCGCGAACATCTTCGGCGGGTCTGGCCTCGTCTGGTACGGCGGCCTGCTCGGGGGGGCCCTGGCGATCACCGTGTGGGCCCGCTGGCGCGGGTTCCTGGGCCTCGCCCTGCTCGACATGGCGGGCTACGGGCTCGCCCTCGGCTACGCGATCGGCCGGATCGGCTGCCAGGTCTCCGGTGACGGCGACTACGGCAAGGCCTCCGGGCTGCCGTGGGCGATGGGCTACCCCCACGGCGCCGTGCCCACCGCGCCCGGGGTCACCGTCCAGCCCACGCCGATCTACGAGACCCTCTCCATGGGGCTCGTGGCCTTCGGCCTGTGGAGGCTGCGCGACCGCCTGCGGCCCGGCCTCGTCTTCGCGCTCTACCTCGTGCTCGCGGGCCTCGAGCGCTTTCTCGTCGAGTTCGCGCGCCGCAACGAGGTCGTCCTCGGCGGGCTCACCGCCCCCCAGTTCGAGAGCCTCGGCCTGCTGGTCGCGGGGCTGATCTGGATCGGCGTCGTCGTGAGCCGCACCGGGTCCCTCCGCGCCGAGGGCGTGCCCGCCTAGAGGAGCCTCCCAGGGCTACGACTCGCCTGCGACCGCGGCGTCGCGCCGGGCGCGGCGTGCCGAGATCAGGAACACGACGACCACGAGCCCGATCGTCACGTAGAGCGCGTAGTGGGAGATCGCCTTGGCGACGTCCACCGCGCTCTGCCCGATCGCGTAGCCCACGCCGACGTTCACCGCGATCCACAGCGACGCGCCCACGAAGTCCAGCGCGAGGAAGCGCCGGAGGCGCATGCCGGTCCATCCCACCGCGGCGTAGACGAGCACGCTGGGGATGGGCAGGAAGTAGGCGACGATCATCGCCCAGCTCCCGAACCGCTCAGACCAGCGCTCCGCGCGGTCGACGTTGCGGTGCGCCCGTCGGCCCTGGCCGGCGAACATCGACACCGCCTCGCGGCCCCACAGCCGCCCGGCCCACCAGAAGAACGGGTCGAAGAGCATGAGCGTCAGGAGCGGGGCGACCAGCGCGAGGACCAGCGACGCCATGCCGGTCCGGGCGAAGGCGCCGGCCGTGACCATCGCCGGTGTGGAGCCCCGGAGGGCCTCGAGGAGGACGGGGTCCTTGCCGAGCAGGGAGGGCGCGACGGGCAGCAGCGCGAGCGAGTAGACCGCGCTGACGGAGATCCCCGCGATGCACAGCACCTCCGCTCGCCGCCGGGCTTCCACCGCCTCATCATGGCGCTCTCCGGGCCGAACGCCCAGACCGACGTGCCACCATCCTCCGCGTGACGCTCTCCGCGACCCTCTTCTCCGACCCGGGCTGTCCGTGGGCCTACTCCGCCACGCCGGCCCTCACTGCCCTCGGCTGGCGCTACGGGGACGGGGTGGAGTGGCGCCTCGTGCTCATCGGCCTGACCGAGCGCGGTGAGCAGTACACGGCGCCCTCGCTGCTCCTGAGCGACGGCGAGCGCACGCTGGAGGGCGGTGGCTTCCAGCCCCTGGAGGCCTACGACGCCCTGGTGGCCAACCTCGACCCCACCCTGCCGCGCGCGGTTCGGGTACGAAGCGAATCCCTGGAATCCGCGCTCGCCCGCTTTCCCACCGGCCTGACGACCCAGGAGGTCACCCTCGTGATGACCCACGGAAACGACGCCCCGGACCGCGGAGCGGCCGAGGACGCGCTCATCGACCCCGCCGGCGCCGTCCGCCGGCGGCCGCTGGCCTACGACGCCCTCTGGGTGGCCGCGTGAGCGTCCGTGCGCCGCGGCGGGTCCCCGACGCGGAGCTCGGCCTGCGCGAGATCGAGCTGCATGGGCACCGCGTGGCCTACCGGGGCGCCGGCTCCGGTCCGGTCATCGTGCTCGTCCACGGCATCACCTCGACCTCGGCGACGTGGGAGTCCGTGCTGCCCTACCTCGCGGCCGAGCACACGGTCATCGCCCCCGACCTGCTCGGTCACGGCGGCTCGGCCAAGCCCCGGGGGGACTACTCACTCGGCGCCCACGCGAGCGGCGTGCGCGACCTCCTCGTCGCCCTCGGTCACGACTCGGCCACGTTCGTCGGCCACTCGCTCGGCGGCGGGGTGGCGATGCAGCTCGCCTACCAGTTCCCCGAGCGCTGTGAGCGCCTCGTGCTCGTCGACTCGGGCGGGCTGGGCTCCGAGGTGAGCCCGCTGCTGCGCGCCGCGACGCTGCCCGGGGCGGAGTGGGTGCTCCCCCTCCTGGCCTCGGGTCGGCTGCTGGACGCGGGCCGGACGGTCTCGCGGTTCCTCGGGCGCCTCGGGCTGCGCACGGGGACGGACGTCTCCGAGATGGCCCGCGGGCACGCCTCGCTGGCCGACCGCGAGGCGCGCGCCGCCTTCGTCCACACGCTGCGGACCATCGTGGACCCCGGTGGCCAGCGGGTGAGCGCCCATGACCGGCTCTACCTCGCCGAGGCCGTCCCGTTCCTCATCGTGTGGGGCGCGCGCGACCGGATCATCCCCGTCGCCCACGGGCGCGCGGCGCACGAGCTCGTCCCCTCGAGCCGGCTCGAGGTCTTCGAGCGCGCCGGGCACTTCCCGCACATCGACGAGCCCCAGCGCTTCCTGGACGTGCTGCTCGACTTCCTCGCCGAGACCCGGCCCGCCGACCTGGCGTCCGAGCGCTGGGGCGACCTGCTGCGAACCGGCCCCACCGAGGTCATTCGCTAGGCTCATTAGCCTTGCTAACCAGTTCTCTTCGGCCCGCCGACGTCGCCGCCCACCTGCGCCTGGTGATCGTGCGCACCGCGCGCCGACTGCGCCAGGAGGCCGGCGGCGACCTCTCGCCCTCGCTCACCGCCGCCCTGGCCACCGTGGAGCGCCACGGGCCCCTCACCCCGTCGGAGCTCGCCGCCCAGGAGCGCGTCCAGCGTCCCACGGCGACCCGCCTGCTCGCCGCGCTCGAAGGGGCCGGGCTCGTCACACGCGCTCCCGATCCCACCGACGGACGCTCGGCGCTGGTCTCCGTCACGCCGGGCGGCCGGGCCCGGCTCCGCGCCATGCGGGGGAGCAAGGAGCTGTTCCTCGCCCGGAAGCTCGATCGCCTGGATCCCGAGGAGCTGGCGACCCTCGCGCGCGCCGCCGAGATCCTCGAGCGCGCGCTGGAGGAGCAGGGTGCCGCGGAGGGATGGCCGGCGGGCCGACGGCCGGTGGCCTGATGCGGGCCGCCGCGCGGCGGAGCCTCTCCTCCCTCTCCGTCCCCAACTACCGCCGCTTCTTCTGCGGCCAGGTCGTCTCGGTCTCGGGCAACTGGATGCAGAACGTCGCCGAGGTCTGGCTCGTGCTCAAGCTCACCCACGCGGGCTGGGCCGTGGGGCTCGTCGCCGCCTTCCAGTTCCTGCCGTTCCTGCTCGGCGGCGCGTGGGGCGGCGTGCTCGCCGACCGCGTGGCCAAGCGGACGCTGCTCATGGTCACCCAGACCCTCATGGCGCTGCCCGCGCTCGTGCTCTTCGGGCTCGCCGCCGGGGGGATCGCCGAGGTGTGGATGGTCTTCGCGCTCGTGCTCGTCCGCGGCACGGTCAACGCGTTCGACTACCCGGCGCGCCAGGCGCTGGTGATGGAGATGGTGGGGCCCGACCGGGTCGTCAACGCCGTGTCGCTGAACTCCGTGCTCGTCCACACCGCCCGGGTGCTCGGCCCCGCCGCCGCGGGGGCGGTCATCGCGCTGGTCGGCGTTGCGCCGTGCTTCGCGCTCAACGCGCTGTCGTTCGGGGCGATGCTCGTGGCCCTAGCCCGGATGGACCCGGCCGAGCTCCGTCCCGCGCCCCCCGTGGCCCGTGAGCCGGGGCAGATCCGGGAGGCGGTCGCCTACGTGCGCCGGACCCCCGCGCTGCTGATCCCGATCGCGAGCATGGCCCTCGTGGGGACGTTCTCGTTCAACTTCCAGGTCCTCCTGCCGCTGCTGGCGACCTTCACATGGCAGGGGACGGCGGCGACCTACGCGCTGCTGACGACGACGATGGCGGTGGGCTCCGTGGCGGGCGCGCTGGCCGCCGGGGCGCGCGGTCGTGCCGACGGCGCCCTGCTCGTGCGCGCCTCGGCGCTGTTCGGGGCGCTCACCCTCCTGGCCGCCGCGGCGCCGGTCCTGCCCCTCCAGCTCCTCGTGCTGCTGCCGCTCGGCGCCGCGAGCGTGACGTTCGCCGCCGGGGTGAACTCGGCGCTCCAGCTCGCGGTGGAGCCGGCGATGCGCGGCCGGGTCCTCGCCCTCTACTCCGTCGTCTTCCTCGGCTCGACGCCCATCGGCGCGCCCATCGCGGGCTGGCTCGCGGGGGCGGCGGGGCCGCGCGCCGGGCTTGCGCTCGGCGGCGTGGCGGCGCTGGTGGCCGCCCTCGGCGCCCGCCTGGCCTGGGCGCGGCTGGCGCCGCCCACCGTCACTCCGCCGCGAGCGGTCGGGCGGCCTGCGGTCGGCCGCCGCCCGGCGCGGGGGGAGGCGCACCCGGAGCGCGGGCGGGTGGCGGCGAGCGCAGGTACGCGAGCGCGGCCGCCAGCGCGCCGACGCCCATGACCAGGAACAACGGCCCGGAGTCGTTGGCGAGGGTCCCCGCGACGGACGCGGCGAGGAGCCCGAGCAGCCCCGCGCGCCAGGCGTCCGGGAGCGGCGCGAGCAGGCGCCGGCGGTAGCGCGCGGCGAGCGCGAGCGCGAGCAGGGCGAGGACGACGAGGACCGGCATCACGCCGCCGGCGAGCGTGTCGACGGCGAGCCCGGTGCGGCGGCGCACCGCGTCGGCGAGATCCCCCCCGCCGCCCTGGAGCACGGTGCGCGAGAAGTGGTCCTCGCCGCCGGTGACGGTGTCGAGGAGGGCCAGCGCCGCCAGTCCGAGCACGGGGACGAGCAGCACCGCCGCGGCCCGCCGCCGGGTCAGGCCGCCGGGACGGAGCGCGAGAACGGCGACGGTCGCGCCCACGCCCGCGGTGACGACGCCGCCGACGTCGGCGCCGAGCCGCCCCGCGGCCAGGACGATGCCGAGCCCCAGGCCGCCCAGGGCGAACGCCGCCGCCGCCCGGCGCGCGGGAGTGGCGGCCGGCAGCCCGGCCGCCAGGCCGATGAGGAGCATCGCCACGAGGAGGATCTCGAGCTCGTTGCCCACCCCGTAGAAGCGCGCGCCGATGGCGGGGTTCGGGCCGAGCAGCGAGAGGCTCGTCCAGTCCGAGCCTCCGAGGAGATCAAGGGTATGCGCGAGCAGGCCCACCCCGGCCGGGAGCGCGGCCGCCCGGGGCCACGGCACGGCGCGGTCGGTGAGCGCCCCGAGGACGAGGGGCGCCACGACCATGAGCGCGATCTCCACGCCCCGGGCCGGATCCAGCGGGCCGAGCACGAGCGCGGGCGTCGGCCACCAGAGCAGACCGAGGACGCCCGCTCGGAGCACCGCGCGGCGGCTCCTCGCGCCGCCGGCGGCACCGAGGACGAGGAGCACGACCCACGCGGCGGCGAAGGCGGCGAGGCCGGCGATCCGCTGCTCGCGCAGGGCCCCCCAGCGCGCGGCGAGGGTGCGCAGCGCCGCGGCATCGCGCGGGCCGTCGGCCCGGATGGCCTGGCCGTGGACCGCGTCGGGCACCGGGCGGCCCAGCGCGCCCAGGACGCTGGGCGCGACGTCGATGAGGGCGACCACGCCGGCGCGGCGCGTGGTCGCCGACGTGAGCTGGCCCCGGGCGCCCGCGACCCCGATCGGCAGGAGCTGCGGGCCGCCGGCCCCGGGCGGCGCGCGCAGGACGACGAGGAGCGCTGGGCGTGCGCGCAGGAGCGCGTCGAGGGCCGCCGCGCCGCGCGGAAGCGGCGGCAGGTCGACGACGACGAGCCCGAAGCGGTGCCCGAGCGCACGGACCCGGGCGGGCAGCGAGGCGGCGCTCCCCGTGGAGACTGCGCCGACCCGTCCCCGTGTGCCCGCTGCGGCGATCACGTCCCGGCCCGGCGTCACCGCCGCGTAGGCGGCGCCACCGGGGAACGCCCCGGCGAGCAGCCCCGGGTGGATTCCCGCGTGCCCGCTCGCCGCCCTCCGCACCACCCTCCCCCAGCCCCGCAGACGGCCATCCGGGGCCGCTCCCAGCCGCGGCACCGCTTCGGGCGAGTACGCGGCCGGCGCCGTCCGGCTCCCGCTTGTCAGGTCGAGGAGCGCCTGCCCGGGCGAGTAGCGCCCCTGGGTCGCGCTCGCGAGGCCGAGGGCCAGGGACGGCCGCGCGTCGAGGGCACGCAGGACTTCGTCCTGGCTGCCGGGCAGAAAGGCGATGACCGCGTGGCGTGGCGTGGCGGAGGCGGGCGCGGCGGCCAGGAGGAGCACGGCGCCGGCGAGCGCGAGGGCCCGGGGCACGGGCCCCCTCTACGCGGCGACGGCGGAAGCCGAGCGCACCCGGGCGGCGCTCGGCGCGAGCCGTCCCGCGGCGGCCACGCCCCAGAGCGTGGTCAGCCACGTCGTGACCGCGAGGAGCACATGGAGCCACACGAGCTCGGCCGGAAGGTGAAGCCGGTACTGGAGGATCCCGAGCGCGCCCTGCGCCGCGAGCAGCCCGCACAAGAGGGTCACCGGCCGGCGGGCGCGGCCGTCGGCGCCCGCGCGCCGCAGCAGGAACCAGACCGCCACTGCCCCGAGCCCGTAGAGCGCCGCGACCACCCCGTGCCGATTGACGAGCCAGGACAGCGTGTCGGCGCCCCGGAAGTCGAAGCGACCGACGATCTGGCCCTTGTACTCGCCACGATGAGGGCCGGCGTGGGTGGCGAACGTCCCCGCGAGCACCGTGAACTGCCCGAGCGGCACGAGCCCACGGACGGCCCACACGCTCACCGGATCGCGCGAACGGGCACGCTCTCCCGGCTCATGGCGCGAGCACCACCAGAGCGCGAATGCCGCATCGAGCAGGATCATCGAGAGGAGGAAGTGACCCATCACGAGCCCCGGGGCGAGGTGGTCGCGCACGACGAGCCCGCCGAGCACGGCCTGCCCGACGACCCCGAGGGGCAGGAGCGCCCCGAACAGCGCCAGATGCCAGCGAAACGGCCGGCGGAAGAAGGCGAGCACGGCGGCGGCGATGACGGGGAGCCCGACCGCCCCCGTGATGACCCGGTTGCCGAACTCGATCGCCGAGTGGACGGTCAGCGGCGGGATGACCCGCCCGAAGCACTTGGGCCAGTCCGGGCAGCCCAGGCCGGAGCCCGTCAGGCGGACGCCCGCCCCCGTGAGCACGATGACCGTCAGCGCGCCCAGCGCGACGATGGCGAGACGGGAGTAGGCGGCGGGCGTGAGCGTCAGGCGGGCACGCATCGCTCAGGACAGGATGACAGCCCCTTATACCCTCGTGCCGTGGCCGTGCAGCACGATCGCGCGCCGGCGGTCGTCGTCGACGGCGCCGCGAAGACCTATCGCATTCCGCGCGAGCAGCGCCACACGCTCAAGGAGCGGATCCTCCACCCTTTCCACCGGATCGAGCACCGCACCCTGGAGGCGCTCAAGGAGATCTCCTTCTCCGTCCAGCCCGGTGAGTTCTTCGGGATCGTCGGGCGCAACGGCTCGGGCAAGAGCACGCTGCTCAAGTGCCTGGCCGGGATCTATCGGCTCGACGCGGGCGCCGTGTACATCGACGGGCGCGTGTCGACGTTCATCGAGCTCGGCGTCGGCTTCAACCCGGACCTCGCCGCCCGCGAGAACATCATCCTCAATGCGACGATGCTCGGCCTCTCCCGCGCCGAGTCGCGCAAGCGGGCGGACCGGGTGATCAAGTTCGCCGAGCTCGAGGAGTTCGCCGAGCTCAAGCTCAAGAACTACTCCTCCGGGATGCACGTCCGCCTCGCCTTCTCGGTGATGATCCAGGTCGACGCCGATGTCCTGCTGATCGACGAGGTGCTCGCCGTCGGCGACGCCGCCTTCCAGCAGAAGTGCTTCGAGGTCTTCCAGCGGCTGCGCGACGAGGGCAAGACGATCGTCTTCGTCACGCACGACATGGGCGCCGTACAGCGCTTCTGCCACCGCGCGATGCTGCTCGAGCGCGGCGAGATGGTCGCGATCGGCGGCCCCGAGCGCGTCGGCAACCGCTACCTGGAGATCAACTTCGACCACCAGGTGCCCGAGGACGAGGGAGAAGAGGAGGAGGAGCGCTACGGCGACGGGACCGCGGAGATCGTCGAGGCGTGGTTCGAGGACGACCGCGGCCACCGCGCCGAGCAGTTGCGCCAGGGAGAGCCGTGCACCTTCAAGGCGCGGGTGCGGGCCAACGTCGCGCTCGAGGACCCGGTCGTCGCGGTGCTGCTCGAGGACGAGCAGCACCATCCTCTGTTCGCCATCTCCAACGAGGACGGCAAGGTCGATACCGGGGTCCACCGCGCCGGCGACGAGGCGATGTTCAGCGTGCGCTTCGAGAACGTCATCGCCCCCGGGCGCGTCTTCGCCTCACCGTGGGTGCTGCGCAACGGTGCCACGGCGATCCTCGATCGCCGCCCGCGCCTGGTCTCGGTGATCGTGACCTCCGTGCGCCCCTCCGGCGGTCTCGTCGACCTGCCGGCCGAGGTCGGCTACGAGCGCGTCGACGCCGGCGTCCCACAGGGGGCGGGGGCCTGAGCACCACGCGGATCACCGGGCCCGGCGCGCTGGGCGGGGACTGGCGGCGGCTGGGCGCGCTGACGTGGATCCTGGCCTTCACGGACTTCAAGCTGAGGTTCTTCGGCTCGTTCCTGGGCTACCTGTGGCAGCTCTTCCGCCCGCTGCTGCTCTTCGGGGTGCTGCTGGTGGTCTTCACGCGGTTCGTTCCCGTCGGCAACGACGTGCGCTTCCACCCGCAGGTGCTGCTGCTCTCGATCGTGCTGTTCCTGTTCTTCTCCGAGGCGACCGCAGGGGCGATCTCCTGCGTGGTGGACCGCGAGGGGCTGGTGCGCAAGATCCACTTCCCCCGCCTGGCGATCCCGCTCTCGGTCGTGCTGACGGCGCTGCTGAACTTCTCGGTCAACTTCGTCGCGGTCTTCATCTTCGCGCTGGCGGCCGGCGTCTCTCCACGCTGGACGTGGCTGGAGTTCCCGGTGCTGATCGCGATCCTGGCGGTGTTCGCGTGCGGCGTGGCGATGGTGCTGTCGGTGCTCTACGTGCGCTTCCGTGACATGCGCCCCATCTGGGAGGTCACGCTCCAGGCGTTGTGGTACGGGACGCCGGTGATCTATGCGATCGAGGTGTTGCCGGGGCGCACACTGGAGGAGGCGGTGATGCTCAACCCGATCGCGGTGGTCATCGAGCAGGCCCGCCACGCGCTCATCGACCCCCATGCGCCATCCGCGCTCGCCGCCGCCGGCGGCTGGGCGCACCTGGCCGTCCCCGCCGCCCTCGTGCTCGTCGCGTTGGCCCTCGGCATCTGGATGTTCAGCCGCGCGGCGCCGCGGATCGCCGAGGAGCTCTGAGGAATCCGCGCAGTGCGCCCTCCACCTGGTCGCCCGCACGCTCCCAGGTCCGCGTCTCCACGAACGCCCGCGCCCGGCCGGCCATCGCCCGCCGCTCCTCGGGCGCGTCCAGCAGCCGCTCGATCGCCGCCGCCACCGAGGCCGGGTCGGACTCGGATTGGACGACGAGCTCGCCCGAGGGCCCCAGGGCCGAGGAGACGTTCTCGCCGGCCAGCTCCACGACCGGGAGCCCGCTGGCCATCATCTCCTGGGCCACGAGGGAGTGGGTGGTCAGCGAGAAGCAGAGGCCCACGGTCGCCCGCTGGTAGAGCGAGGCGAGCACCCCGGGCGCCACCACGCCGAGATCGGCGGCCGGGAACGGCTCGGGGAGGCGGACGTTGGACCCGAAGGTGACCACGCGCAGCTCGGTCCGGCGAGCCCGCAGGTCGAGCACCGCCGCCAGCGCCAGCTCGGCCGCGCGCCGCGCGGTCTCGATGCGCGCGTACACCGCGAGGGTCGCCCGGTCACGGAGCTCCTCGCGGCCCGGCCGGTACGTCGCCAGATCCGTCCCGCATTCGAACGGCACCGCCTCCACGCCGTAGCGCTCGCGCAGCAGGGTCGCCATCCAGGGCGTGTAGGCGATGCAGCGGTAGCCCATCCGGTAGGTCGCCTCGGCGAAGAGGTACTCCGAGGAGCGCGGGGCGAACATCGGCTCGTAGTCCTGGACGAGGTAGACCTTCTCGCCGCAGAAGGGCAGGTCCTGCAGGGGGTAGGCCGTCCACCAGTTGGTGGCGATGGCCACGTCGGCTCCCGTCCAGTCGTCGAGGCCGACCAGGACGGGCGCCTCCAGGCGCACGAAGCGGGAGATGATCTCCTCGCGCAGCTCCTGGCCGGAGCGACGCTCCCGTCCGTTCGGGTCGAAGAGGTGGACCACGCACTCGTGTCCGCGGTCCTCGAGCATCCGCACCAGGCGGAAGATCGTCGTGTGCCCGCCCGAGCCGAGCTTCCACGGGGGGACGATCCACGCGACCTTGAGCGACGGCTTGGCGGCGAGGTCGCGTGGGGGGTCGAGCTCCAGCGGTCGCAGGGGGAAGCCGGAGCGAATCCAGCTCCAGGGTTCGGCGGGGGGGCCGGGCGGCAGCGCCGCGGGCTCGACGTCGACGGGCCAGAAGGAGTCCCGGCCCTCCAGCGACAGCCGCCGGCGCACGCCGGGTGCCAGGCGGTCGGCGTTGGTGCCCAGGACCTCTCCGGCGACGCGGGTGAGATGGTGGCGGGTGGAGATCGCCAGGGGGGCGAGCGAGGCGGGCCTGGAGAGCCCCTCGACGTCACGCAGGTAGGCGCGGTCGGCCTTGACGAGCCCATAGAGGTGACGGGCGTTGCGCTTGGGCGACGCCGGGATCGTGACGCCCAACACCTCGCGCAGGGAGCGGAACTCGTCGAAGTAGCGGCGCAGGAACTGCGCGGGCGGGTAGTCGTGGGAGTGCAGGACCGCCGCGCGCGGGTGGTAGGCCTTCGCCCAACCCGCCTCGATCATCTCGCGTCCGAGCAGCTGGTCCTCGGCGTAGGGCACGGGCCGGTAGGGGATGCGCTCCCACGCCCAGCGCGCCACGCACCCGTTCGTGTCGGAGAAGAACTGCAGGCGCCAGCCCGCGGCCGCGTAGGCGGCGAGTCCCTCCGGGGTGCGCTCCAGGCGCTGGACGTGGAACGCGTCGGGGCCACCCTCCTCCCAGGCGCGGAAGTGGCGGCGCATCTCGGCCTTGATCATGTGGGAGGCGTCCGGCCGCGGCCAGTGCGGCCCGAAGCTCAGCGCCACGTCCTCGGCTTGTTCGAAGCCCTCCAGCAGCAGCGCCAGCCAGCGCGGATGGGCGGGGGTGGCGTCCTGGGTGATGAACGCGACATGGTCGCCGCGCGCGAGCTCCATGAGCAGGTTCCGCGTGCCGCCGTGCGAGAAGCTCGCGCGGGGGAACTCGTGCACGACCGCGCCGTGTGCCCGGGCGATCTCCCGGGAGCGGTCGGTGGAGCCGGAGTCGACGACCACGATCTCGAGCTCGCGATCCACCTCCTGGGCGCTCACCGCCGCGAGGACCTCGTCGAGGTAACGCTCCCCGTTCAGGACGGGGATCGCGACGCTGACGACGCCGGTCATCAGCGCGCGCGCAGGCGCCGCCGCACCGCCCAGCGCAGGTCATGCAGCGTCCCCGTGACGCGGAACAGCGCCGAGTCCTCCAGCTCGTCGGCGCGTCGCGCCCGCGCCTCCAGCCGCTCGGCCTCCGCGACGCGTCGCTGCAGCGGCGCCCAGACCTCGTCGCGCCAGGCCTCCGCGGCCAGGGCGCGCGCGCGCCAGCCGTGGAGGTCGCCGGTCTCGTCGCTCTCCGGCATCCGCGCGCCGAGTCTAGGAGTGCACCGTGGGGCGGTCGCGTTCCAGCACGCCCGGCGCGAGCGGTTGCTCGAGGCTCTGGTAGAACGCCTCCAGCGCGTCGATCCGCTCCTCCCACCCATAGCGCGCCGCGGTCGCGCACCCGGCGAGCGAGAGCCGCTCGCGGAGGGCAGGGTCGTCCAGGAGCCGCCGGATCGCCGCCGCCACGGCCGCGGGACGGTCCTCCACGAGCAGGCAGTTCTCCTCGTTCGAGCAGAAGTCGAGGTTGCCGTGGGCGTCTGTGCAGACCACCGGAGTCCCTGCCGCCATCGCCTCCAGCATCGGCAGCGAGAAGCCCTCGTGCCGCGAGGTCTGGACGAACACGGTGGCCCGGTTGAGCAGCGAGTTGACCTCCTCGTCCGAGGGCGCCTCGACGTACCGGACTCCGGGAGGCGCCGTGTGCGGCTCCAGGCCGAAGAGCCAGAGCTGCGGGCGCGGCTCCGGGAGCGACTCCCAAGCCGCGCGGGTCAGCGCGAAGTTCTTGATCGCATGCGCACGACCGACCGAGAGGATGACGTCCTCGCGTCGCGGCTCGCCCGTGGGGTGGTAGACGTCGAGGTCGATCCCGGGCGGGACCACGCGGGGAAACAGGCCCAGTTCCTCCAGCCGCGCCGCGTTCCACCCCGACGTCGTCAGGTAGCGGAACTCCTGCCGGTACCAGGCCAGCACGTGCGCGCGCATGAGGTCTTCCTCCTCGTAGTAGGAGGTCTCGATGTCCTGCACGAAATAGGCGGGGATGCCGCGGAGCACCGAGGCGCGCCAGGCGACACGGGCGGTGACCCACCAGGTCGCCACCTTGATCGCCGCGAGCGGTGCGAGTGCCGCGGTGAGCTCCGCGTAGGTGGCGAAGCGACGCACGGGGACCTCGAGCGGAAACCAGGTCGGCTGCGGTCCGAGGCTCCAGATCTCCACGCAGTGGCCGCGCTTCGCGAGCCCGTTCGCGTGCTCGAAGATCACGCGGTGGCCGCCCCCGATGCCGGTGTCCTCCGTGACGTAGACGATGCGCAGGGCGCCATCCTCGGTGCGGACGTCGCGGGCGTCGAGGAAGCCCCCCCACTTCTCCCAGAACCGGCGTGCGGAGCGCAGCTCGCGCTCCCCCTGGACCTTGCCGCGGGTGAGGGACTCGTGATGGGTCAGCTCGGCGTTGGGCTCGTAGCGAACCTCCCAGCCCGCCTGCCACGCCCGTAGACACCAGTCCGCGTCCTCGAACGCCATGGGAAAGCTCTCGTCGAGGAGGCCGATGTCGTCGAGCGCGGCGCGCTTGACGTAGAGGCAGGCCCCGGTGGCGCCGACCAGCGGCACGGGGACCTTCGCCGGCTCGTGGCCCGGCGGGAAGAACCGGAAGCGGTGGTCGAACCACTCGGGGGCGCCCAGGTAGCGGTGCGAGCCCGCCGACTGGATCGTGGTATCGGGATAGAGGAGCTTGGGGGCGAGAACCCCGACCTCCGGACGGCGGTAGGCCGCGTACTGCAGGCGCTCCAGCCAGCCCGGATGCGGGTCGACGTCGTTGTTGAGCAGGACGACGTCGTGACCTGCGGGCACGGCGCGCAGGCCCCGGTTGGCGTTGCCGGCGAAGCCGAGGTTGCTCCGGCCCAGGAGCAGCTTCGCGCGTGCGCCGACGCAGAGCGCGATGCGCTCGCGCCACACGCTGGCGTCGTCGGCTACGACGACCCGGGTGCGGGCGGGGTCGGTCGTCCGGCGCACGAGGTCCACCGTCCGGAGGGTCGGCGCCGCCGGGCCGTAGGCCGGGATCACCACGGCCACGGGACGTCCGTGCGCGAGGTACCAGCGCTGAGCGGCGTCGTCGTGGCCTCGCAGCGATGCCCTGGGCAGGAGGCGCAGCCTCAACGGCTCCCAGAGCAGGGCCAGCGCGAGGATCCTGCGCCCGAGCTCGCGGCCCCCGTGATAGCGCACGGTCAGCCGCGCGCGGCGGATGAGTTCGCGGGTCGGCTCCACGCCGTCCACCGTAGTAGCGGACCCCGCGCCCCGGACGCGCCGCATGAGCGGCGGGGACACGCCGCCGCTCGGGCCCGGGGGAACCGGATGCCGATGCGGATACCGTAGACGGGGCCCGCCGGCGAGCGCCACCGTGCGCCGGCGCGTCTCCTCGTTTGGCATGGACCTTCGATCGCCGACGACGCTCTTGGCTGCCTGGGTCCTGGTGCCCGCACTTGTCGCCGCCGTCGCCGCCGGCCTCGGGGGCGGCGTGGCGGTCGTCGCCGGCCAGCGCCTCGGCGCGCTCACGCTCCCGGCGGGATTCGCGGCCCTCATCGCGCTGGTCACGTTCGGCGTCGAGGTCCAGATCACGGGGACCGTGTCCGTCCTCCTGGTGCTCACCCTGGCGATCGCCGGCGCGATCGCCTGGCTCCTGCGTCGCCGCCGCCGGTCCGGGGCGGAGGCGACGCGCGTCGCGTACCCCCGGACCACCCGTTACGCGGCTGCCGGCGCGGGGCTGACCTACGCCCTCGCGATGGCGCCGCTCGTCGGCACCGGCCGCTCCGGCGTTCTCGGCTACACGCTCAACAACGACACGGCGGTGCACCTGTCGGCCATCGAGCTCCTGCGCCGGCATGGGACCGCGCTGATCCCGATCAACCTCTCCTCGTTCGACTGGGTGGGGACGCTCACGGCCGGTGGCTACCCGCTCGGCAGCGAGTCGCCGTTCCTGCTCGGGCGCGTGCTCAGCGGCGTGGACGTGCTCCACCTCTGGGTGCCGCTCACCGCCCTCGCCGCGGCCATGACCTCGCTCGTGGCCTTCGACCTGCTCCGCCCCTACATGGCGGTGCCCCTGGCCGCGATCGGGGGACTCGTCGCGGCGTCCGGCTACCTGCCCTTCTCCTACCTCGCGCAGGGCGGCGCCAAGGAGGTGCTGATCGCCTTCACGGTCTACGCGTCGGTCGCGCTCTTCGTCCGCGGCGCGCGCGACGGCCTCACGTGGCGGAGGGGCATCCCCGTCGGGGTCGGCCTCGGGGCCGCGCTGGCCAACCTCGGCCTGGGGTCGCTCGCGTGGCTCGGGCCCACCGGGCTGATCGCCGCCGCCGCCCTGCTCTGGAGGCCCGGCGCCGCGGAGAGCCGCCGCGCCGTCCTGCTCGGCATCGTCTCCGCGGCCGTCGTGGGCGTCCTGCTCGCCCTCCCCGACCTCACCGTCTCGGCCCAGTTCGTCCGCACGAGCACCCGCGGGCTCGTCGATCAGAACCAGGTCGGCAACCTTCTCGGGCCCGTCCCGGTCAAGGAGGCGTTCAACGTCTGGTTCGGCAGCGACTACCGCTACCCGCAGCCGCTCGACCGGACCGTCACCTATGCGCTGATCGTGCTGTCCGCCGTGCTGGCCGCGGCCGGGGTCATCCACGCGCTGGTGCGCCGGCGCTTCGGCGTTCCCCTCGCCGTCCTCGCCGGGATCTTCGGCGTGATCATCGTCACGCCCCGCTACGCCATCTACTACGACGCCAAGGCCTACATGGCACTCGGCCCGGCGCTGGCCATGGCCACCGCGGTCGGCGTGGCGGCCGTGTTCCGCACCTCCATCCGCAACCAGGGCCTGGCCCTCGCCGCGGGAGCGCTGCTCGTCGGGGGGGCGCTGTGGTCCGACTTCTGGGTCTACCGGGGGGTGTCGAACAGTCCCGGCCAGCGGTTCGAGGAGCTCGCGACGATCGACCACCGCTTCGCCGGCCGGGGCCCCATCCTCGTCAACGAGCGCGACGACTTCGACAAGTACCTGCTGCGCCACGTGCGGCCCTTCGACTCGTGGGGGTCCTGGACCCCTGAGCGCGGCCTCGTGGAGACCGCGACGTACAACCCGCGGCTCGTGACGGGCCACACCCCCGACTTCGACGACTACGTGCTCCGCTTCGTCGAGCGCTTCCCCCTGCTGCTCGAGCGCCGCCGGCCGGGCGGGAGCCGGCCACCGGCCAACTTCCGGGTGATCTACGAGACCGTCCATTACCGGGTGTGGCGCCGGACGGGGCCTGCCCCGCGCGATCACGTGGGACTGGGCAGCAGGAGCGTGAGCGGATCGGCGCGCCTGGACTGCCGGCAGCCGGCCGTTCGCGCGTTTCTGCACTCCGTGCGCCAGCACCGTCGGACCATGACCGTCGCGGTGCCCCCGCCCGGGCTGACCGTCGTCGTGCCGGCCTTGTGGACCAAGTTCCGCACCATCGCGCCGGGACCGGCCGCGAACCTCCTGGTCCAGCTCGGTGGCTCGGCCGTGTTCGGGCCGCGGGTGAGCGCCGGGCGCTATGCGCTCTTCCTCCGGGGCAGCTACGGGGTGGGAGACAGCGTCGTCGTCGACGGCCGCACCACGGGAGCGACCTCCGACGAGCTCAGCCTCTACGACGCCTGGCAGCCGGTCGGGCGCGTCGACCTCCCGGCCGGCCCCGTCGACGGCCACGTCATCGGACTCGGCCGGCGGAGTTGGTACCCGGGCAGCCGGCGCGCCAACATCACCGGGGCGCTCGCCTTCCAGCCGCTCGATGCCCCCACCCGGCTCGTGCGGCTGACGAGCGGCCGGGAGCGCGCGATGTGCGGCCGGCGGGTGGACTGGATCGAGGCCGGCGCATGAACGTGTGCGTCAGGAGCAGCCGCGGCCCAGGCGCGTGACCGCGATCGGACCCACATGCACGCCGAGCGGCGGGCCGCCGGGACGGATGCCCGGGAAGCGCAGCCGGACATCCCGATGCCCGCGCGCCGGCCGACACGCGGTGACGGAGGCCGAAAGCCCGTGGACGACCCCCACCGTCCCCGCGGTTCGCGAGGAGGGCGCCGCGAGGACGAATCGTCGCGGCCCGGGCGGGCTGGGCACCGGTCCGAGCCCCACGCTGACCCGCACCCGCTCGGCAGAAGCGCCGGTGGAATAGAGCCTGATCACGACCGGCTCGGGCAGCAGTGGATACCCGTCCGGCGCCAATCCGCGGCTCGCCCACGAGACCCGGTAGGGCCGGGGCACGTCGAGCAGCGCCTGGGTGCCGTGGACCGCGAGCACCTTGCGCGCCCGGAGCTGGAAGCGGACGTCCGAGGTGGTGACGACGACGCGCTCGCGCACCGCGCCTCCGCGCAGGATCCCGGTCGCCCAGTCCTCGGTGAGTGGCTCGGCGGGGAAGGGCGTGTAGGTGTCCGTCCGGTCGACGGAGATCGAGCGGTCGACCGACTTGTTCCAGAACTCCGTCTCCCACCAGAGGGTCTGCCCGAAGTACCCGGCCTGGTCGAGCCCCACCGGCGCGGCGTTCACCGGCGAGGGGACGAGCGCCACCCGGAAGTCGCCGGGGACCGCGTCGATCCAGTCGCGACCACGGTCTGATGTCCCGCTCACGGGGCGGGCCTGGTTCGGCCCCTGGACCATGCGGTGCAGCACGTAGAGGCTCTGGGGTATCGCAACCACGAGGAGGACGACGGCCACGACGATCAGCCCCGCCCGGCGGGGGGCGAGCGCCAAGACTCCGGCGACGAGCACCGCTCCGACCAGGCCCGCGGCGCGGACGGCCTCGGCGGCCGAGAGATCGCTGATGCCCACGATGCTCCCGAGCTGCTGGGCCCGGCCCGAGAGCACGACGTGGAAGATCGTCTCCGGCGCGCTGAAGTAGGGGCCCGGAGCCGGGACGTACTGGGTGAGCCCGACGAGCAGGGCACCCGCCACGCCACCGACGGCGACCGCCAGCCACCGCCGTCGCGCGTCGGTGAGCGCCAGCACCGTGCCCGCGAAGAACAGCGGGATCACGTAGAAGAGGTAGCGGGTCTGCGTCAGGCCGTTCACGAAGCGCAGGTCGTAGGAGGCGACTTCCAGGCAGACCGCCGGGATGGTCACCAGCGTCACGACGGCAAGCGCGTGGGCCGCCTTGCCGACCGGGCGGAAGAACACCGAGACGCACCACCCGAGGGACACGCCGAGCGGGAGGACGCCGACCCCCACCGCGACGTAGTCGAGATGGGTGATGGCCGCCCGGACCGCGTTCGGCGGTAGCAGGGTCCCGCTCGCGGTCGCCGCGTAGGTGCCCAGGACCAACCCGAGCGAGCCGCGCAGGGCGAGCACCGCGCCGACCAGGACGGCGAGGACGGCGGCCACCACGAGGACGCGGTGGGCGACGAGCACGTCGCGGGCGGCGCGGGCCAGGGCACCGGTCCGCGACCGGTCCCCGGGGCGGGTGATCGCGTACCCCACCTCGTGGACGATCACCACGACCGGGAACAGCAGCACGAGGATCACGAACTGGGGACGGGCGGCGAAGGCGACGACGAGCGCGACGAGGGCCAGCGCGTCGCGGCGGTCGCTCGGCGAGGCCGTCGCGCGCTGGATCGCGAGGACCGCCCACGCGAAGGCCGGGTAGGCGACCACCTCGGTCAGCAGGGCGGCCGACATCGCCATCCACGGGACCGCGACCGTCAGGGCCGCGGCGACGTTGGCCGCGAGCCGCGAGGACGAGACGCCGCGCACCAGCAGGTACGCCGGAACCGCCGTGCTCACCATGAGCAGCGCGTTGAGGCCGTGCGCCACGCGGAACGCCGCCGGCATGTCGAGGAGTCCGATGGGCGGGGACAGCAGCAGCGGGTAGAGCTGTGCGAAGGACGGGAAGTACTCGCCGCGCAGGTGCGGAACGAGCGAACCGGTCCGCGCGATCGACAGCCCGAGCTTCGTGTACTGCAGCTCGTCGGTCATGACCAGCCACTCGGTCACCCGTGACACGTAGAAGAGGACGACCGCGAAGCCCGCGACGGTGATGACGAGGAGGGCGGGATCCACCCTCTTCGCGACCCGTACGGCGCGGCGGTCGACGAATCGCACGGGCGACCACTCTAGATAGCCGTCCAGCGGGCGGCCGCGATCGCGCAGCGCGGCGTCACACCTCCCCGCGCCGCACCATCTCCGCCCAGCGCGCGGGCGGGATGTTCGCGAAGCGACCGCGACGACCATCGCGGGCGAAGCGGACGATCCACCGGATCCGCCGCAGCGGCTGCTCGTCGTAGAGCAGGTGCTTGACCACGAACTGCAGCGTCGTGCCCGTCGCCGACAGCGCGCCCTGGCCCTCGTACTCGCGTTTGGTCCAGAGGTAGTTGCGCAGGCCGCAGAGGTTCTGCCAGAAGCGCTCGAGGGGCGTGGGCCACATCTGCAGCGGCAGGACGCGGTTCCAGAAGCGCGAGCGCGCGTTCTCGTAGGAGTGCGTTACGCGCTTGTGGACGACCACGCTCTCGGGGACGAGCCGGATCGCCCCGTGGCGGCGCAGGCGGAAGGAATACTCGACGTCGTCGCCCCACACGAAGAAGTCCGCCCGCGGCGGGTCCAGGCGCCGCGCCACGTCCGTGCGCACCAGCGCGCCCACGAACGAGAGGAACCCGAGCTCGGGGTGGTGGCCGGGGCGGTACTCCGCGGCCGGCAGCGCCAGCAGCCGCCGGCGGAAGTGCCCGCGCTGGTTGGCGTCGATCTCCCCGCCCGGATAGACGACCTTGCCCGCCAGGGCGACGGTGCCGGGATCGGCCGCCGGCGGCGCGGAGAGCGCGCGCTCCAGCGCGTCTGGGCACGGCTCCGCGTCGTCGTCGAGCAGCCAGATCCAGTCGGCGCCGGCGTCGCGCGCGACCTCCACGGCACGCGCGAACCCTCCCGCGCCGCCGGCGTTCTCGGCCATCCGCACGTGGACGACGTCTGGGCGCTCGAGCAGCCCGCGCGCGCGCAACTCCTCGGGCGTCCCGTCGGTCGAGGCGTTGTCGATCACGAACAGGCGCGCCACCGGGTGCGTCTGGGCCAGCACGGCGTCGATCGCCTCGAGGAGCAGCGCCTTGCGGTTGTAGGTGACCAGCGCGGCGCAGACGCTCGCGGTCACCTGGCCCGTCCCTGACGCGCACGCCCCCGCGCCGCCCATTGCGCGGGGGTGACGTTGCGAAAGACGCCCCGCCGCCCGTCGATCCCCGCCCGCACGAGCCACGGGATCCGCGCGAACGGCCGCTCGTCGTAGAGCAGCGCCTTGGCGACGAGCTGCCCGACGGTGGCCACCGCGCCCAGCGGGGACTCGCCCATGTGGGTCTTCTTGATCCACACCCAGTTGCGCGCGCCGCAGATGTTGCGCCAGAAGCCCGCGTAGGGCGTGGCGCCGTAGCTCCACCCCAGCGCCCGGTTGACGAGCCGCCCGCGCCGGGTCTCGAACCCGTGGCCGACGTCCTTGTGGACGATCGCCGAGGCGGGGACGAGCCGCAGGCGGCCCTGGCGGCGCACGCGCAGGCACCACTCGTAGTCGTCGCCCCAGATGAACATCTCGGCCTTGGGCGGATCCGTCGCGCGCACGGCGTCCCCGCGGACCAGGATCCCCACGAACGTGGCGAAGTCGAGCTCGGCGCCGTCCACGTGGTCCTCGGCGGAGAGCGCGATCGCCCGCCCGCGGAAGTGCCCGCGCGCGCCGAGCTGCAACGACCCGTCGGGGTTGACGATGCGCTGGGCCAGCACCGCCGTCCCCGGCTCGGCGGCCCAGCGCGAGGACAGCAGCGCGGCCAGGGCCCCGGGGGCCGGCTCGGCGTCGTCGTCCATGATCCACACCCAGTCCCACCCGCCCTCGCGCGCGCGGGCGATCGCGCGGGCGAAGCCGCCCGCGCCCCCGAGGTTGCGCTCCGTGCGCTCGTAGCCGATGCGCGGATCGGCGAGCAGGCCCCGCTCGCCCAGCAGCTCCTCCGTGCCGTCCGTGGAGGCGTTGTCGACGACGATCACCCGCTCCACCGACGGGTCCTGGGACAGCAGCGCGGTCAGGCACTCCAGGAGCAGCGCCTTGCGGTCAAAGGTGACGACCGCCGCGCAGACGCGCGGCCCGGAGCCGCTCAGCGCCGGCCCGCCGCCACGCCCGGGCGGCCCGACGCGGCCAGCTTCTCGAAGGTGGACAACGCCTGGGCGGTCACCTGGTCCATGTTGAGGTACTGATAGCGGGCCAGGCGCCCGACGAAGGTGACGTCGGAGCGCTCGGCCGCCAGCGCCTCGTAGCGCTTGTAGAGCGCGCGCGTCTCGTCGTTGGGGATGGGGTAGTACGGATCGCCTTCGGCCCGCGGGTACTCCACGTGCAGCGTGCTCGCCGGCAGGCCGCGCTGGTCGAAGAAGTGCCGGTACTCGGTGATCCGCGTCCACGGGACCTCGAGCCCGGGGTAGTTCACCGTGCCCGTCGGCTGGACGTAGCCGCCGTCGGGCGTGGGCTCCGTGCGCAGCTCGAACTCGAGCGAGCGGTAGGGCAGCGCCCCGAAGCGGTAGCCGAAGAAGCCGTCGACCGGACCCGTGTAGACGAGGTGCTCGTACTCGACCTCGTCGCGGACGTCCTCCCACTCGGTGCCGACCCGGACCTCGATGCCCGGGTGGTCGAGGATCCGCGCGAACATCGCCGTGTAGCCCGCGGCGGGCAGCGCCTGGTGGGCATCGCCGAAGTAGCGGTCGTCTGCGTTGGTCCGGGTGGGGACGCGGGCGCAGACCGACGCGTGCAGCTCGGAGGGATCGCGCTCCCACTGCTTGCGGGTGTAGCCCCGGAAGAACTTCTCGTAGAGGTCGCGCCCCACCTTGGAGACGACGGCGTCCTCGGAGTTGCGCACGTAGGGGATGTCCTCGGCGCGCTCGGCGTAGAAGGCCTCCACCTGCTCGTCCGTCTGGAGATCGAGGCCGTAGAGGCGGTTGACCGTCGTGCGGTTGATGGGGATGGGCAGCAGGTCGTCCCCCACCTTGGCCACCACCCGGTGCTCGTAGGGATGCCAGTCCGTGAACTGCGAGAGGTACTCGACGACCTTGGTGGAGTTCGTGTGGAACAGGTGGGGCCCGTAGCGGTGCACGAGCACGCCGTGCGCGTCGGGGTAGTCGAAGGCGTTGCCGCCGATGTGGTCCCGGCGGTCGATCACGAGCACCCGCTGGCCGAGCTGGGAGGCCAGCCGCTCGGCCATGACCGCCCCGGCGAAGCCGGCGCCGACGACGAGGGTGTGGAAGGAGTCCGGCACCGGGGCCCAGACTAGGGTGGGCGGGTGCCCGAGCTTCCCGTCCCGGCCGAGGCGCGGCTCTGGGCGGTCGTCGTCACGTTCAACCGCCGCGCGCTGCTGGAGAAGTGCCTGGACGCGCTCGCCGCCCAGACCCGGGCGCTCGACCGCATCCTCGTCGTCGACAACGCCTCCACGGACGGAACGCCGGAGTGGGTGGCCACCGAGCGGCCCGGGGTCGACCTGCTCGCGCTGGAGGAGAACGCCGGCGGGGCCGGGGGATTCCACGCCGGGCTGGCCGCCGCCCACGCCGGCGGGGCGGAGTGGATCTGGCTGCTCGACGACGACACGATCGCCCGGCCCGACGCCCTCGCCGCCCTGCTGGCGGTGGACGAGGGCCACGACGGCCGGGGGCGCGGGGATCTCCCCCGCCCGCTCCTGCTCTCGAGCCGCGCGGAGTGGGTCGACGGGCGCCTGCACCCGATGAACTTCCCGGCGTTCAAGCGCGATCTCGCCGCCGTGATCGACGCGGCCGAGCACGGCGTCATCCCGTTCCGCACGGCGACCTTCGTCTCCCTCCTGGTCCACCGCGACGCCGTCGACCGCTTCGGCCTGCCCTGCCGCGAGTACTTCATCTGGAGCGACGACATCGAGTACACGGCCCGGGTGACCCGTCACGCCCCGGGCTACTTCGTCCCCGACTCCGTCGTCGTCCACGAGACGCGCGAGGCGCACACCGCCATCACCGAGAGCGGCGGGCGCTTCTACTTCCACGTACGCAACTCGCTGTGGATGCTGCGCAGCCCCGCGTGGAACTCTGCCGAGAAGCTCTCGGTGCTCTGGGGGGTCTCGTTCACGACCTGGCTCTACCTGCGCCACCAGCGGATGCGGCGGGAGAGCGTGGGGGTCGTGTTACGGGGGGTGCGGGACGGGCTGCGGCCGCGGTGCTAGGAGCTCGCCCCCAACCGCCCGGGCGCCGGGGCGCTGCTCCGGGGTGATGTACGGTCCGCCGGCCGTGTCCGGCCCCGCCGTCTCCTCACCGCCGCCCACCGTGCGCTCGTGCCCTCGCCCGTCCCGGACGCCTGCGGCGGGAGGATCGTCGTGAAGCTCGTCATCCTCGCGGGCGGGATGGGCACCCGGATCTCGGAGGAGACCTCGGTCCGGCCCAAGCCGATGGTCGAGATCGGCAGCAAGCCGATCCTGTGGCACATCATGAAGCTCTACTCCGCCTGGGGGGTCACGGAGTTCATCGTCTGCCTCGGTTACCGGGGGTACGTCATCAAGGAGTACTTCGCCAACTACTACCTCCACACGAGCGACGTGACATTCGATATCGCCAACAACTCCATGGAGATCCACGAGTCCACGTCCGAGCCGTGGCGGGTGACCCTGGTCGACACGGGCGAGTTCACCATGACCGGAGGGCGCTTGAAGCGCGTCCGCCGCTACCTCGACGAAGGCGAGACCTTCTACTTCACCTACGGAGACGGTCTGGCTGACCTCGATCTGCCCGCCCTGCTGCGTTTTCACCGCGAGCAGGGAGCCCTGGCCACGATCACCGCGGTGCAGCCTCCGGGCCGCTTCGGCGCCCTCGACATGTCCGAGGAGCGCGTGCACGGCTTCCAGGAGAAGCCGACGGGCGACGGAGGCTGGATCAACGGCGGCTTCTTCGCCCTCGAGCCCGAGGTGCTTGACCGCCTCGAAGGCGACGAGACCGTCTGGGAGCACGAACCGCTCGAGGGCTTGGCCGCGGACGGGCAGCTCGCCGCCTACCGCCACGAGGGCTTCTGGTACGCCATGGATACACTGCGCGACCGCATCCACCTCGAGGAGCTGTGGCAGGCGGGCTCGCCACCGTGGAAGCTATGGACCTAGATCGCTCGTTCTGGTCAGGCCGGAAGGTGCTCGTCACCGGGCACACCGGCTTCAAGGGCAGTTGGTTGAGCCTGTGGCTCGAGACGCTCGGGGCCAACGTCATCGGCTTCTCCCGTAGCGTGCCGACCGAGCCGTCCCTCTACGAGCTGGCCGAGGTGGCGTCCGGCATCGAGTCCGTGACGGGCGACATCCGCGACTTCGAGCGGCTGAGCGCGACCATCGCCCAGCAGCGGCCCGACGTGGTCTTCCATCTCGCCGCGCAGTCGCTGGTCCGTCGCTCGTTCCACGACCCGCTCGGGACCTACGAGACGAACCTCATGGGCACCGTGCACGTGCTGGAGGCTGTGCGACGGGCCGGCGAGGTTCGTGTGCTCATCAACGTCACGACGGACAAGGTCTACGAGAACCGCGAGTGGGAGTGGGGCTACCGGGAAGACGAGCCGAAGGGCGGCCATGACCCCTACGCCAGCTCGAAGGCCTGCTGCGAGCTCGCGACAGAGGCCTATCGCCGCTCGTTCTTCTCTCCCTCGGCCGGCCGGGACGGCCATACCGGCGTCGCCTCGGCCCGGGCCGGCAACGTGATCGGCGGTGGGGACTGGGCCGAGGACCGGCTCGTCCCCGACTTCATGCGCAGCGCGCTCGCGGGTCGGACGCTCCTCGTGCGCAACCCCAACGCCATCCGCCCCTGGCAGCACGTCCTGAACCCCCTGAGCGGCTACCTCGTGCTGGCCCAGGCGCTCTGGGACGACCTCGACTACGCCCAGGGCTGGAACTTCGGACCCGAGGAGAGCGACGCCCGGCCCGTCCGGCACGTGGCGGACCGACTGTGCGACCAATGGGGGGGAGACCTGCGCTGGGAGGTCGATGCACTTCCCCAGCCGCACGAGGCGCACTACCTCAAGCTCGACTCCTCGCGCGCGCGAGCGCGCCTCGACTGGACTCCCGTCTGGCACCTGGAGGAGGGCCTGCGCCGGACCGTGCAGTGGTTCCAGGCCTTCCGTGACGGGGAGGACATCCGCGAGTTCTCGCTGCAGCAGATCGAGGACTTCGGCGCCGATCGCAGCCGGTCGCTGGCGGCGGCGTGACGAGGCCGATCGCGCCGGCGGCCACGCACGCCGTCCTGCCTCCCAGCACCAGCGCCTGCCGCTTCTGTGCAAGCGAGCTCAGGCACATCTTCTGCGACCTCGGGGTCTCGCCACTCTCCAACTCCTACGTCACCGAGGACCGCTACGGCGCGCCCGAGCCCTTCTACCCACTCAGAGCGTTGGTGTGCGAGCAGTGCCTCCTCGTCCAGCTCGAGGAGTTCGCAAGCGCGGAGTCCATCTTCTCGGACTACGCCTACTTCTCCTCCTACTCGAGCTCCTGGCTCGAGCACGCCCGCCGCTACGTCGAGGCGACATCCGAGCGCTTCGGTCTCGGCGTCGACTCGCAGGTGATCGAGCTCGCCTCCAACGACGGTTACCTGCTCCGGTACTTCCGTGATCGGGGCATCCCCGTCCTTGGCGTGGAGCCGGCGGCCAACGTGGCTGAGGTGGCGCGACGTGAGCACGACATCCCGACGCTGGTCGAGTTCTTCGGCCGGGAGGTCGCCTCGAGGCTCGCCACGGGGCGCCGCGCCGACCTCCTGCTGGGGAACAACGTCCTCGCCCACGTGCCCGACCTCAACGACTTCGTCGCCGGGATGAAGATCCTCCTCGCCGAAGACGGAGTTCTCACGATGGAGTTCCCGCATCTCCTCCGGCTCATGGCCGAGAACCAGTTCGACACGATCTACCACGAGCACTTCTCATACTTCTCGTTCAACACTGTGCGCCGGGTGTTCGGCGCGCACGGCCTGCGGCTCTGGGATGTCGAGGAGCTCACCACCCACGGCGGCTCCCTGCGCATCTACGGTTGCCATGCCGAGGCCGACCGGGCCGATACAGAGAGCGTGGGCGAGCTCCTGGGACGAGAGCGGGCGTCGGGCCTGGAGGACCTCGACACCTACCTCGCCTATGACGAGCGGGCGCGCGCCTCCAAGCGGGACATCCTCACCTTCTTCATCGACCTCAAGCGCGACGGCCGGCGGATCGCCGGCTACGGCGCGCCGGCCAAGGGGAACACGCTGCTCAACTACTGCGGCATCGGCCGGGACCTCGTCGACTTCACCGTCGACCGCAACCCGGTCAAGCAGGGCACCTTCCTCCCCGGTTCGCGCATCCCCGTCCTGGCGCCCGAAGCGCTCGACGAGGCCCGGCCCGACATCGTCCTCATCCTGCCGTGGAACCTACGCGACGAGATCATCCACCAGCTCGCGCACGTCCGAGACTGGGGCGGGCGGTTCGCCGCGCGCGTCCCCGAGCTGACCCTCCTGTCCTAGGCGGTGGAGCGTCGGGTACTCCTGACCGGCGCCCGGGGCTTCATCGGTCGGGCGGTGCTGCCCGCGCTCGTCGCCCGGGGTTTCGTCGTACACGCGACCTGCCGCGGGAACCCGCCGCCCGAGCCCGAGCCGGAGGTCCGTTGGCACCGGAGCGACCTGCACAACGGCCCCGCGGCCGAGAGGCTGCTGGACCTCGTGGCTCCGACGCACCTACTCCACCTCGCGTGGCTTGCCGACCCGGGCGCGACCTATGGCTCGATGGAGCACCTGCGATGGGTGGAGACGAGCGTCCGGCTGCTGCGCGCGTTCGCGGCGAGCGGAGGGCAGCGCGCCGTCCTCGCCGGGACCTGCGCCGAATACGACTGGTCGTGCGGCTACTGCTCCGAGAACGCCACCCCGACCCGTCCCGGCACGCTGTACGGAGCGAGCAAGCTCGCGCTCGGGTCGCTCGGCGCGGCGCTCACCCACGAGGCGGCTCTCAGCGTGGCCTCGGGCCGCGTCTTCTTCGTCTACGGCCCCAGGGAGAACCCCCGTCGGCTCGTGCCGGCGATCGCCCGCCCGCTCCTCCGCGGCGAGCGGGCGCCTACCTCCGACGGCGAGCAGATCCGCGACTTCCTGCCGGTCGCCGAGGTGGCCTGTGCCTTCGCCGCGTTGCTCGACTCCGAGGTGGAGGGACCCGTCAACATCGCCTCCGGCGAGCCCGTCCGCGTGCGGGAGATCGTCGCGCGTGTCGCCGACCTCATCGGTCGTCCCGAGCTCGTGGGCTGGGGTGAGCTGCCGCGACGCCCCGCGGAGGCGCCCGTCGTCGTCGGTGACGTGCGCCGGCTGCGTGAGGAGGTGGGCGTGCCACGCGGGCGCGCTGGCCTCGACGGGCTCGGCGAAGCGGTGGAGTGGTGGCGAGGCGTCGAAGGGGTCTGATCTCAGTCCAGGCGTGGCACGCGCCTACCCTGCGGGGGTCCGTGCTGCTCTCGATCTGCATCCCGACCCACCACGGTCGGGCGCCCGTCCTGCGCCGCGCCCTCGACTCGGTCTTCGACCAGCTCGGCCCCGAGGAGAGCCGCGACGTGGAGGTCTGCGTCAGCGACAACGCCTCCGAGGACGGCACGGAGCGCCTCGTCGAGGACTACCGGGGGCGCGAGGCGACGCTGCGCTATCGCCGCAACCCGACGAATCTCGGTCTCGTTCCCAACCTGCTCGGGGTCGTCGACCTGGCCCAGGGGACCTTCTGCTGGCTGCTGGGGTCGGACGACACCATCGAACCCGGAGGCATCGCCAAGGTCCTCGCCATCCTGCGAGAGCACGTCGAGGTCGCGGGAGTGACCCTCAACCGCCTGCGGGTGGCCCACGACGACTCGGGGTGGAGCCAGGAGGATCCTCTCGACGAGCTGCCCGACGACCCCGGGACGGTCCACCTCTACACGGACGCCCCGGCGATCTTCGCCAACGTCGGGCTCTCCCAGGACTACATGTCCACGCAGATCGTCAACCAGGAGGTGTGGCGGACCGCGCTCGAGACCCTCGACGAGTCAGAACTGCGGGCCGCGGAGGACCTCGCACACCTCCTCGTGCTCGGCCGGATGATCCAGCTGCGCCCCCGGTGGATCTGGTACCCCGAGCGACTCGTCCTGCACCGGACGGGGACCTCGGCCCTGGATGAGCAGCTCGGCCACGACTTCACCGCCTTCCAGCTCGTGATCATGCGCGGGCGCTCGCGGGTCTGGAGCATCCTCTTCGGCCGCAACCGCCCGCTCTTCCGTACCGTCATGGGCAAGGCCTATCTGCGCTCGGCGCGTCCGCGCAACCTCGCCGGGCTCAAGATCTGGCCGCGCCACGGGCTCGCCGAGGACGGTCGTCTACTCGTGGGCATGACCCGTCATTTCTGGTGGCTGCCCCGCTTCTGGCTCGTGAGCTTTCCGGTCCTGCTCTGCCCGCACTGGGTGGTCAAGCTCGTCGACCGGGTGCGCCGCGCGCGGTGAGCGTCTCCACTCCCGGGCAGGACGTCGCTCCCGACATCCTCGACGCGCCGACGGCGGGAGCCCAGGCGATCCGCGGCAGCGCCGCGCGCGCCGTGGGCTACGTGGCGGGGACCCTCGTCACCGTCGCCTCGGCGCCCCTGCTCATCCGCCATCTGGGCGTCGTGCAGTTCGGTCGCTACACGATCGTCGTGTCGCTCGTCGCCCTGGTCCAGGGCGTCACCGACGTCGGCCTGGCGAGCGTGGCCCTGCGCGAGTACAGCGTACGCGCCGGCCGGGCCCGCGAAGGATTCATGCGCAGCGTCCTCGGAGCGCGACTGCTCCTCACCACCGTCGGCGTGGGGATCGCGGCGGCCTTCGCCGCCCTGGTGGGATACGGGACCGACCTCGTCGAGGGAACCCTGCTTGCGGGCCTTGCCCTCGTGCTGGCCAACTACACCGCCACCCTGAGCATCCCGCTGATGGCCGACCTGCGCCTGGGCTGGCTCACCCTCATCGACGTCGCCGGGAAGGCCGTGGGCGTCGCGCTCGTCGTCGTCCTGGTACTGGCCTCCGCACGGCTCGTGCCCTTCCTCGCCGTGCCCCTGCTGCCCGCCGTCGGCATGCTGGCGGTGGTCGCGCTGCTCACCCGCGGGAAGGTCTCGCGACGGCCCGCCCTGGCCTTCGGGGAGCTCGGCGTCCTGCTGCGCGAGACCCTGCCCCTCGCGGTGGCGACGATCCTCTCCACGGTCTACGCCCGCGTGGTGATCCTCGTGATGTCGCTCGTGGCGTCGGGAGAGGTGACCGGCTATTTCGGCTTGGCCAGCCGAGTCCTGGAGATCGCCGTGGGCGTCCCTCTGGCGCTGGTGGGTACCGCCCTGCCCATCCTTTCCCGCGCCGCCCGTGACGACCATGAGCGGTTGCGCTACACGTTGCAGAGCATCTTCGACGTCGCGCTGATCGCCGGGATCTGGATGGCGGGCGTGCTCGCGCTGGGCGCCCCCACCATCGTCTCGGTCCTGGGTGGACCCGAGGCCCGGCCCGCGGCCACGGCCCTGCGCATCCTGTCCTTCGCCCTCGTCGCGGTGTTCCTCACCGTGACCTGGCAGCACGGTCTCCTCTCCCTGCGTCGTCACCGTGCCCTGCTGGGAAGCAACGCGCTCGGCCTGGCCGTCATCGTCGTGCTCGCCTTCGTGCTCGTGCCGGCGCTCGGTGCTCGTGGGGGAGCGGTGGCGGTGGTGGGAGGAGAGCTGTCGCTCGTTCTCGCCTCCGGCTTCGCGCTCTTCGGCCGCAGCCCTCTGCTTCGCCCCCGCCTGAGGACGGTCCCGCGTGTCCTCCTGGCCGCCGGGGCGAGCGTCGCGGCGAGCCAGGTTCCCGGTCTGCCCGACGCGCTGCGCCCGGTCGTCGCGACACTCGTGTACTTCCCACTGCTCTTCGCGCTGGGAGCGATCCCCCACGAACTGCGGGCGGCTCTGCTCGTGAGGCGCCCGCCCGTCCCGAGCTAGACCCCGGTTCGCCGTCGGCGCAGCATCAGCGCGTAGAGGGGGCGGAGGAGGGGTCGCGGCACCATCGCGAGGGGGGCGAGGCCGAGGACCGCGAGCCGCTGGGGCCCGACGAGGGAGAGCGCGAGCTCCGCGAGCTGCGCCCCGAGCCGCTCCGGGCGCTCGATCCGCTCGAGCACGATTGCGCCGGCGAGCTGAAGAACCCAGCCTCGGCGGCCCTGGGCGCTCTGCCACACCGCTTCCATCCGCCACGACCGGTTCTCGATACGCGCGGTCAGCCGCCCCACGTTGATCAACCAGGAGAGCGGAGTCTCGCTGGTGCGCACCGTCCGGTCCAGGCGGGTGACGAGCCGGTGGCGTGAGACATACACCGGAACGTCCCGGCGCAAGCAGGCGTACACGAAGGGGAAGTGCGGGAAGTGGACATAGTCACCGGGCAGGTATTCGTAGCCCGCCCTCAGGCAGCCCGAGTCGAACGCCGCCGTCCGGAAGATGACTCCGGCGGCGAAGGTCCAGACGGGGAAGTAGAGCTGCCCGCGACGCAGCAGCTCCTGGGTCGTGGCGCGCATGCCCCGCTCCCACTCCTGCTGGTCCGGCGAGCCGAGGGAGATGAGGACGGCCTCCCCCTCGGCGATGGCGTCCACGACGTCCGCGCAGTCGTCCAGTTCCAGCGCCTCGTCGTCGGAGAGGATCCAGGCATAGGGCGCCCGGGCGAGCTCGACGGCACGCAGGTAGTTCGGTCCCAGGCCGATGTTGCGCGCGTGACGCACCACCGCGAAGGAGGCGAAGCGCCCGGCGAACTCGCGGCAGACCTCCGGCGTGTGGTCCGGGGAGCAGTTGTCCAGGACCGTGACCCGGCACGAGCGGAAGGGCGACTCCAGCAGCCGGGCGAGGGTCGCGCGGAGCTTCTCGGCGCGGTCGTACGTGAAGACGAGGATCTCCAGCTCCTCGGCGAGGATGCGCTCGTCCTCGGAGTCGGGTCGCGTCACCCGGCGCCCCGCCAAAGGCCCCGGGGTCGCGTCCGCAGCTCGCGCCCGACCTCCTGGGCGAGCAGAAAGGCGAACCACAGGGGCTCCTGGGCGACCCACGCCTCCCGCCGGAGCACGAGCCGGATCCGGTCGCGGAGCTCCCGGGCGTCGGCGCGGCCCGGCTCATGGCCCAGAACACCCCGGGCCACGCTGCGCGGGACGAGGTAGCCCGGGTGCTCGCGGAGGACGCGGGACGTCCACTCGAGGTCGGCGACCTCGGGAACGAAGTCCTCGCGAGGCGCGGCGAGGGTCTCGAGAACCTCGCGCGCGACGAGCAGCGAGCCCCACCGGGCGAGGCGCACGGCGACGACGCGCCGGCGTGCGGCGGCGATCGCCACCTCGCGGTCGAGCAGGGGCTGGGCGGGGGCCCGGGCGGGGTCGAGAGCGCCGTCGGCGCCGAGGATGCGGCTCGTGAGCAGGGCGGGGGCCGGCAGGTCCCCCGGCGCCGCGAGGACGACGAGGAGCTCGGCGAGTGCCGCGGGCTCCGGCACCACCGCGTCGGCGTCGAGCAGCCACACCCAGTCCGCGCCGGCGTCGCGCCCCGCTATCCACGCTCCGAGCCAGCTCTCGACCTCCCGCCGCTCGTCCGGCGGCCGGGTCTGCCCGTCGAGCGCGGTCCGCGCCCGGTCGCGCTCGGCACGGCCGGAAGCGCGGAGGACCGCGACGACCCTGGGGGCGGCGGCGCTCAGACGAGCTGGCGGTCGGCGGGCCGGGTGAGATCGCGCTCGGCGGGCGGGGCCAGCTTGCCCCCGGACCGCTCGAGGAGGAGCTCGTCGAGCTGCTGCTGCATGATTCCCACCCGCTGGGCGAGGACCTTGTTCTGCTCGGCCAGGCGCGAGATGACGAGGGAGAAGTGCAGGAGGAGGACGAGCACGAAGCCCAGGGCCACCGCGAAGAGCGCCGACGGCGCGTAGAAGATCCCGACCGACTTCGCGAAGAGGTCGAGCGCTCCGCGCCACACCGCCAGCCCGAGCAGGACCGCGGCGCTGAAGAGCCACAGCAGGGCGTAGCGCTCCATGAGCCGGCGCCGTCGCACGAGCTCGAAGACCACGACGAAGAGGCCGCCCATGACGACGATCGAGACGATCTGCACGCGGGTCTCCATCGCGCCGCCGAGTCTAGGCGCGACCGTCACGGCTAGCCTCAGCTCGCGTTCAGGTCGCCTTGAACACGATAGTCACCCGCCATGACGGCCCGGCCGAATCGGTCGCGGTTCCCGCGCCCGACCCGGCCCGCTCGGCGCTGAGTTGACGCCTCGAGCTGCTGGTCGTCGGGGCGATCGGTCTGGTCGGCCTGCTCCTGCGGCTGAGGTTCCTCGGGGTGCCGTTGCGCTACGACGAGGCCTTCACCTATCAGACGTACGCGGTGCTCCCCGACCCACGGGTCATCGCCCTCTCCTACACCTTCCCCAACAACCACATCCTCAACTCGTTGGCGATCCACTACGCCATCCCGATCTTCGGGGACGGCAAGTGGGCGTTGCGCTGCCCGGCGTTCCTGACCGGCGTCGGGTCGGTCTTCGCCGCGTGGTGGGCGGGACGCGAGGTCTCCGGGCCGGTGGCGGCCTGGTGGGCGGCCGGCCTGGTGGCCGTCTCCTCGCCGCTGGTGGACTTCTCCGGCAACGGGCGCGGCTATGAGCTCGGAGTCTTCTTCGTGTTGGTGAGCGTCGCGCTGGCCGCCCGCCTGCTGCGGGGCCCCGGTCCGTGGGCAGTCCGCGGCCTGATCGCCACCAGCGTGCTCGGGGTCTGGTCGGTGCCCACCACCGCCTACGGGCTGGTCCCGCTGGCCGTCTGGATGGTCGGCTGCGTGATCTTCCAGGCGCAGCCGAACCGGCGGGCGCGGCTGCGCCAAGCCGGCCGGGTGGCCGGCGTGTTCATCCTGGCCGCGGGCTTGAGCGAGCTGCTGCTGGCCCCGCTGACCATCCAGCCCGGTTGGAACTTCGTCGGGTCGCTGCCGCACACCTGGCCGGCGATCCGCGGCGTAGCGCAGGCCACGTGGGGGCAGTGGTGGCGCGGCGCCCCACACCCTGCCGTCTGGGTCATCTCGCTGGCCGCGCTGGCTTCGCTGCCGTTGCACCGCCGGATCTCCCGACCCGGGTTGGCGGTCCCGCTGGGCGCCGCTCTGGCTCTCGGCCTCGCCGCGGTCGTGCTCTTCTCGAGCAAGCTGGGACCGTACCCGCGCGCGTGGACCGCCGTGCTGCCCGTCTTCCTGGTCGTCGCCGCCCTGGGCCTGGCCGCCCTGCAGGACCTGCTCGCGGCCCTCGCCGCCCGCAAGGCCCCCGCGGTCGGTCGGGTGCCGCCCTGGGCCTGGGTGCTGCTGGTCGTCGCCGTGCTCGGGGTGCGCGCCGCCCAGACCAGCCCGGCCGGCGCCGAAGAGGCCCCCCAGAGCGACAACCATCTCGGGGCGTGGCTGCGCGAGCACGAGCCCGGCCGCCAGCTGCTCATCGAGTACGGCTCGTTCGGGCCGAACATCGACCTCGAGCTGGCCTTCGAGCACTACCACCAGGCTGCGGTAGGCGGCGTGACCCCCCAGCAGGCCCGCTCGGGCCGGGTGCTGGTCGTCCAGTCCCGGGGGCAAGCGGCGATCGCGAAAGCCCAGGTCGCCGCGGCCGGCGGCCAGGTCACGTCAGCCCCCCCGGTCCCGGTCCACGACTTCGAATACATCTCGCTGTACGACGTGGCCGTCGTCCCCCCACCGGCCGGCCAGGGTCTCGACAGGCGCGGCCCGCGGGGCTAGCCTGCTTTATCGCGCGGTCGCCGCCGCCGCCGCCGCCGTCGCGCGACCGCGCCCGACGCCGCCTTTCCGCGCAACCTCGGCCCCCGCCCAGACGTTTGACCCTCCAAGCCATGAAGAAGCTCGCGATCGTTCCCGCCTACAACGAGCAGGCCTGCATCGGCGCGGTGGTCGGCGATCTCGCCGCCCATGCGCCCGGCTGGGACGTGCTCGTCGTCGACGACGGCTCGACGGACGCCACGAGCCGCGTGGCGCGTGCGGCGGGCGCCCGTGTCGTGCGCATGCCGTTCAACCTCGGCATCGGCTCCACCGTCCAGGCGGGCTACCGCTTCGCCCTCGAGCACGACTACGACTACGCGGTCCAGGTCGACGGCGACGGCCAGCACGACCCGGGCGAGGTCCCCAAGCTCCTCGAGCACCTCCGGACGCACCCCGACGTCCACATGGTCACCGGCTCGCGCTTCCTCTCCGAGGACGCCGAGGGACACCGCTCCACCCGTTCACGCCGGCTGGGCATCGCGCTCTTCGCCCGGATCCTCTCCGTGGTCACCGGCCAGCCGGTCACCGACCCCACCTCGGGCTTCCGGATGACCAACCGCCGGGGCATCGAGCTCTTCGCGCGCGACTACCCGCACGACTACCCCGAGGTCGAGGCGGTGCTGATGGTCCACGCCCACCGGCTGCGCAGCGCCGAGCTGCCGGTCTGCATGCGGCCGCGGACGACGGGGGTCTCGTCCATCAACGCCTCGCGCTCGATCTACTACATGGTCAAGGTCCTGCTCGCCATCTTCGTCGGGCTCTTCCGGGCCAAGCCGGCCGTCGAGGCCGGTGACTCCTCGCCGGTGACCGCCGACTCGTCGATCTAGCCTCCGGCGCGTGAGCAGCGCCCCCCCGCCCGCGGCCGGCGTCCGGGTCTCGGCGATCGTCGTCACCTACCGGCAGGTCGAGCTCACGCTCGACGCGCTGGCCTCGCTCGCGGGCCAGTCCCACCCGCCCGACGAGGTCATCGTCGTCGACAACGACCCCGCGGGCTCCGCGCTCGCGCCCATCCGCGCCGCCCACCCCGACGTGCGGGTGCTGCGCGCCGACAACGTCGGCTACGCCCCCGCCTGCAACCGGGCGGCCGCCGGGGCCTCGGGCGACTGGCTCTTCTTCCTCAACCCCGACGCCGCCGCCGAGCCCGACTGCCTCCGGACGCTGCTGGCCGTCGCCGCCGAACACGCCGGGGCGGGCGTGGTCACCCCGCAGATCGCCTTTGCCGACGGGGAGCGGGTCAACGCCGGAGAGAACCCGATCCACCTCACCGGGATCACCTGGTGCGGGCGCTTCGAGGAGCCGCTCGAGGACGGCCCGCCCCGTCGCGTCATGGTGACGACGGGGGCGGCGATGCTGGTGCGCACCGACCTCTACCGCAAGCTCGACGGCTACTGCGACGACTTCTTCCTCTACTACGAGGATCCCGACCTGTGCTGGCGCACCTGGCTCGTGGGCGAGGAGGTGTGGTTCGTCCCGCGTGCCCGGGTGCGTCACCACTATTCCTTCGGCACGGGCACCCGCAAGTGGTTCTACCTCGAACGTCACCGGCTGCTCTCGGTGCTGACCAACTACGAGCTGTCCACGCTGGGGGTGCTGGCGCCGCTGCTCGTGGCCACGGAGCTCGCGTTGCTCTGGGTCGCCCGTGCCGAGGGCTGGCGCGCGGAGAAGCTCGAGGCCTACCGCTCGGTGTGGGAAGCCCGGGGTTGGATCCGTGCGCGCCGGCGGGCGCTGGCGCGCATCCGCCGCCGCCCCGACGCCGACCTGATCGCGGGGTTCGCGGGCCGGATCGAGTCCCCCCAGGTCCAGAGCCCGGTGGCGCGTCGCGTAGGCCCGCTGCTGGACCTCTACCGCGCGTTCGCGGTGCGCGCGGTCCGGGCCATCGGGCGCTGAACCCCGGGGGCGGGCCTCGCTAGGCTGCCGGTGCGCCGGGAGCAGGCGACGTCGCCCGCAGCCGCACCAGCCGCCCGCGGGCGAACCGGCCGCCCGCGCGTTC
>JAABUN010001822.1_pt1 | contig 42987 bp, 31 predicted proteins | sample 5559311 | NCBI WGS metagenome assembly JAABUN01 (sample SAMN10711877, study PRJNA513370) | rock metagenome | isolation source: Antarctica rocks | place: Antarctica: Victoria Land, Siegfried Peak sud
TTAAGTTTTTAGGTGAAATGCGAATTGATGATTCCTTCATACTTTTGCAAATAGGCTTTGTTTTTTCTATTCTACAAAACTATGAAAATAATATATGCACCATAATTAATTTGTTATAACACTAGTACTTGAAAAAATTTAATAGTAACCGAATTAGTAACTTTTTCTTTGATACTTTTTGATCTAATTTGACAGGTCCTAAAACGGAAAAAGCCCGAAAATCAACGAATTACGAGCTTTTGACACAATTTGAAATACATTCCAGCGGAGAGTGAGGGATTCGAACCCTGGTTGCTTCCAATAACAAATAAAGTCTGTCAACCAAATGACTAATACAATTAATAAAATATTTAAAATCAAACAATTAAGAATCCAGTCCCGGGCACCTATTAATTATAATGTATTATTGGTTTGAAATGCAATAATACTAAACATGAGACTTCAGTTATTAGTCCTTCTGCTTTCCCCTATATTTATATTCGGGCAAGACACCGTAAGTGACCTTCCATTTTATTTTAGTGCCGGTGCGCAAATGAGGGTTACTCCCATCTATCTAAAAAAAGTACCAGACTATAATATAACATCAGAAACAAACGTTCAGGAGCAACCAGATGAGTATTTGTCTGGTACAGTGTGCTTTCATTACTCTATTGAGAAAAAATTGGTCAACTCGTTTTCGGCAAAATTTTCTCATTCCATTCGTTATGGAACACTTTACTGGACTTTAAATTTTACATCCCTATCACCTAATCAGAACTTCCAACGGGAAATAAAAAAAGCGTTCATTTCCGATTTGTATTTTGATATTCAGAAGGAATATCAATTAAATTCGTCTTCATTGAAATTTGGTTTAGGACTTATTATGGCCGGCCTCGGAACCAATTATATAATGACGGAAAGGTTCACAAGTACAAGTGGACAAAACTTTTATATTAACTCAAGGAAAAACTTTCAATTTCCAGCCGCAAGCCTTACCATAAACTGGCAGAAAAACAGATTCGATGCATGGCTACGAATGGGATATTGCAGACACAATCCTACAATCTTTGAAAAACCTTTTCTGTTTCCAGAATTAGGAATAGAGTATAGACTCTTTTCATTTTAATTTGAGTACTTTGTTTCATAAAATAGAACATAACTATAAACGGCCAGAGTGTGCGTGCCGGTTCTTTCGGATACAATAATGATTATAAATAGCTTTATATGGAATTACTTACAAAAGAAGAAATACAAAAAGAATTAAGAGGAAGAACTGAGCCTAATAAATATCAGATCATACTTATAGACGAAATACTAAAATTGGTACGGTACAATGAGGAATTTGATGTTACTACAATAATTTCAAGCATTGATTATAGTGACTTACCGGACACAATACCTGAGAATGATAGAAAACATGCAATTAGTCAATTACCTTTTGATATGTTTAGACTGTTTATAAGAGATATAATGTCAGGAGAAAAAGATTTAATTAAACGAGTATATCAAGGCAATGTTGAAGAAAAATTTAAAGATATATTTATCCTAACAGATAAAGGTAAACGAGCAAAAGAGGTAGGCGGTTATGATAATCTATTAAAAGCAATAGAATTAGACAAAACAAATGAAAAAGCAAAAGAACAACGTTTAGAAGAATTAGTAAAATCTACAATTCAGTTAAATAAATCAACGGAGAGCAACTTTAAAATCCAAAAACGTATTTCATATGCAATAGTTTTATTGACTATGGTGACAGCCGGGATTAGTTGGCTTGATTACGATATTGCAAAAAAGAATCTTGACCACTCAGAATATGTAAAAGCATTAGAAAAAGAAATAAAACAAGTCAAAGACAGGCAAGAGCAGCAAGATAGTCTTAATAACCGACAAGTTTCTTTCGTATTAGACACAACAGAGTATGTGCTGATTAAAAGAAAAAATAGATAATAAATAACGAATTGTACCGGAAATCATTCAAAAGTTTCTATCAATTTAACCTAAACATTCACCATAAAACATAATTATATTAAACAATTTTAAATGAAAAACATAATTTTCATACTTATATTTATTACACTTTATTTTACAACGTATTGTCAGAAATATTCTGTATCAGAGCTTATAAAATTGCAAAAGAATAATGGAAACTTCTTTGAACAAATGGCATTAAAAAAAGGATTTGAATACTCATATACCAATGATGACATCGATGTTTCTATAATTTCATATTCGCATTATAATCTTAAAGGAAAAAGAAAGACAAACTTTATAAATTTCTATTTTTGGAAAATTAACATGCATTCTGTTATGTACATAACTTCAGATAGAGGAGAATTTGTTTCATTAAAAACTGAAGTTGTAAAATTAGGTTATAAGCCATACAAGACTACAACTATTAATAATGAAATTAATACATACTACAAGAAAAACCAACTTTATGTTTGCTTTAATACGTCAACCAACGTTGACGAAAACAAGTTAGAAAACCAGCTCTTTTCTATTGATGTTAGTCCCGCAATCTTAATTGACAAGTAGAAACACAATTTTATTGCTCGGAATGAATATAAACAGGCAAGCATCGGTAATCTTACGTATTGTGGAAGTGTAATGTACCTTGTAACTATTTCCAAATCCATGCTTTCTTTGCCAGTGGAAGGTTTCAGCAATTTTGTATTGTACCAGTCCCGGGCATTTAATAACCTTTGTACTTCTTTACTTTCATTGATTAGAGAAGTTTCTATTTTATTGATAGTACTTCCTACCTATTTTTAACGCTTTTACCTCCTTTCTTGGCTCATATTTGGCTTACACTTTGGCCCATACTTTAAAACCATTTTTACGAATATTAAAATATTTTCTAAATTATCAAGAGACGATAATAAAGTTTGGTGCTATCTGCAATGCGGGGAACACTGCAGGACAACGTAAAGCCACAGGAATATTTACTTAGGCTACCTGAAATCAAAATAGAGTGTCCCCAACATCGTATCGTTGCCACCATTGGCAAAAGTTATGTTATTCTGGCTTTGTGGGCTCAGGTCTTCTTTTCTCTGTGATTTGGTGCCTATAGCTGTTATACCATGCATAAAAGAAATACCGCCCGATTTAGGATACACTGCCATTGAATTCGCCCTGCCTAAGCCTTTTGGTACTGCTGGATTTAGCAGGTGCAGAAAAAGATTTTCAGTATCTGTGTAAACAGAAAAGTCGCCCTCATCAGTCTGAAACTTTCCTGCATAAAAATTACTATAATACCCTTTAAACTCCGGGTACTCCCATACCTCACCCGTAACAGCATTATTATACGTTTTGGTCCACGAATTAAAGGTAGTGCCCTTCATCCGGTTCTTATATACATGGTAAGGTCCGTTAGCCATCAATTGTATTCCCTTAACAAGTTCCTCCGGGTAATCAAATGTTACTCCGAGCATCTCCTGGTTATTTTCTGGGCGGTACTGGTACTTTAATTTCAAAATTCCTGACGGCATCATAGTCCAGCTAAATTGATAGCGTTGTGCTCCCTGGTAAGAAACTTTTACAACATGACCTGCCGAGTCATCGGAATAGGTAACAGTGCTGGTAGTAGCTTCGCCGCTTATAAGGACAGGGCCATTTTTTAGAGATAAAGTTCCTTTACTATTTTTTGCTCTTAGCAATAAGCCTGTTTTTTGATCAAGAATAATTTCAACATTGCCGGCATTCATAATCAACCTACCATCATCTTCCTTCACGCTTACAGTTCCTGTGCCTTTCGGTTGCATTCTTTTAGACATTTCCTCAGGAGTTGTAATTGACCAAGACCACGTATTAAGTTGCCTGCCATACAAGTCATTTGCTGTGATATACAATACGTCGTAATCTTTCCAGTTTTTAGGTAAGGAAACGGATATCTTTCCTGAGGTTGTAGGCGCTATATCAGGTGATGATAATGAGCCTGAAAGTGATGCTGTATCACCAGCTCCCAGTCCTGAAAACTTCTTCAGTTTCCATTTGAATGTACAGCGATTTAAATTGGTAAAAGCATACCTGTTTTCAACCTCGAAAGTTCCGTCAAACTCCTTTGTTACCGCCTTTTTACGAAAGTAAACCGGTGACCATATCTCTTTTATCGTAAAAAAGCTTCCTTCTTTTTCCCTGTATGGACCAAGAATACCATCTGCCGCTGAATTCCCTTTAGTATCAAGCCTACCGTTTTGATCGGTACGTACAGCAGCCTGGTCGCAAAAATCCCAGAGAAATCCCCCAGCAGATAATGGGTTACTCAACATCAGGTTCCAGAAATCATCTAAGCCAGCACTGTGCCCGCCATCATAAAGCCCATGGAGAAACTCAGTGGGGAAGAACACATCCTTGCCCTGGAAAAATGTATTAATACCATAATTCCATGGAATATAATGTTTGGTATTCATCCCGTTAATATTCATCCAGGGTTGAATAACAGGCCTCTGTTGAATATCGTGCCTGGGATAATCAGGCAGGAGATCAAAATTAAACCCGCCCTCATTTCCATTGGCCCATAACACCACGCAAGGGTGATTAACATCTTTTAGGATAAGTTCTTTTACCAGATTCCGTCCTGTTTCTGTATCGTAAGGAGGATATTGCCAGCCGGTAAGTTCATCAATTATTAATAATCCCAAAGAATCACAAACCTCAAGAAAATGATCATCGGGCGGATAATGAGACATGCGGACAGCATTCATATTCATATCCTTTATTAAATTAACATCCTCTATACTTACAGCTCTGCTTGTTGTACGACCTGATGTTGGCCAAAATGATCCGCGGTTTACTCCTTTAAACATTATCTTCTTCCCGTTTACATAAAAGCCATCCTGTTTTCTTAGCTCAATAGTACGAAAACCAATCGTTTCAGTTACAGAATGAACCGTTGCTGATCCTTTGTTTAAGCTCACTTCAATCTTGTACAGGTTGGGGAATTCGGGAGACCAAAGCAGTGGATTGGTAAGTCTGCTACTTAATATAACTATTGAATCTCCAGCTTTTACAGTGGCCTGGAAGGGCGAGCCAAATGGTTTACCATCCCGGGTTTTTACCTGGACAACAATGGTTCCTGTTCCTTTCAAATTTTCAGGAAATGCGTTTATTGCTATCGTTCCATCAGCTTTAGCATTGATCGCTACACGTTCCAGGTGTTCTTTTGGATAAGCTTCCAAAAACACGGGACGGAATATGCCACCGAAAACCCAAAAGTCAGCAGTACGCTCTGCTTCGTTTACAAGCTGGTTCGAAGAAACCTTATTTACTGTTACTTCCAGCAGGTTTTCACCTTCCGGTTTTAAGAACGTAGAGATATTATATCTGAACCGGTAAAAAGCACCCTGATGTATGGGTCCAACTACCTGGCCATTGATCTTAACCTCTGTGTCCGTCATGGAGCCATCGAATACAATGAACACCTCTTTATTAGCCTAGGACTTAACCACAGTGAAGTTGTAGCGATAAAGACCGGCTTCATTCTTATCTTCTTTCTCAGATCCATAAGTATAATTTCCAAAACCCATAAACTCCCAGTTAGAAGGCACAGCTATTTTTGTCCACTTACCACTATTATGACCGGCGGTACACATAAAATCCCATTGCACCGTATGGTCTTTATCCCTGCCAGACAAATATTGAACTTCCGTTATTTGCGCGATGGAGCATTCGGATACTAGTAAAAGACCTAATAAAATTATTTGTTGCTTTAATTTTTTTTTCATTCCAAATACTTTTAAATGAAATGGACTTAGCTCCATTTTTTGTATTGTAACCAACAGGTTGTTAGTATGTTTTTTTACTCATACTTATTTTACCGGGTAAATTCTTGCTGTCCATCCTCCACCGGGGGCCAGGTGAACACTTAGTTTATCCCCAGCATTTACCTTCTGTATTAGTTTTTTATAATCCTCCGGTTTTTTATCTGCATTTACGCCGTCCATAAAAATTTCGGCTTCGTAACCTGCATGTTTGAGAAACGATAAATCTATTATTATATCTCTTTGGCTCCAATTGGTCATGGCCCCAACAAACCAGACGTCGCCCCTGCGGCGTGCAATGGCTATATACTCGCCCACTTTACCATCGAGCGCTGTAGTTTCATTGAAAATGGTAGGCACCTTAGCTATAAAATCAGTGCTTTCCTGTTCTTTTATGTAATCAGTTGGGGCATCGGCAAGCATTTGTAAGGGAGCTTCAAATACCGTGTACATTGCCAATTGGTGGCAACGGGTACCCTGGCTCATAGGTGCAGCATTGGAGGGAAGAAAGTTTTGCGTAGTTACATTGTGCAGGGCGCCAGGTGTATAATCTGCAGGACCAGCAAGCATACGGATGTAAGGAAAAGTTACATCGTACTTCGGCGCATCGTACACCGGACCCCATTTTGAATTCTCCAAACCCTTAACCCCTTCATAATTCACAACGTTTGGAAACGTATGGTTTAACCCTTCGGGTTTGTACATACCATGCAGATCAATAAGCAGGTGATGTTGAGCGCCTTTGGCAGCAATGGTGTAAGTGCTTGCTGTAGCCACCTGGTCGTCGCGGTCAACAAAATCTATTTTGAAACCCTTCACACCCATGGCCGCGTAGTGCGACATTACGGTATCTATTTGGCTGAACAAGGCATACCACGATGCCCACAAGATAACACCCACGCCTTTTTGGTTACCATAATCAATGATCTCCTGCAGATTGAGGTTGGGATTGGCCTGAAGTATGTTGCCCCTGCTACTCCAGCCGCCATCGAGGATGATGTATTCCAGCTTGTTGGCAGCAGCAAAATCTATATAGTATCTATACGTTGCAGTGTTGATACCGGATTTAAAATCTACACGCGAAATGTTCCGGTTGCTCCACCAGTCCCAGGCAACTTTGCCTGCCTTTATCCACGATACATCGCTGATGCGTAAAGGTTCCGCAAGCTTATATATCATATCGCTATTTGCAAGCTCTTTATCACTAGAAGAAATGATGACAGTGCGCCAGGGAAAAGTGTTGAATCCCTTTGTTTTTCAATATAGTTTTCGCGCTTTGTTACCACATAATTTATATTGCTATAGCCACCTACAGCAGTCTCTGCAGGGTATTGTGGAAAACGCCCATTTAGGGTGAGTGAATTGTTTGAAGTTTTGCTTAGGTACATGCCAGGGTAATGTTCGAGATTCGCTTCTGTAATAACGGCCTTTTTGCCGTTAGCCAGGTTGATAAGAACAGGCAGCAGCGACATGCTATCGTTGTGTAACTGCTCCGATAACTTACGGTCCGAATAAAACGCTTCAAAAGAAGTTTGAAAAAAATCCTTCTTATCGCGTGGATCGTTTGCATAAGGGAAAAGGGACGTGTAATCATTATCGAAAGCAAAGCTCGCTTGCTCGGATTGTACAAAAACACTGTCTTTTTTGTTCGTAAAAAACCGGTAAGCTACACCATCATTATAAGCTCTAAAGGTGACGCCATAATCGCCCTTGCAGGTTATAATAAGCTGGTTGTAATTATTAACCACAGTATCTTTTTTATACATAAGAGCAGGAATCCTTGTATATACAACATTATTCTTTGCCGATATAATTTGCATGTTTTTACCTAACACCTCTCCATTTTTAAGTTGCATACTAATTACCGATGGCGCAATAACCGTTTGTAGTTGAGAGGACACCGACCAGGTAAGTTGAGCACCTGCACTGACTGTACATTGAATAGCGCCATCAACGGAAGTAATTTTATATGTTTTTACGCTTTGCGCACTAAGGGTTAATGCAACAGGTAAAGTAACTGCGAGGAGAAAAGTTTTTAAATTCATAAGTACAATTTCAATCTTTAAAAAAATGTGATTAAATAAGGAATCCGTTTAAATTCTTTGGGTTGCCCGGCATTTGTTGTTATTGACTGTCAGGCGAATTGCATCCCATCCAGTTCCTTTAACCTTTGTAAACGACACCCCCAAGCTTTATTAGGAACGGCGACGCCTACATCACCAGCATTATCATGATCTCTTTTTCATAATTTATAAAGTTTCATCGGTTATTAAGAATACCAGGAAGATATTTTTATTATGTAGAAAATATAAAAGTAGTGATTGATCTTGCAAGTAACGATACGTCATTGTGATTGCTATCTTTTGTTGCTCCTTTCCCTTTGTCATTGTTTACAGGATAGGGTTTCATATCATCTCCTTCTTTAGCCGATGTTACATACCGTTTCACTAATCTTAAGGGTTTACCTTTCGTAATCCCCTCAAGCACCAAACTTACATCCTTATCTTCTGTGGTGTAGTTGATCATATTTACAACAAGTTTTTTTTCCTGTGCATCTTTAAAAGCAGCAATCATTATTTGCTGTGCAACAGCCGTATCAGCCAGACCATCATTCCTGCCTGTTTCAACGCGGTACATGCCAGGGCGAATAAATAAACTATAATGGCCAAGCGCCCAAAGATTTTTGGTAACAGTGTATAAGGTATCCCGATTTGTGGCTCGTCTTGGGTTCATGGCAATAAGGAAGTACCGCGGGCTGTTTGCATTGCCCGGTTCATAAGAATTCCAGTAGTGCCAGGCTGTTGCATTGCCAATTGTAATGTCGGTATGAATAACCTTGGCAAGCCACATGGCATGATCCATCGGGCTAAGCTGCCCCGTTTTTCCATCTCTGTAACCGTTGCCAAGCATACTGTATTCAGATTGCCAGTATTCTAAACCGTTATATTTTATTAGTGTATCTCTTATAGACCTTCTCGTATTAATCATGTTAGTATTGCCATTCTCACTGAAGTATCCGTGGCCTTCTACAAATTTTGTTGCATGGCTTAACCCACCGATATACAGCGCACTATTTGGGTTCCACAGATTGTCAATTTGCCTTGACCTGTGTGGTAAATTAGCAGTAAATAAATGATCAAGCATACCTGCTTCTGTAAGCAGGATTTTTGTTGTAAGTTTTTGACTGCTTAGGCTGGTATTTACTGCTTTTGCAACACGGGATATTTCTTCGTTTGTCCACGGGCTGCCTTCCTGTTTGGCTGTACCCATTGTGCCTGTCCAATCCCACTGCGGCTCGTTAACAGGGCTTATGTAATTGAAGTGAAGATTAATTGTATCAAAGTGTTTCATTACCTCTGCAAGGAAGTTCGCATATGCTTCATACTTATCTTCTCTTAAATTACCTGAACTGTCTTTTATAAACTTAAACCCCTTTCTATTTTGTGTAAACTGTACAGGTGGACTGTTTACAAACGCGATCAAATCTGTTACTCCATAATTCTTTGCCTGCTGTAACATCCATGTATAGCCTTTCTGCTTATTCCAATCGGAGGTACCATCCGGTGATAAAAAACATTCTACACGATGAGCCGGATCTCTTATGCCGCTGCTATCACCCTGTTCTGTTGTGCCTGCACCAATGTTATAACGAAAAGCGGAAAGACCAATACCCTTGGGCTTGCCATCGCTATCGAAGTCGCGGCTAAACAGTAACGCTGCAACAAGCTTCTTTTTATCTTCCGGCCATTTGGTACCTATCTCTTCCGAAAACCAACAGCCTGAAGCGCCAAAATTGCGGATAGGCTGTGCAGTGCTGTTCATTTGTATAGTAAATACAATCGGACTTTTGCTTTGCGAAAGAGCAGCTTGTAAAACAATTACAGCAAGCAGGCTGGTTAATATATATTTCATAACTTATATCTTAACTAGGGTTACTGATCCTTGTTTGTATGATTGTTTTGGCATCTTTTTCTATTATAAAATATTTATACGTTGACGTTTTTGCTATCAGCCGTCAGCTTTCAGCAATCAGGAGAAAACATATTACACATTGATCTTCTGACCGCTGATAGCTGACTGCTGACAGCAAATTATACGTGATTTCATGATTAACATGACACTATTATAACATCAACAACCTTTTGAAACTTTATACCCGCAGACGAACTTTGATCCGATTATAGCCAACCATACTTTTCATTTTCTTGTATAACCCACTTTTGCCTGCAACGCTTCAATTGCATTAGCGAGATAAACAATGGGTGCATTCCAGTTAATTGCAATTTCGTTGGAGGCATAAGAACAATCACTATCAGAATAAGCTGTTTCAGGTTCTGTAAATTCATACTTACAATGGTCTTGCATACCTGGGTTTGACCCACCTGCTAATAAACCAGGAACAGGTTCTGTAACTCCATCTGCGGTGGACTGGCGATGATGTGGAAACATAGGTGACTTACTGCCGATGCCGGTTACAAAACAATATCCTGTAGCATTACGTCCAAGCAGATAATCCAAATTGGTTAATGCATAATCCACATACTTCTTATCGCCTGTCAGCAGGTAAGCCCTGATTAATAAAATCCCCTGGTTAGCTGCATTGGAATTTCCTCCCCAATTAAAATCTCCTGCTGATTGTCCCATCACTGTACCAAAAGCATTAGCCGGAACTTTTTCCATATAGCCATTCGCAATGCTTATAACCCTTTCTTTCATCTTTGCTACACTATCTTTAACGGAAGCAGGAAGTTCTTTTGCCAGGCGAATAAATGAATAGTAACCCATCATTCCTACACTACCCCATCCGGGCAAGTTCACGTTGTCTTTTAAGTGCTGCTTAACTACTTCATAAAAATCATTTTCTTTTGTATTTATATACAATTCTGAAGCTGCCCAAAACCATTCGTCGCTAAAGTTTCTGTCACCATAACCACCGGTAGAAATAACCGGTTTAAATGTTTGGTTCATGGTATTTTGATTGTACTCCAATGCAGGATTTTTTGAAGCCCATTGCCATGCTTTCCTAGAGGCTTTAAGACAACTATCTGACAGGCCAGGTATCTGCTTTGTAAACTTACTTAATATGCGGCTTGCCTGTGCAGTTACGGCTGCAAAATCTAACGTAGCACCTGTTCCTTTTTGCACTACATACCGGGGAGCTTTAGTGATGCCCGGCATCACCATTCCATCAAAAGCAGCATTGGTGCATTTGTTATAAACACCACCGTCATTGGGGTCTTGCATATTTAACATCCAACGAAGATTGTAGATAGCTTCATTTAAAATATCAGGAACTGCATCACTACTTTCAGGGATGTTTGTATTGAGTTGTTTGAAGTAATCAGGAAAGTCTTCATAGGCTGATAAAATAGTGCCCATTGTGATACCCGAATTTACAATGTACTTGTTGTAATCACCTGCATCATACCAACCGCCCGGTGTTGATATAATGGTACCTTCAGGACGTTCCTTACTTGCAGCAGATGAATGGATATAAACAATATTATCAGGATGGCCTGTTGAACGATGCCACTTGCCTGCATACTTCTCTTCCAAAGGCATGGAAGTACGCTGGTAGTAATAGCCTTTTAATGTTGATACACCAGCTTCTTTATTTACATCGTCACTTATTTTAAAAATATAAGAATGACCAACGCCATTTATAAGAACAACAAAGCTTCCTTTGTTTGTAAGAGAAGAAAAATCTGCCAATCTTGTTTTGGTTGATGAATATGCTGATTGTTTTTCCTCACCTAATGTACCTGTAAAAAATGTATCCCGAAGGTTAGTTGATGTAATATAAAACTGGGGCGCAGAAACACTTCCCGTGACAATGGCAGTCTTTGGAGCATTTGGATAAAAGCCTAATTGATTAAGCTTAATTCTTGTTGTTACATTTTGCGAAAACAGCGCATATGGCAAACCAATCAACAGGCATATATAAGTAACAACGAACGTGTAGTTGTGTATTGTGTTTTTATTCATGGCTTCTTTCATGTTTATCTATTTATTTCTAAAAAGGAGGATGCCGGTAAAAAAAATAATGTTTATTTATAATTTATTCTTTACCATAGTTTTTAACGATATCCGGAACTTCATCCAATGTTATTATTCTTACTTGATTTACTGTTTTAATAACATTGTTGAATTGTCCCCTCACAAATCAATCACTGCTCAACTCCTGTAAGTATATTAATCAAAGCGGATTTTCAATTAAATATATGGTGAAGATATAAGTATCAATAAAACTTATACACCAGTTTGTCTCTTTCAAAAAGCCGGATGTTTTTAACCGCCCCTGTTCCTAGAAATGAATAACTCATTCCGACAATATGAATTTTCCTTTCAGTATAAGGACATTGATACGCCAGCTTACCATTGACGAAATAACTGATTTTTTGACCATCACTATTGCAGGATACGTTTACCCAATTAGACACATCGGTACCAAAATCGGATAGATCAACAGTTTTACCAGATATCATTTTATCAACGCTAATCAGGTTAAGTTCCGAGGCACAGCCTTTGACAGCTAAAGGAATAATGATTGGCCCTCCGTCTGTCACCAATTCAACGAACGACAGTCCACAGACTGCGGCGCCGCCACGGTATTCGCTTCTAACCTGGCAACTAAAAATAAAGCTATCCAGCGAAACCGGAGGGAAATTACCTACGTTTATGAATTTTATTAAAGGTGGCTGAGGGTCCAAAGCAATATTTTTTGAATGGATAACTGCTACAGGCAGGCGCATCAAAGTATCAATCATAAAATCTTTTGATTTCAGATATACTGGCACAGGTTGGTTGTAAATCAGTCCCAGCCAATCTTCAGTGGGTATAAGCAGCGGATGTTCCTTTACTACCTGGGTGCCGATAACCAGTTTGGCTTTATAGAAGCCAGGTATATAGTAAACAGAAGTGTGTTGGTGGCCGTTTTTAAATATCAAAGATCTACGAGTCGGATCCCAGGATTGCTGTATATACACCGAATCAGTTGGTGCTGCAGAAGCATCATAATCAAAGATCACAGAATTAGGAATACCTTTGGTAAGCAGCCTGCTGCTGAACCTGTAATCACCAAAACCAGCCACTGTGGCGTTTTTGTGAAAAGTGTAAAATCCTAATAGGGTCATCACCGTTACAACTCCGGCAATCATGATTATTGTGATGCCTGAGATGCGGCGTTTAACAGGTAAAACTGCTAAAGTATCAGCTACCGGTACCAGATCATTTTCTTTTTCAGGATGTTTAACTGTAAAATTTCTCCAGCTCTCAAAACCTGCAAATCCTGCCAGCGTATCAAGAGTTGTAATACTGGGAAGGTGATGGTATTCCACCTTACCCCAGATCCTTTTGAGTGTACTATGGCTTAATGTGATTTTCGTTTTTTCTGTAATCAGCAAACTGAGCTTTTCAAAATCCTTGCTTACCCAACCCAACGCATCGCCCCACCCCAACTGATTTTCTATAATTTGAAGTAAATCTTTTAACTGGTTCATTATTGATAATCAAAATGATACATCTTGAACAGACTTGCACGAAAATGAATTGTTTTATTTACATGCAGGCGCATAAGTTTGCGTAACAAATATAAACAATGACAATTATAGTATGAACACATTAAAAGTAGTAATAGTAACATTATGCCTGCTGCTGATTTCAGGCAGCATGTTAAAGGCCCGTTCGCAAACCGTACATTACAACCTGGCCCGCATGCTTAAGAAAGATCAGATCCTAACCGTGCCTTTCCATCAGACACAATCATTAGAAAATGCCAAAGAAGGAGCGATTACAAGTAAGGGAATTATCTGGCTAAAAACGGTAAACTTTAAACAGGGCAGTATCGATATCGATCTTAGGGGAAAGAATGTATTCCTGCAAAGCTTTCTGGGAATAGCCTTTCATGGCATAGATACAAACACTTGTGATATTCTCTATTTCCGTCCTTTTAATTTCCGTAATGAAGATACCTTGAGAAGAAAGTGGTCTGTAGCATATATGAGCATTCCAGACAATAATTGGTCAAAACTTCGGAAAGAGCATCCATTAATATACGAGAATGCGGTTACCCCCGTTCCGCAGCCTGATGAATGGTTCCATGCTACTATTGTTATTAGCGACAAACAACTCAGCGTTTATGTCAACCATTCAGATAAGCCCTCTCTGGAAGTCACCCTTCTTAATGAACGACGCAGCGGTCTTTTTGGATTATATTCGGATGGCCTGACTAATGATTTTGCTAACCTTACAATAACAGCGCAATAATATAATACTTTTCGGTTTCCATGTTGATTCAACAAACCACTTAATTTACATGACAGTTCATCATATTTTCATCCTTGCTTTTAGCCTCGTTAATTCAATAATTACAATGGCACAACAAACAATCAAATATGATTTACTCGATTGGGCAGAGAACCATAAACTACAGGTTTTTAACAGGGAAATAAAAACATTTTCAGAAAATGGCAAAAGAGGCATAAATTTTTCTTCAAATGAGAACGATGGAATCGCCTGGTTACAGGGAATTACATTTAGCAATGGAATTATAGAATTAGATATTAAGGGCAGCGATATTTTGCAACAGAGTTTTGTAGGTGTTGCTTTTCATGGCACCGATGAGAAAATATTTGATGCTGTTTATTTTCGCCCTTTTAATTTTCAATCCTCTGATTCAGTTCGCAAAATTCATGCGGTGCAATATGTTTCTCTTCCTGGTAATAATTGGAAAAAACTAAGAGATGAACAGAACGGTAAATATGAGAAAGCTGTAGTACCTGCACCTGATCCAAATGGATGGTTTCATGCTAAAATAGAAGTACAGTATCCTTTTATTAAAGTATATGTAAACGACAATAAAGAACCGAGTTTAACTGTTGAACAATTGAATACTGTAAAATCCGGAAAAATCGGATTATGGGTGGGAAACAATTCAGATGGAGGTTTCTCCAATTTTTCCATCCAGATATTTAATTAATGAGAATACTAATATCCTGGTGATATACTAAAGGTAACTTCGAATTGATTAAGATATCAATGGCGTTAGATGTTCTATATTAAAGTATATCAATAAAATATTTTTAGAAGTTAGTCGTTTAACAATATCCGTGATGAATAAGTAAACTATCTTGATACCACTAACTCTATATAAATCCACACGTCAACATACTAATGGGTAATATTTAGCTGAAAGATAAGTCCCTTTCTGACATAGAATTTTTGTTGCTGAACATAAAATTATTCCCTAGGATGGTAAATCTTTTCAGCTCCATTCTTCACATCTTTTTTACTTGCCCCTCTTGTTAAGATGGTTTTGGCTTTTAACTTTTGTCAAATTCACTATGGCAACAAACGTATACCCGTTATTCCATAACGATTCTTGGTTCTTCAAATTTAATTTGATACTATGTTATGTAAATAATAAGATGTTTTATCGGAATAAATCCGATATTTTAGCTGGATGATTACAGTTCAATGAAATTTGAAGATGCTATAGAAGATTTTTCAGGCCAACCACTTACACGCCAGGTTCTGCTGAATGTGCTAAAAGAATATCGCCGTCCATACGATAAGATAGCTGAACTTGTACAGCAAAAGGCATTAATACCAATAAAAAGAGGAATATATATTGCAGGACCAGCCTTAAAAATATCTGCACCAGAACCTATTCTTTTAGCTAATCATCTTCGGGGGCCCAGCTATGTTTCCATGCAGACAGCGCTTTCGCACTGGCAATTGATACCCGAGCGCGTGTATGAAATTAGTTCGGTAACAACTGGTCTTTCAAAAATCTATGATACCACCATCGGACGCTTCAGTTATACTCACCTGGAACTACCATATTATTCTTACGGGCAACAGCAAATTACCTTAGTAAAAAACCAGGTCGCCCTCATTGCAAATCCTGAAAAGTCGGTTTGTGACACCATCATTGGCACCAGGGGGCTATTGTTCAGAAGCAGCAGTAACTTACGTGAATGGTTGGTCGAAGATATGCGGATCGACAAAGAAGCTCTTCGTACCCTACGGACAAGTATGATGCGAGATTGGTTAGCTCATTCCCCAAAGAAAAACAGTATTGACTTGCTAATAAAAACCCTTGAAAATCTATGATAACTGAATGGCTGGAACAATACAAACCGAAGAATAACCCAGAGGGGGAACAAGCCTTGAGGGAAATTATGCAGGAGGTGGCGTTGGCCGGTCTGCAGCGAAGCGATTTTTTTGAACAGGCTGCTTTTTATGGCGGAACGGCTTTGCGGATTTTTCACCGCCTGACCCGATTTTCGGAAGATCTCGATTTTTCTTTATTGTCGGTAACACCTGACTTTTCTTTTCAACCCTATCTGTCAGGAATGCTCAAAGAGTTTGCAGCACTGGGCATGCAGGTGAGCATTAATGAGAAAAATAAAACCAACAAGAATAATATTGACTCTGCTTTTCTTAAAGCGAATGCTACTTGGAAAGAGATAGTATTAAAAGGTATCATCCCGCAGGAAAAAATGGCTTTGCGCCCTGAAATCAAAATCAAGTTAGAAGTTGATACCGAACCACCCCTGGGATTTACCACGGAAGAAAAATTATTATTAAAGCCTTTTTCTTTTTATGTAAAATGCTTCTCGCTTCCGGATATGTTTGCAGGGAAAATGCATGCGTTGCTTTTTCGAAAATGGAAAAACCGTGTCAAAGGCCGGGACTGGTTTGACCTGGAATGGTATATTAGGAACGATATCCCCCTTCACCTCGAACATTTCCAACTTAGGGCACAGGATAGTAAAGACTGGACCAAAAAAGACCTCAGTAAAAGTCAGTTGTTAAAATTGGTGAATGATAAAATAGATGCTGTTTCTTTTAAAGCGGTCAAAGATGATATTGTAAAATTTATACCTGACACCAGGGTACTTGACATCTGGTCACCTGCTTATTTTCATGATCTGGTTAAAAAAATAAATTTTGGATGATTATGACACTAGTGTTGTGTCAAACATAATACGTCGTGTTAATTGCTATCAGCTGTCAGCTATCAGCCATCAGGGGAACAATGTCTAAGATGTTTCCTCCTGATAGATGAAGGCTGACGGCTGATAGCAAAAGGCGACAGTTCTTGTGTGACACGGCACAAGTGTATAAAACAAATTTGCAACCTTGCTCTATGGACTTGCAAATAACTGCTTCCAATTAAACAAGGTGTGCTATTCTCCCGGATGGTACACCTTTTCAGCTCCGTTCTTCACATCTTTTTTATAAAAGAGAATATCTTTATACTTATGATTGATGTAGCCTTCTACCTGGTCTGTAAAGTGTGGTGAATCAGGGTCGGAACTTGCCCCTCCTGTTAAGATGGTTTTGGCTTTTAAATTTTTACCAAATTCAACTACGGCTACAAATGTATTACCAGTTATTCCATAACGATTTTTGGTTTTTGGTGTTTTCTTGCTTACAAAGGCATTCAGCGAACCAAGGTATCCGGGAGTAGCGACCACAGGCCAACTTGGTTTGCTATCACTTGCTTCCTGGCCTTTCGCATTACGCTGGTAACGGTTAACACTACCCCAGGTTACTTTCCATGTACCATGATCCTTAATCAATTCTGACACTACTGCTTTGAAACTATCCACTAATTGCTGCTGTAACAGATTGTTTGTTGAAACTGCAGCGCCATTGGTTACCGAATATCTTTCTTCATTGGTATAAGGTTTTTTAAGTTTAGAAACATCTGCATCAATAATTTTCTCAATCCACATCACTGCCAGCGTAGTTGGTACCGAACCGGTATCTGTTCTATTATCCCATTTTTTTAAAGCTTCAATCGGAGCTGCCAGACCGGTAGTGTCAGGTTTTATGTTTTCGTAAGCAGCAATAAGATCAGGAATAAAACGCGCTGCGTTTGGCAAATAGGTATCATATGTTGCCGCAATAATATCTTCTATTAAAACCCTGAAAAATATTGAACTGACCAAGGAATGGGGCTCCGTAAGAATTCAACCCACGTTTACTCACCAACTGGATCTCAATACGTCCGTAAAATTCAGCGTGCGGATTAATTAAAAGCATGGCCTTTTTATTTTTTGTACGTGAAGGCGCTATGGCCCAACCGTTAGATCCTGCCGGTTCGCTGAACCCGCTTCTTTCTGGCATGCTTACGTTTGAAGGTAACATCAGGACTTTCTTCGAGTACAAAGCGGCAAAGTTTTCTTCTGAAACATTGCTGCCGCTCAAGGATGGAATATCGTTCATAAGACACATCCATGATTCTGCCCGGGTGATTAGTTTTGACTTTTTCTCAGGATGTGAAATCATGTAAAAATTAATTCCGCCGGCAAATCCGTCACAAAGCCTCCGAAGCCATTTGGGCGACTGTATATATTGCGACTTTGCTTGTGCAGAATCTGTGAAAATACGTGACCAGAGATCTTTGTAAACTGCTGATTCACCATCTGACTCAGCCTGGCGGCCAAGCCTGCTGATCAGTGTAGCTTCTACCTTATCAAAAAATTCTTCACATTGCACGTACATCATTCCGAATACAACCTGCGCATCAGTTTTTGCATATACGTGTGGAACGCCCCATTTATCTTTAATGATAGTAATGTGCTTTGCTTCTTTTTTCAACGAATTAATTTCCATTGTAGAAAATGTCTGGGCTCTCACTGTGATGGATAAGGTAAGGGCTAACAAAACCGATAATTTTTTCATCTGAGTAATGAGTTCTTATTTCTGGTTGAATTCAGCTATCAGCCATCAGCTATCAGGGGAGCAATTATGATATGTTTTCTCCTGATAGCTGACGGCTGATAGCAATGTTTCAAAATACTAATCTGTTTATTATTTAATCAATTTATTATACAAAGTTTCGCTATTAGGTATTGGCCAAATATAGTTATTATCACCAGGGTTGGCTGTCGGAACGGGCGTAGAGCCTGCAGGAGTTTTGGCTGGTATAGGCAGACCTAAACGCATCAGGTCACCATTACGTAAACCTTCGCCTAAAAATTCAATGCGTCGTTCGTTCAAAATTTTTTCTATCAGATCAGCTTTGCTGCTTGCCGTAAAAACAGTGGTTGGATCAGATCGCTGCCTTACAGCATTCAACAGGCTTATGGACCTGCTATCCACTCCGTTTTTTGTAGCGAGGGCCTCCGCCAGGTTTAATAAAACTTCCGCATAACGTATAACAGGAATATAATCATTATAAGGCGACCCGGTTAAGAATTTGCTGTTCCATTTTCTTCCGGCATTGGTTCCGGATGATGTAGTAAAAATAAGGTTCCTCCTTCTATCGGTGCTTTTCCATCCTGCATCATTAACAACCCCTTTTTCGAACAGGTAAAATTGTCCTGTTCCTATGCTGCCCAATCCGGTAGCATCTGCTGCAACGGGCAGGATTAATGGAGGCAAGCGGATTGTTTGAAGCATTTCCGCCTACATTAATATCGTCAGTAATAACGGGTACCCCATCTATTACCACCAACGGATATGAACTTAATGAAAGAGAATTGGTGCCTCTTATCCTGAAAACGGGAGCCTGGTTCACTACACCTGAATTGGCTATGATGTTAACCCCTGTTGATCGGCCGTTCAAAGTACCTTCAAAACTTTGAACAGGCAATTCTGCAATGGCATCGCCACTTACTTTTGTCACGCTGCCGGTATTCAGGCGTTTACTGGACGTGCCGTAACCTATCACCAGGGCTTCATCCAGTTGACTTACCGCTAGTAGTAAGTGAATTGATATCTGTGTAAGTCCGTTTACAGAAACCCGCTGTGTTTCATAGCCTATACTGCTAACGATAAGCGTGGCATTGCCGTTCAGTCCTTTGAGTGTAAAATCCCCAGAATTATTAGTAGTGGTAATTTGTTTACTTCCTTTTACAACCACGGTAGCGCCGGATAAAGGCTCATTTTTATCATTCGTTATGATGCCTTTCAGATCAATAACTGCCGCGTTTGCACCAAAGCAAAAGGCCAATAATAAAATAAAGGTGAGCCTCATCCTACTGGTGTTTGGCATTGGTATTAGCAGGAAGTTACAATAAACTTTTACACGCATGTTTTAAAGTTTTGGTTGAGAGAAACAAGGTTCGGTAACTATTATGAATGACTAAATCATAATGCAACTATAGCAAAGGCCGCAGATCGTGTATTTATTCCTTACAATGAAAAGAAGTGGTAAACATATGCACTTTACCAGACTATGTAAAAAGCCATGGCATAGTTTATTAACATGTGTCTATTCCAAAATATAAATCCTGACAAATGAACGATAATTTGGGAAATAAATAAAATATAAATGGTTACCATCGTTTTGGCACATGACTTATTTTTAATTAACAATGCGTCCTGAAATATCCGCTACAAGGTTAAATACTACCCATAAAATATGAAAGGGCAAGCGAATTATTTATTAAAACACAAAATCAAAACGTGAGACTATTTAGAAATATCCAAATAATAAAACACTACTCGCTAATAATAACTTTAATCCCTTTGTCCTCCAGCAGTTTTACTGTTTCCTCGTCGGCACCGTTGTCGGTAATGATGTATTGAATCTGATCCAGCCCGCAAATTTTTCCTAATCCCCGCCTTCCAAATTTTGAGCTGTCGGCAAGGATCACCACTTTCTGTGCAAGGTTGATCATTTTTTGATTGAGGCTGGCCTCTGTGATATTGGTGATAGACAAACCAAAATCCAGGTCAATTCCATCAGCCCCAAGAAACAGGATATCGCAGGAAATATGTTCCAGGATGAGTTCAGCAAATGATCCGGCAGCCGAAGCGGAACTGTAGTGTATAAGTCCTCCCAATTGCAACACCTCGATGTTCGGCCTGTTGTATAATTCCAAAGCCACTTTTAACGCCGGTGTAATAACTATGAGATGTTTGGAGGGATACAAACAACGGGATAGTTCATACACCGTAGTGCCAGAGCCAATCATAATCGAATCGGTTTGTAATGTGAGGTGTAGTGCAGCTTTGGCAATTTTTTTTTTCTGATCTACATTAATGAACTCTTTTTCGTTAATAGGTTTTTCACTGGCATATGGATTGTTTATCGAACCACCACCTCTGGTTCTGAATATAAGATTCTTTTCTTCCAGATGCTTCAGGTCTTTGCGGATTGTTACTCCTGAAACATCTAACTGTTCGCTCAGTTCCAAAATATCCACATGTCCTTTTTGCTGCAATAATTGTAAAATAGCCTGATGCCTCCCGGTAATGTTCATTTTGATAATATGAGTAAAAATAAATCTAAGAAATAATATTTAAATATGCTTTAAAGTGTGCTTCAATAACAACAGTTTAAAATGCCAACGCTTTAAAAACGTTTAAAGCTAATAAAATGGCGGTTATTATTTCATAATATTACCCTGCGACTGAGCATAAAACCCTTTATAAAAGTTTAATTTAGTTACTTTCTAAGTTTAAATAAATTAAATAAGATTTATTCATATTTAATTTATTTTGTTTTTATTTAAAGAAAGTTATTATACTTGTATTGCCATTTATCAACACTCAACTAAACTAAGCTTGCTATGAAACAAACAATTACCTTCCATTTCAATCCGCGTCAGCTGATTTTCCTGATGCCGGTTTTATTCTTTTCAGTGGTAGCATTCTCTCAATCTAATGGTTCTACTATCAAAGGAAAAGTGCTGGATGAAATGGGCACACCTCTTTCCAGCGTAAGCGTTAATGTAAAAGAATCTTCAACAGGAACATCAACTGCTGCTGACGGAAGTTTTACTATAAGGATACCGGCAAATGATGCAGTTTTAAACTTCACTTTTATTGGTTATACTCCACAGGAACTAACGGTGAACAGCAAATCTAATCCTGTAATACGCCTTGAACCTGAAGCTTCTTCATTAAACCAGGTGGTGGTAGTTGGTTACGGAACCCAGAAAAAAGTAAATTTAACCGGAGCTGTTGACCAGGTTGGCAAAGAAGTTCTGGAGAACCGGCCTTTACCTAATCTTACAAGAGGGCTGCAAGGGGTGATCCCAAATCTCAACATCCGCATGACTGACGGAAAGCCGACAAGAAGCGCTGTGTATAATGTTCGTGGAGCCACTTCAATTGGTGCAGGCGGCAGCGCACTGATCTTAATCGATGGAGTTGCCGGTGATCCAAACACCGTAAACCCTAACGATGTAGAAAATATAACCGTTTTAAAGGATGCCGCCTCTGCAGCTATTTATGGCGCCCGAGGAACATTTGGAGTGATACTCATCACCACAAAAAAACCTTTAAAAGACAAAACACAGATCAACTACTCTGCAAGTTATTCTCTTAATCAGCGGACCATTGTTCCCAAGATGGTTACTAACGGCTACCGATGGACTAAAATATTTGATTCCTCCTACTATGCCTGGTACGATTACAACCAGCATCCGGCCAAGGCTAACAGTGTTTTTCCATTCTCCTTAAGCTATCTTGATGAGTTACAAAAAAGAGACCAGGACCCCTCCTTACCAAAAGTTGATATCAATCCCACTACCGGTGAATATGTTTATTATGGCAACACCAATTGGCTGGATGAACTGTATGCTAACCAGGATCCCTCTACGGAGCATGCGTTAAGTATCTCAGGTAGCGGTAAAAAAACCGATTATTATGTTTCGGGCCGTATGATGAACCAGAGAGGTATTTTCAGGTACAGTCCTGATACTTATAAAAATTATAATTTAAGAGCGAAAGGTTCCGTACAGGCATTTGACTGGCTGAAGATCGAGAATGATATGTCTTACTCGCAAACGTCTTACTATTTTCCCATTCTTAATCATCCCAGCAATTCAACGGTATGGCGTAGGGTGTCAGATGAAGCCTTTCCGGTAACAATGCTTAAAAATCCTGATGGTACGCTTACTGAAAATGCCGCAATTGTTTTTGGTAGTTTCATTTCCGGAAATAATTACTCCGATTTAACAACTTCACAGATAAGAAACACCTCCCGCTTTACTGCAACGTTCCTGCAAAATAAATTGCATGTCAACGGCGATTTTACTTTCTCCCGCCTGGCGAGCCTCGAGAACCGTTTATATACCCCGGTACCTTACAGCAAAGTGCCCAATCAAAGACTGGAGCGCGGTGAAAATAAAATGAACCAGGGTGATAACAGGACCAATTACACGGGTGCTAATGTGTACGCAGACTATGAACAAAAGTTTGGCAATCATAATTTCAAGGCGCTTGTAGGTTATAATTATGAACATTCACTTTTAAAGAGTTTATTTATTGAAAGAGACGCACTCATTAATACATCTTTACCCGATTTTACTTTAACTAACGGACAGAACTTTACCCTGACGGGTGGTGGTAATGAATGGACAACTTTGGGTGGTTTTTTCAGGTTCAATTACAACTTTGATGAAAAATATTTATTTGAAGTGAATGGAAGGTATGACGGCACTTCCAAATTTCCGGAAAATCAGCAATTTGGCTTTTTTCCTTCAGCCTCTGCAGGATGGAGGGTTAACAAAGAAAAGTTCTGGAATGTTTCGCCAAAGTTTATTTCGGACCTTAAGTTAAGGGCCTCTTATGGAAGTCTTGGCAACGGTAACATTGCTCCTTACCAGTTTATGGAAACCATGTCGGTGATCAAGCTTGCAATGGTTTTGAATGGTATCCAGCCTTCCTACACTTCTAAGCCAAATGTTATTCCTGACGGGTTAACATGGGAGAAAGCTACTTCTACAAATGTGGGTGTTGACCTGGCGATGTTTAACAACCACCTTACGGCATCTTTTGATGCATATAACCGTATTACTACCAATATGTTTACTGTTGGACTTCCACTGCCTGCCGTATTTGGCGCATCTGTACCAAAGGGCAACTATGCAGATTTAAAAACAAAAGGCTGGGAACTTTCTATAGGTTATAATAACAGAACTTCCGGTTCAAACCCTCTTAGCTATAATTTCCGGTTTATCTTATCTGATAATGTTTCTTATATTACCAAGTTTAATAACCCGCTTGGCCTGATTACTACCTATTACGACGGAATGAAAATCGGGGATGTTTGGGGATTTGAAAACGAAGGATATTTTACCGATGCGAATGATATAGCTAAACACGCCAATCAAACTTTCATCAGGGTTGCTGCTGCCAACAAACTGCTGCCGGGAGATATAAAATTTAAAGATTTAAACAATGATGGTGTTATCAACAAAGGTAAAAGCACGCTGGATGACCCGGGAGATCAAAAAGTAGTAGGTAATACCGCGCCCCGCTACCAGTTTGGTTTTAATATGGGTGCTAACTATAGCAACTTCTTTTTCTCCGTCTTTTTGCAGGGTGTTGGTAAAAGAGATTTCTGGCCAGGCGCAGACAACTCTTGGTTTTGGGGGCCATACAACAGGCCTTATAGCTGGCAGCCCGTTGATGTTGTCAACAACATGTGGACACCTGAAAACCCCAATGCATATTTTCCAAGGTTAAGGGGATATGTAGCTTTGAACTCATTAGCTGAGCTTAATGTTACCCAGTCTAAATACATACAGAATGTAGCTTACGTTCGCTTAAAGAACCTTACGTTCGGATACAATCTCCCCCAATCATTGATCTCTAAAGTGAAGATCGTTAATGCTAAAGTTTATTTTACGGGCCAAAATTTCTGGACCTGGTCACCCATGTACAAACATATCAAAACGCTTGATCCTGAAGTGATCGAAGGTGCAGATCCTGACCTGGGCGCAGGAGGCAACGGCAACGGCATGTCTTATCCCATGCTTAAAACCTTTACACTGGGAATCAACGTAACATTCTAATTCAAAACTTCCATCAATGAAAAAGTTATTATATATAATTCCGTTTACTTTATTAATCGGCTGTAAGAAAGACCTGGATCTTAAGCCTTTCGACAGGTTATCTCCTGCCACTGCTTTTAATACCGAAAAAGATTTGCAACTGTATGCAAATTCGTTTTATCCTATCCTGCCTACAGGCAATGAAATTATAAGAGGTGATGCTATGAGTGATTATCTCGCAGGTAAAGCACCTAATAATTATATTGTTCCCAACTCATTTGCTGCAACGCAGGCATCAGGTTGGACCTGGACCGACTTAAGAAATATAAACTATTTTCTTGAACATTATCAGCAGGCACAGATTACCGATGAAGCCAAAAACCATTATGCAGGTATCGCACGTTTCTTCAGAGCCTGGTTCTATTATAATATGGTAAAGAAATTTGGTGATGTACCCTGGTACGGAAAAACGATGGATGTAAGTGATGTGGACCTTTATAAACCCAGGGATTCAAGAACCTTCGTTATGGACAGTGTATTAAAAGACCTCAATTTTGCTGCGGCCAATATACGGGCTCCAAAAGATAATACCTCCTCATTAATTACACGTTCAGTTGCTTTGGCCTTTAAATCACGGGTATGCCTGTTCGAAGGAACATTCAGGAAATATCATACTGAGTTGAATTTGCAAAATACTGCCACCACCTGGCTTACGGAAGCTGCAGGTGCTGCCGATGCTGTAATGAAAAGTAATCTTTATAAAATTAATAAGGCGGCTGCAGCAGAAACAAATTATAGAAATCTTTTCAATGCTGAAACACCTGTAAGCGATGAAGTAATTCTTGCAGCAGTCAACAACAAGTCTTTGCGGGTATTTAATGATGCTAACTGGTACTGGACAAGCGCCACCTATGGAGACAGGTTAAGTTTGGTTAAAACTTTTGTGGATACATATCTCAACCTTAATGGAACCAGGTTCACAGACCAGGTTAATTATGATATGATTCCATTTCAACAAGAAGTAAAAAACCGTGACCTCCGGCTACAGCAAACTATTCGCATGGGTACGTACAAAAGAGACGCTGTGGCGGCACCGCCAGATTTTACTTATACCTACACCGGGTACCAGCCTATCAAATTAACACTGGACTCAAAAGCAACAGATGGTGTTGCTGAGAATTACAACTCACTGCCAATAATCCGCTATGCGGAAGTGCTGCTTAATTATGCAGAAGCTAAAGCAGAATTGAATAGCTTTACTGCTACGGAATGGGATGCTACCATAAAGTTATTAAGAGAAAGGGCCGGCATTACTAACTCACCCTTTCCTATTGCTGCCGACCCTTACCTGAAGCAAAAGTATTTTCCAGATATATCAAGTCCTGCTTTGCTTGAGATCAGGCGTGAACGTGCCATTGAACTCGTGATGGAAGGTTTCAGGTATGACGACCTGAAAAGATGGAAGATGGGAAAACTTTTTGAGATGGATTACATTGGGCTTTATGTGCCTGCATTAAATGTATTGAATGACCTGAATGAAGATGGAAAGCCAGATGTGTCATTTGTAAAAACCATTCCTGCAAATAAAGTTGCGGGTGTTTACTATTTTCTTATTGATGACAAACAGGTGAAACTTACCGAAGGTGATAAGGGTAACCTTGTCTGGGTGATTAACATCCAGAAAAAATTTGAAGATTTTAAATACTATTACCCGATACCTTATAATGAAATTGTACTCAATGGAAAGCTGCAACAAAACCCAGGTTGGTGATAAAATACGTCAGAAGTGCTAAGCTACCAATTCATAACACGGATACCCATTGAGTAATGTCATGTCAACAATAAAATTTCGTATTATAGCTATCAGCGGTCAGCGGTCAGCTATCAGGAGGAAACATAGTACACCTTGATCTGCTGATAGCTGACAGCTGACGGCTGATAGCAAATAACATGAAATGTTATGCATGACACGACACTAATGGTTACTCAAATAAAATCAAAACAAAAAATTCATATTAATGAACACATCAACTAACATATCAAATTCATGGTTAGATAAGGTGGGCATTCCCAAACAGCTTGCCTGGGGTTATTTAGGCATACTCATATTCATGATGGGTGATGGTGTTGAACAGGGATGGCTGAGCCCTTATCTTATGGAGAAAGGAATGAGCATCCAGCAGTCTGCACTTCTTTACACTGTGTATGGCGTAACTATAGCAATCTCTTCATGGTTTTCAGGTGTGTTGGCAGAAGGTTATGGTCCTAAAAGAACCATGCTGATAGGATTGTTGCTTTATATACTCGGAACATGTGGGTTTGTTGGTTACGGATTAACAGATCAGAACTATGGTATCATGCTCGTGACCTATGCCATACGCGGGTTTGGTTACCCTCTGTTTGCTTATTCTTTTTTAGTATGGGTCACATACACGAGTCCGCAACAAAAACTTGGCAGAGCGGTAGGTTGGTTCTGGTTTGTATTTACAGGCGGATTAAATGTTTTCGGGGCGTATTATTCAAGCTGGGCGATAAAGCATTTAGGTTACCTTGATACACTATGGAGTTCTATCTTCTGGGTAGTTCTTGGAGCAATTTTTACTTTGGTACTAAACAGGGATAAATTTACCAAAAAAAATAAGGACGAAACAGGTAGCAAGGCACAGGAGCTTATCAAAGGTTTAACGATCGTAAAAGAAGAGCCTAAAGTTTTGCTGGGAGGTATAGTTCGTATCATCAATACTACTGCGCAGTTTGCCTTTCCGGTCTTCATGCCTACCTATATGGCACATTTCGGTTTCTCCACTATAGAATGGCTTACTATCTGGGGGACCATCTTCACGAGTAATATTGTATTTAATCTCATTTTTGGATTTGTTGGCGACTTTCTCGGATGGCGGAATACCGTGATGTGGTTTGGTGGAATTGGTTGTGCAATTACCACTTTATTATTTTTTTATTCGCCACAGTTGTTTGGTGCCAGTTATTGGCTGGTAATGTTATGCGGAATATTATGGGGTGCTACGCTGGCCGGTTATGTTCCGCTTACTGCATTAGTTCCCTCGCTGGTTAAAAAAGATAAAGGAGCTGCCATGGCCATCCTGAACCTGGGTGCGGGCCTGCCTGTATTTGTTGGTCCTGCCATCGTTGGACTATTTATAGGCTCTATCGGAAATGAGGGAGTGATATGGATCCTGGCCATCTTGTATTTTATCAGTGCCATCTTAACAAAATTTATAACCCTGCCGGATAATGCAAGAACAGCCAATTACATGAAAGAAGATAAAGTGTTGGAACCTGTGGCTTAGGTTATAGCCTGAATTTTTTACTTTCAATAATTACAATAAGAAATTTTGAGGGAAGATTTTTAATCTTTGAGTACATCATAACACCTGTCAGAAAAATGTAACCATGAAAATTTTAGTAACCGCACCATATACTGATATAGCACAAAAGCAATTGAATGAAGCGCTTGGTGAAATCATTTATCAACCATGGAAACCGCATGGGCGTGCATACAATGAAAGTGAGCTGATAAATATGTTGCGGGAAACAAAAGCGAACGCATTGATCACCGAACATGATGAGGTAAGCGAAAAAGTAATTGCGCTATTCCCTGATTTATATTTTATCGGCGTTTGCCGGGGCACTCCTTCAAATGTTGCCTTGAAAACCGCTACTGATGCAGGTATCCCTGTATTCTTCACGCCGGCACGTAATGCCCAGGCTGTAGCCGAAATGTTTGTGGCAAATGTAATTACTTTTATGCGTAATACCCTGGCAGGTATCGCCTGGCTAAAGAGTGGTAACTGGGGTGAGGGCGCGCACACTTCTTACCTTCAGTTTAAAGGTTATGAGCTTGCCGGCAAAACAATAGGTATGGTTGGCTTTGGAGCAGTAGGCCAGCGCATTGCCGGTATGGTTAAATCCTTTCCCTGCAAGATCCGGTTTTATGACCCATTCATTGAAGATGCAGATACCTGTTACTATAAAACATCCATAGAAGAAGTTTTCGCAACGAGTGATATTGTGTCTATTCATCTTCCGGTTAACCAGCAAACAAGAGGGATGATTGATAAAAAGCTCCTTTCACTTATGAAGTCTAATGCAATATTTGTAAACACTGCCAGGGCGGTAGTAGTAAATCGTGATGACCTGCTGGAAGCGTTGGAAAATAACAAGATCGGTGGCGCTATCCTGGATGTATTTGATCATGAGCCACCTGATGCAACAGACATAAAAATAATCAACCTGCCTAATGTATTAGCTACACCTCATATCGCCGGTGCAACTTTTGAAGTGGAAGACCATCATGCAGATATCATGAACGAAGCCTTACTCGGCTGGTTTGTAAAACATACGGGCACTACAAGATTATTAGTGAACAAAGATGTGTTGAATAAACAAACCGTAAAAAAATTGTAACTATGAATCTGCAGCAAGGATACCTGGTGATTGATATTGGTACCGGTAATGTAAGAGTAGCCGTTACTGATCAGCCAGGAAAAATACTATGGTTAGAAACTGATAATGTCAGATATGTTAAAGATGATCTGTATCCCGACTCGGTATATTTTGATCCTAATGAATTGTGGCAACAAATAAATGTGATGATCAGCCGGGCAATTGAAAACATGCCAGGTGTAGTTATCATCGCTATCACAGCCTCAAGCCAGCGTGAAGGAATTGTTTTGGTAGATAATGATGGACAATCTCTCATAGGACTTTCCAATCACGATCACCGTGGACGCGAATGGGAAGACATGATAAAGGATAAACACCATGTATATACGCTCACGGGCCGTTATCCTACTTCTCTGTTTTCAGCAATGAAAATAATCGGCATCAGGCACCGCCGGCCTGACATATACCAGCGCTTTGCAAGGATGTTAAGCATCAGCGATTGGGCGCAATACCAGATATCCGGTATCGCAGGATATGAACACTCACAGGCTTCCGAAACCTTGTTGTACGATGTTGCCAGGAAGAAATGGTCAGCAGAACTTTGTCTTATTTTTGACATAAACCAGTCCGTGCTTCCGCAGCTTCACGCGTCAGGAGCAATCCTTGGCAAAATTTTACCGTACTATGCCGCATCATTAAATATTTCAGAAGAAGCCGTGGTAATAGTGGGGGGAGCCGATACCCAACTGGCTATAAAAAGTACCATGCCATCTGTTGACGACATTGTAATAGTTTCAGGCACTACCACGCCGATCGCCAAAATTACAAATGAATATATAACAGACCCGCTAGAACGCACATGGACGAACCGGTATACCGATTCTGACAGCTTTATACTGGAAGCAAATGCCGGTGTCACAGGACTGAATTACCAGCGGTTAAAAGAAATCTTTTACCCAAATGAATCTTATGATATTATAGAAAAAGAACTGCTGGAAAATTCCCGGTCTCAATGTGTGGCTTCCCTGGGCTCACTTGTTGCAGAAGAAAAATCACCCATTACAATGGGAGGATTTCTTTTCAATACGCCGGTTTCTCATGATCTTACCCGCTCGCATTTTGTAAGAGCCACTTTATGGGATATTGCGTGTGCCATTAAAGAAAACTTCGACGTACTATGCATTCTTACAGGACGAACGCCAGCTTTTGTATGGGCCTGTGGTGGCGGATTTCAGAGTACGTTGCTAAGGCAATTTATTGCTAATCTTATTGGTACAAAAGTGTTGATCAGGGAAGGGTACCGCCAGGCGTCTGTAACCGGAGGAATAATAGTATGTAATGAAGCATTGGGAATTAAGAAAGCGTATGAAGGCACTATCAATGAAGTACTTCCAAAGCCCGATAAAAATGAAAGAGAATTGTATGAAGAATGGAAAAAAGCACGGGCTGGTTTCAGGAAGCGTGTGTTGGAGGAGGTTGTATGACGCCCCCGTTTTTTTTAGGAATAGATGTTGGCACGCAGGGAGCCCGGGTTGTACTCATTGATGCAAATGGGGAGCAAGCCGGTGAAGTGGGAGAAACTTTTAAACTAGACAAGCAATCCCTTCAAGAACAATCACCCGCCGAATGGTGGCATGCCTGTTTGCGCTCGCTTAAAGCTTTGATAGCTCAAACAAAAAATACGGTTGATCCACATACTATTATTGCTGTATCTGTAACTTCCACCTCGGGAACTGTTATTCCTCTGAACGCCCTGAATGAACCCCTTCATAATGCCATCATGTACAGCGATAAACGTTCAGTTAAAGAAGGGGAATTATGCACTCAGAAAGCTTTGCAGTTTCATAACAGTGGCTATACCAGCTTTAACAGTTCAAGCGGATTGTCAAAAATAGTTTGGTTCGCCCATACTTTCCCGTTAGAAGCTCAAAAAATTGGCAAGTGGATCCACGCCGCAGATTTTATCATTGGTAAGCTGAGTGATAACTGGGGTATAACCGATTACACCAATGCCCTTAAGTCGGGGTATGATCTAGATAAAAATGAATGGCCGGAGTATTTATATACCGAGCTGCCTTTACAAAAAGAGTGGTTACCCGAAGTTGTTCCATCGGGCACTCCTATCGGAACACTCAAACCCGGGATTGCAGCTGAAATCGGGTTGAACATGCAGGTACAGGTGGTGGCAGGAATGACAGATGGCTGTGCCTCACAGATTGCTTCCGGTGCTGTAAAAGTTGGTGACTGGAATACAACGATCGGCACTACCCTTGTTATAAAAGGCGTAACCGTTAATGAAATTAAAGATCCGCAAGGCAGGTTGTATAATCATCGTCATCCCGAAGGTTATTGGATGCCCGGAGGCGCCAGCAATATTGGTGCAGACTGGGTGACACAGGATTTTAATGAAGACTTAAATGTGTTAAATGAAAAAGCGTTCGAACTGATACCTACAAACAAATTATCATACCCGCTGCGCCAGCAAGGCGAGCGTTTCCCTTTTATTGCACCAGGGGCACGCGGCTTTGAAGAGGAGGGACTTTCAAAAGAAGAAAGCTTTGCTGCCAATATGGAAGGCGTTGCTTTTATTGAGCGGTATGCTTATGAAATGATAGAAAAACTGTCTGGCGAAAAGGTAGCTGCCGTGTACAGCGCCGGCGGAGCAAGTAACAGCGGCACCTGGCTTACTATCAGAAGTAATGTTATGAATTTGCCGGTTTATAAAATGAAACATATTACAGGCGCAGTTGGCGCTGCAATACTTGCCGCTTCTAAAACATATTTTAGTTCTGTAACTGAAGCTACCCGTGCATTGACGCAGGTTGAAACCGCAGTTCAGCCCGACAAAGTTCTTGCAGAAAAATATAATAAAATCTATAACAGGTTTTTGCAAGTGCTGCTTAATAAAGGATACATAAAAAATGAAGGCTATGCTTAATGTTTATTTGCTACGTCATGGGGAAACAGCCTATAATGCAGATGGAAACCGGTATTGCGGGAGAACTGATATTCCGTTAACGCAGATAGGTATTCAGCAAGCGCTATCTGTTTATGAGCAGCTCAAATCAATTTCACTGGATGCTGTATATTCATCACCTCTTATTCGTGCTTATAATACTGCACAAATCGCCAGCGGCAGAGAGGTGATTAAAGATGAAAGACTTATAGAAGCTGATTTTGGTGAATGGGAAGGAAAAACGAAAGAGGAGTTTATTGCCGATGATCCATCGTCATGGAAGGAATGGATGAATGATCCGGCTACAACCAGGGCCGGACGAAGTGGTGAGACTGCTCAGCAAATCATAGACCGTGTTGGTAATTTCTTTAATGGTTTATTGAATATACATCAATCAGGTAATATCCTGGCAGTAGGTCATAATGGGATTAACAGGTTTTATCTTGCATATAAATTAGGTATGCCTCTAAAGCATTACAGAAGAATTGTACAGGAAAATTCTTCCATCACTTTATTTACGCTGGATAAAACCGGGGAGCTGAATTTACAGAAACTTAATAGCAGGATTTAATTAAACTGCCCATTGCAATAAGCGGAGTAACATCAATCAAAAAATTATAATATTATATCATTAAGAAATGTTTCAAAAGCTTTAAGCGTTGTCGCAATTATTTTGTGTTACAGCAATCTTTTTGCACAAGATAAAACGCTGCATAAATTAAAGATCAATAACCATGAAGAATTGAGGCAATATTTTAAGTATACAGGTCATGATGTTCCACTAATCAGCGGCTATAGGGGAGGCACCACTCCTTGCTTTCCTGAAAACTGTATTGCTACTTTTGAGAACACGGTCTATTTATAGTTGATCTCAACGATTACAATACACCCTCGCATGCGGGGTGTAATTACTGTTACTGGTATTTGTTATGAATTCTCAATTATTGATTTGCCAACCAGTCACCTAAAAATGGTTGATGTAGTGCTACACTATTTTATCTAAAACAATAGGGCTTAAAAAAATATTTGAATTACTACGAAAGTTTCGTAGATTTATTTAAGCAACTGAAATATATGGAAAAGTTAACCCCGCAGGAAGAACAGGCAATGCAGTCTATATGGAAGACGGGTGAAGGCATTGTCAAATTATTTTTAGAAAAAATGGAAGAACCACTTCCTCCTTACACCACCTTAGCTTCTACAATCAAAAATCTGGAAAAGAAAGGTTATGTCAGTAGCCGTTTAAAAGGGAAAACCTATTTCTATAAACCAATAGTTTCCGAAGAGGCGTATAAATATAAATTTATCAACAACATGGTAAAAAATTATTTTGATAATTCATTTAAAGAACTGGTAAATTTTTTTGTACAGCAAAAAAAAGTTTCTGCCAAAGAGCTAAAGGAAATTATTGATATGATTGAAAAACAGAAATAAATAATTTAAAAACTATATTATGCCGATCCTATTTTTTTATCTCACCAAATTATCTATTTGTTTGGCAGTGGTGTATTTGTTTTACAGGTTGTTTCTTCAACACTTAACATTTTACAACCTGAATCGCTGGTACCTGTTAGGCTATTCTTTCCTTTCCTTTTTTATTCCGTTTATTAATATATCACAAGTTCTGGAGCAGCATAATTGGTCAACCTTTAAACTGGTACAAATAATTCCTGTAATCAATGATTTTAGTAATAAAAATGAAGTAGTTTCTTCTCTTCCTGCTTCTACATGGGATGTATGGGATTTTCTGTTTCTTATTTTTTTTCTTGGTATCATGGTTATGCTCGTCCGGTTTATCCTGCAGTGGCTAAGCTATTTAAGCATGAAGCGTAAAGCTCAACTTCTTTTAGAGGACAATGTTAATTTGTACGAAGTAACTAAGAATATTATTCCATTTTCTTTTGGCCGATCCGTCTTTATAAATCCACAATTGCACAATCAGGAAGAACTAAAAGAAATTCTTCACCACGAGTATGTGCATGTGCGGGAAAAACATACAATAGATATTGTATGGGCAGAAATTCTTTGCCTGTTGAATTGGTATAATCCTTTTGTCTGGCTCATCAAGCACAGCATCCGTCAAAACCTCGAATTTATTGCAGATAACAAGGTTTTAGAAAATGGAATAGAGAAAAGGCAATATCAATATATGTTATTAAAAGTTATGGGTTTTCCGCAATTTCATATTGCAGCCTCGTTCAATTTTTCTTCACTTAAAAAAAGAATTGTTATGATGAACAAAATCAGAAGCGCAAAAGTGCACATGGTTAAGTTTTTGTTTGTGTTGCCACTCCTGGCAGTTTTATTACTTGCTTTTAGGATTACAATAAAAAAGGAGGACAGGAGTTTTCAAAATCCACATATTACAGTTTCTGGTTTGGTATTGCAAGGCAACAATTATAAACCATTGAGTAAAGTGCATTTTAAGGAAACTGTTTCTCAAATAGAAGGAAGCTCAGATGAAAGGGGATATTACACATTAAATGTTCCGGCTACCAATTATCCGTATAAAATAAATATTCTTTTTACTAAAGAAGGATATAAAAATATGGAGTCAAAATCTGAAATTGGTAATAAGAAAAATCTTACTGACATAAACTTTGTAGACTTTATAGGAATGAGTCCGGAAAAAGCAGATGATTTATTTGGTGGATCTTTTGTACATAGTATGTCCTTGTCTGCAAAAACCGGTCAACAAGACACTTATGAGCTGGTTATGAAAATGTTTGAACAAATGAAGCAATCACGTTTGGAAGGCATTGCCCTCCAAAAGCAAAGTTCAGGTTCGCAGAAGCCATACTGGATTATAAACGGTCATACTTATTTAATAACTGCTGCCGGAGGAACTGCTTCACTCGATACTATAACTGATATTGTATTTGTTGATGGAAAGAAAATGACAGGGAAAGAAGTGAATGAAAAATTCAATAGAAGTATGATTAACACGGTGGGTGCGATGGATAAAGAAGTTGCGGTAAAGAAGTATGGAATTAATCAGGGCGTAATGGAGATTTTTGTTAAGAGTAAACCTGCTTCGGATACTATTCGAAAAGAGTCTGCAAATTAAGCTGCTGAAATTACAATCTGTGTTGCTGACATTGTTATGAATGTTGATAGCAGTAAAACAATGGCTCGGATACTTTTTAATTTGTGACAGTAGCTTATGCAGTTGATAACATAATCATTTTGTAATAATGGTTACAGTTTATGTTCATTATTTGTACATACAAATGTAGCTAGATACTTAAAGGTAAATTAAATCTCATTGCTTTTATCAATGGTGTTGTAAGTAAGCGTTATGAAGTGCAGTAGCTTTGGTTTTAAAGACATGTGGATCAAATCTCTAAAAAATATAAGTATTACATTAACTGATGATTATCTCAAGCAAAGGATAATTATTATTTTTTAAAATGGGGTAGTACTGCGAATTGTTATTAAGCAATGCACACGATGTTATTGAATGTGATAACACCCTTACAATTGCGCGGCTCCAGGGAACATCGCAAAGGCAAAAGGCCAATTATCTGTCAACTCATTTACCCTTCCAAACAGGCAATCTTCCAGGCGTATAAGGGGCACCGTTTTGTTCTAATAAATCTTCCAACCGCTTTATTTCATTGGCTACAGAGTGCACTTCATTAAGCAATCGGGCGAATAGTTCAGTGGCATCTTTGTATGAATCGCGGAATGTATTGGTAGGTGCAACAGTGGTAGAAATAATGCCACCCATAATTCCCCGGATGCGGCTACTGATAGAAGTAGATGCCTCAAACTCTCTTTTTGTAAGAGCAACGTCGCCATTAAGTTTTCTGTTCACTTCATTCAACCTTCTGTCGAGGGTAACAATATCCTTTATAACTAACGGGTTGAGGGCAGGTGTTTGTAAAGCAGCTTCCCTCATATAGCGCAGCTTATTCTCAAGATCTTCACGATAAGCATTGGTGCCTTCAACTACTCTGTATAGCTCTGATACCTGCTTGCCGAAATTGTATAGAGCTTGTTTGTCACTTGCAGATATTTGAGCAGTGTTGAGGGCCTCCACCTTAAAAGGTTGCGGTGGCACCAGTTGGGTAAACATGCTGTCTTCAAATTTACTTAAAGACACTTTATAATCGCCCGGCAAAACCATAATGCCCTGGTCGGGAGAAGCAAATGCATTTTCTTCATTAAAAGGGGTAAAACTTACTGCACCCCTTGCATCAGTACGAAAATCCCACGTAATGCGGTTGATGCCTTTTTTTGCAGGTGTACGTAAGCGCCTGATGGTACTGCCATCGTTATCGGTAATAGTGAACATGAGGTATGAAGAAGGTTGCAGGTCTTCCATACGTAATGAATCAATACTTGGGTAAAACGTTGGCAGCCCGCTTTTAATGCGTTCTTTCTCGGCTTCCTGCCTTTTTTCCTTAAGTGTTTTAAAGTCTTCTTTAATATAGTAAGTAAAAACAGCGCCGGGCTTAGGATTGGGTGTATTCCAATAACTTTCTCCCTGGAAGCCTTTGCCACGTATCCCTAAGGGAGATGATTCAATATACTCTAAGCCAGTCTTAACAGGGGAAATGAAAGCAGGTTTGTTCAGGTCGGCAGTGGTGAGATTTCTTAAAGGCGTGTAATCATCGAGCACATAATAACCACGACCAAAGGTTGCTATCACCAAATCGTTTTCACGCTTTTGTATTTCCATATCTTTTACTGAGATAATAGGTAGCCCACCTTTTAATTGTACCCATTTTGCGCCCCTGTCAATAGAAAAATAAACGCCGAACTCGGTACCTGCAAACAAGAGGTTGGGATTCTTATGATCTTCGGCCATGCAGTAAACGGTACCTCTTTCAGGAAGGTTATTTTGAATAGCCGTCCATGTACGTCCGGCATCCGTAGTTTTAAAAAGATAAGGTTTAAAGTCGCCATAACGGTGATGGTTAAAGGCTGCATACGCTGTATTTTTATCATGATTTGAAGCAATGATACTGTTCACATAAGTTTGGTTCGGTACACCTGGAATATTATCAATCCTTGTCCAGCTTTTACCACAGTTTGTTGTTACGTGTACCAGTCCGTCATCCGTTCCTGCATACAATATATTTTCATCCATAGGTGATTCCGCAATGGTTGTCAGTTGCCCATATATATCCGTTGAAGTGTTCTTTGCAACAGCGTCAACGCCCCATATACGTCCCATAATTGTTAACTTGTTACGGTCTGTTTTTCTTGATAAGTCAGGGCTGATGGCCTGCCATGTATTTCCCTGGTCGTTGGTACGGAAGATACGGTTAGAAGCGAAGTATAAACGTTTATGATCGTGTTGAGAAATGAGGAGGGGAGCATCCCAATTCCAACGGTAAGGAGTATCATTTGCAGGCTCAACTGGTTTAATGTCGATGCTTTCGCCGGTTCTCCTGTCGTAGCGAACAAGGCCACCATATTGTGATTCTGCGTACACAATATTGGGATCGGCATAATCGGCCTGGCTTTCGAATCCATCGCCGCCGTTGGTAATGAACCAATCACTGTTGACAATGCCATTGGCGCTTATGGTACGGCTGGGTCCACCTAAGCTAAAGTTATCCTGTGTTCCTCCATAAACATAATAAAAAGGCATGTTGTTATCTAATGAAACTTTATAGAATTGTGTGATTGGAAGGTTTGCTTTGAAGTTCCAGTTTTGCCCTGCATCAAAGCTTTCATATAAACCACCATCACAACCTACCAACATGTGTTGAGTGTTAGTAGGATTTACCCAGATAACATGGTTATCTACATGCTTACTTTTTTCGCCGAGGTTGCGGAAAGTTTTGCCGCCATCAGTGCTTACCTGCATGTATGTGTTTACAGCATAAATTTTATCTACATCTTTTGGGTCACAGAATATTTCCTGGTAATAATTTCCTGCAGTTGAAAAAGCGCTTCTTCTTTCCCAGTTTGCTCCACGATTAGTTGACAGGTAAAAACCACCTTTATTATCAGCTGCTTCAACAATGGCATACACATAATCAGGATTAACAGGGCTTATAGCCAGGCCGATCCTGCCAAGGTCCACATCAGCAGGTAAGCCTTTCATAATCTTGTTCCATGTATCGCCTCCATCCGTGCTTTTGTATAGGGCACTTTCCGGGCCTCCACCAATATATGTAAATACTTTGCGTTGGCGCTGGTGGGCTGCTGCATACAATATATTGCTGTTTCTCGGATCGATATGGATCTCGTTGAAGCCTGTGTACTGACTAACTGTAAGTACAGCTTTCCATGTTTTGCCACCATCGGTGGTTTTATAAATACCACGTTCACCTCCATCGCTCCACAATGGTCCATAAGCTGCTACATACACTATATCTGAATTCTTTGGGTCAACTATTATGTTACCAATATGCTCTGAATTTTTCAGTCCCATATTCTTCCAGCTTTTGCCACCATCTTCACTTTTATATACACCATCACCATAAGCTACAACCCGCTGATTATTATTCTCCCCGCTACCCACCCATACTACATTTGAATTGTGTGGATCGATGGTAATACAACCTATAGAGAATGCTCCCTGGTCGTCGAAAACAGGCGTAAAGGTAACACCGGCGTTGGTTGTTTTCCATACACCGCCTGCTGCCGCGGCTACATAATATTCTGAAGTATTCACAGGATTAACTGCAAGATCAACAATACGACCTGAGACGAGTGCAGGGCCAATACTGCGAAACTTCATTCCACTGAAAGTAGCCGTTTGAAAGGGACCTAATGCAGCAGATTTGGCAGTATCTGGTTTTGTTTTTTTTTGCCCAACAGAGATAATTGTTATTAATAGACAGAGTAGGAGTGTGCAGGTAAACTTCATGATCGGTAGATGCTTTAAGAGGAAAATTAAATAGAAAAGTTTAGATTTCTGCATCCTATAAAAGTTATACAGATATTTACACATACATTTATTATTGGTATTCCTCAGGACATCCCTAATTTAAGAATAAATTATGAAGTATAAAATGTTAGTGGCCATTTTTATTGCATTAACGATGCTTAAATCTTCCTGCGGCCAAACACAAAATAATAAAAATAATAAAATGAATGATAACCATACTTACACTAATGAACTTATACATGAAAGCAGTCCTTATTTGCTGCAACATGCACACAATCCTGTTAACTGGTATCCCTGGGGTGAAAAGGCCATAAAAAAAGCTAAGGCTGAAAATAAAATGCTTATCATCAGTATCGGTTATGCTGCCTGTCATTGGTGTCATGTAATGGAGGATGAGAGTTTTGAAGATACTTTGGTGGCACGAATCATGAATGAAAATTTTGTAGCCATAAAAGTAGATAGAGAAGAACGTCCGGATGTAGACCAGGTATATATGACAGCGGCTCAATTGATAACAGGCCGGGGAGGCTGGCCACTCAATGCTCTGGCATTACCAGATGGCAAGCCATTTTATGCAGGAACATACTTTCCCAAAAATGACTGGATTAAACTGCTGGATTATTTTGTTGAGATGCATAAAACAAATTCAGGTAAACTGGTAAAGCAGGCATCGGAAATAACAAATGGAATTCATTCTATTGAAAACTTTTCATTTAAAGCAGCAAATAAAGCTTTTACTGCGAATGACCTCGACATGCAATTCCAAAGTATAAAATCTGGTATTGATTTTAAAAAAGGTGGTTCTAACCGGGCACCTAAGTTTCCTTTACCATCCAACTGGGAATATTTAATGCAGTATTATTTTTTTTCGGGAAACAGTGATGCTTTAAAGGCTGTAACAGTAACCCTGGATAATATGGCTTATGGCGGTATTTACGATCATCTTGGTGGCGGCTTTGCCCGGTACTCTACGGATGCTAACTGGCATGTGCCGCATTTTGAAAAGATGCTCTATGATAATGCGCAATTGGTCAGCTTGTATTCACATGCATACCAACTAAATAAAAATCCTTTGTACAAAAAAGTAGTGTATGAAACGTTTGATTTTATAAGCCGTGAATTAACCGCACCGGAAGGTGGCTTCTATTCATCGCTTGATGCCGACAGCGATGGTGAAGAAGGGAAATATTATATTTGGACAAATAAGGAAATTGAAACTGTATTAGGCAATGAAGCTTCACTTTTTAAAGAATATTATAACATAACAAAAACAGGCAATTGGGAGCATGGCAAAAATATTTTATTCAGAAATGAAACAGACGAAACAATAGCCAAAAAATATAACCTCTCCCTAACTTCACTGAAAAATAAAATTGGTGATGCGAAAGAAAAATTATTAAAGGTAAGAAGCAACAGAATAAAGCCTGGTTTAGATGATAAAATCCTTACTTCATGGAATGCCTTAATGCTAAAAGGATACGCACAAGCCTACCGTGCATTTGGAGATGAAAACTTTTTAAATGCTGCGCTTAAAAATGCAGATTTTCTCGAAAAAAATGCTATTAGGCCTAACCGGGAAATTACCCGGAATTACAAAGAAGGTGTATCATCTGTCAATGGTTTGTTGGATGATTATGCCTTTACAATTGCTGCTTTTATTGCATTATACCAGGCAACCTTTAATGAAAAATGGTTAATCGAAGCAGATAAAATCACTGCATATACATTGGAAAGTTTTTTTGATGAAAAATCAGGAATGTTTTTTTATACGCACAATCAACATTCAAACTTGATTTCCCGTAAAATGGAAGTAGCTGATAATGTAATACCGGCATCCAATTCTGAAATGGCAAGAAACCTGTTTGAATTAGGACAATATTTTTACAAAGATGACTATATCAGCAAGGCCAAACAGATGCTTGTAAATGTAAAGGATGATGTACAAAAAAATGTTTCTTTCTATTCTAATTGGGCTTCATTGGAAATAGCATTTGTTTCCCCACCGTATGAAATTGCTATTATTGGAAATGAGTACAGCGAAATGAGACAGAAAATCGATGAAAATTATTTACCCAACGTACTTCTTTCCGGTGGCCGGCAAGAAGGAGCATTGAAGCTTCTGGAAAACAAATTGGTAGGAGGTCAAACTACCATCTATGTTTGCCAGGATAAGTCATGCAAACGTCCTGTAACAGAAGTATCAAAAGCTTTAGAGCAACTAATGTATAAATAAGTTATTTAAAAAACGAGCAAAAGTGGTAGATTTTTTCTTAAGGTATTATATCCTAAAAAGGTGAGCACTCTCTTAAAATTAATGGTAAACCATTATTTATAGTGTTAATCCTTTACACCATTCACTGTAAAACGTTTGCACGGCAAACGACACCATGCTAACGCAATTATCTTCTAAGAATTGGAAACTCCCAGGACTTGCATCAAACTATTTCATTTTTCATAATTACTAACAGGAATCCGTTTATTTAGATATTTTAAGTTAAGTAGCACCTTTGTCTTATTTTTAAAACAAATATTAAGATAAACTAATGAATACTAACCCTGTAATTATTGTAGATGATGATACCGATGATCAGGATTTTGTGCGGGAATGCTGGAAGGAATTAGGTTATGAGAATCCCTTGCTTTTTTTTGAAAGTGGTGAAGAAGTAATTAACGAGCTTTTGGCAAACAAAACTGTTCCTTTTCTGATTCTTTGTGATGTAAATATTCCAAGAATGGGCGGTTTTGGACTCAAAGCAAAACTGTTGGAAGATGAGTCACTTAATCACAAAAGTGTCCCTTTTATTTTCTGGTCTACCCAAGCTTCCAACGAGCAAATTAAAAAAGCTTATGCTTTAGCAGCCCATGGATTTTTTATAAAGGGTAACACGATGAAGGATTTAAAGGAGTCGCTTTCCGAGATAATGAATTATTGGCAAAAGAGCAAACAACCACAGAATTAATAGAGTAAGCCTACCTGGCAGAAACAGAAGGTTACATGGATTTGTTAGTTTTTGTTTATATATTAAAAAAAAATTAGTTGATTCGAATACCAGTAAAATAGTTTATAAGCAAAAGTTCCGTATATCGTTTTCTGTTTGCCCTCAAGTGGTAGTAGCTTAACTTCATTAAGGTACTTCAATTACTGTCCACGAATTGGCACGACGGCTCCAGATAATAGCATAATCCTTTCCGTGTATTAACTTATAAGTGGGCGCACGGTTGTCATTACTAAACCTCAGCCAGCCATAATTATACACATCGAATTTAAATACAAAAGGCTGCGTTGTTTCAAGCGCTGCGGCATTGAAAGTTTTACCATCATCTGATAAATAAACATTCATATTGGTGTTGCCGTAAAGTGATAGGTAAATCCAACTTGCATCTGGCGCTGAAGGGGGTGGATTTTGCTGTGGCTGCGGAACGTTATTGGGAGTCCTCCCCGGGATAGTATTCGTTACTCCTTTTGCATAGTTCCAGCCTTGTAAGATGGCCTTTAAACGGTCAGCTTGAGCCGGATGTGTGGCGCTTGCTGTTGGAGACGATATTTTTTCCATTGCTGCCATTGCTTCCTGAGATTTAGCGCCAAGCCTGGCCATAACATAGCCAGAAAAATAATCAGCCTCCAGCTCTTTCGGAGGTGTGCTGCCCTGGCCGTCCACTACATGATTGCGGTAGTGATGACCCATTTCGTGTGCCAATACACTAATAGAAGCCCATTTTGTTCCTGCGTAGTTATCGAGTTTCTCTAAAAAATCGTTGTCGTAAATAATAACACGCTGGTTGCGAATGATGGTAGCATAAGCGTTGTTAATGCCGTTTTGTTCCTGAACCCGGAAGTTCTCTTTCCAGTTAATGCTATCAAGGATGGTAGTAACATATTCCTTTGCTTCATACACCGACTGAAAATTTGATTTTACGGAAGCTGGCGGAATAATAATGCCGCACTGGTTTACTTTTTGCGCAGCGGCGGCATAATAAATAAATAAGGAAATTAGCAACAGGGTTTGTCTCATGGTAGGTTATCGTTTCAATACATTTAATTTGTTACCGGTCAATAAGCAAGCCAATTCATTTAAGGCGAAGTTAGTCTTGTTACGTTAACCTTAAATTGTCGCTTTTGCTATCAGCAGTCGGCTGTCAGGTATCAGGAGGAAAACCTACTACTGTTATACTTTACAAGGGATAAAAAGTGATATAGCAATTATATAAAAAAAGAGGGGCAATTTTGTAAAAGCTAAATCACAAAAATATGCCCACTCTTCCATTCAAAATCAGCAAAGCCGAGATTGAGAA
>JAABUN010001823.1_pt1 | contig 42974 bp, 43 predicted proteins | sample 5559311 | NCBI WGS metagenome assembly JAABUN01 (sample SAMN10711877, study PRJNA513370) | rock metagenome | isolation source: Antarctica rocks | place: Antarctica: Victoria Land, Siegfried Peak sud
AGCAGCACCCCGACCGGGATCTGCATCGACGCGTAGACCAGCAGCTGCAGGACCGCGAAGGTGGAGAACTCCGAGGCCCCGATCCCGAACCGCTCGGAGGCGGCCGTGGCGGCCACGCTCAGCGAGGTGCGATGGAACACCGCGACCGCGTACGCGACGACGGCAATCCCCCAGACGAGCCACGCGCGGCCCTGTGCGGAGGTGGTGACAGCGGCCATGCCGACCATTCTCGCCGCCCCGGCCCGCGCCCCTGTCTGCGCGCTCAGAACAGCAGGTCGGACTCCAGGTCCAGCAGGTGCCGCTTGCGCTCCAGACCGCCACCGAAACCGGTGAGCGAGCCGTCCGCGCCCACGACCCGGTGGCAGGGGACCACGATAGAGATCGGGTTCGCGCCGTTGGCCAGCCCCACCGCCCGTGAGGCGCCCGGCGCCAGGCCCAGCTCGGCGGCGATGGAGCCGTACGAGACCGTCCGCCCGTAGGGGATCGCCCGCAGGCGCAGCCACACGCGCTGCTGGAAGGCCGTCCCGGCGGGGGCGAGCGGAAGGTCGAAGGTGCGGCGGTCCCCGGCGAAGTACTCCGCGAGCTGGCGGCGCGCAGCTGCGAGCGTCGGGTGGTCGTCGTCCTGGTGCCAGCCTGGCCGGCCGGTGCGGACGCCCTGCTCGAGGCCCTTGTGCGGGCTGAACCAGATCCCGTTGAGTGCCGCCTCGCCACCGTCCGCGCCGATGCTGCGCTGCGGGTCGGACCGGGCGGCCAGGAGCAGCGGGTCCACGGGGGAGTCGACGATCGTCCACGCGGTCATGCTCACCTCTCCCGGGGGTCGGGTCCGCTTGCACGGGGGCAGCACCCGCGCTCATCCAACACCAGCCTGTTGTGCCGGCGCCGCGGACCGGTTGAGCCGGCTCGCGGAGGTGAGGATGAAAGGGCCCGTGGGCCCGGCGCTCGTGAGGGCGGATTTGGAAGAGTCCGAGCGTGAAGTCCTTCTCTGCCCGTCGGTCCTGCCGGGAGCGTGCCTGATGCTGCGTCGGATGGGGATGTGCCGTGCCGGGGCGCCCCAGGCGGGCCAAGGGACGTTGGAGTACATCGGCATCATCGCTGCGGTGGCGCTGGTGGTGGCCCTGGTGGCGGGGGTGATGGCTTCGCCGTCGACGCGCACCGAGGTGATGGACGGCGTGCGGACCCAGGTCTGCCTGGTGGCCGGCGACGCTGGGTGCGAGCCGGGTTCGACGACGGCGGCAGGCGGCACCCAGGACGCGGACTCCGAGGAGGGTGACGGGCAGGACGGCAGCGCGCCGGACGAGGGGTGCAAGGGGTTCTGGGGTTGTACCTGGCGGGGGTTGGAGCATGCCGGCAGCGGCGGCTACAACCTGGGCAAGGGTGCGGTCGACGACGTCGTGGGCCTGGTCGACGTGGTCAAGGACCCGGGCAGCCTCATCGACGGCGCGAAGTACATCTGGGACAGCCCTGGTGACGCGCTGAAGCAGCTGGTCTGGGACGAGGAGTCCACAGGCATGTGGGCAGGGGACGATCAGGGCGGTGCCGTCGGGCGCACTCTCTGGAACGTCGGTTCGATGTTCATCCCGGGTGTGGGGTTCGCCAAGGCCGGGTCCAAGGGCGGCCAGCTCGGCACGCTGGGCAAGCTCGGGGACCTGGCCAGATTGACCAGGTTCTCCGACGAGGCTGCCGACGCTGCCCGCAGGGCGGAGCAGGCCGTCGCCCGGGGGAACCTGGACGCGGCGAAGGAGGCCGCCGAGGAGGCCCGCGGCAAGGCCGACGAGGCTGCCGAGGAGGCGCGCAAGCGCGGTTGTCCCATCGCCGCAGGTCCTTCCTCCCCGATCGTGGACGGGACCACGCTGGCCCGGGCCGTGCCCGGGTCCGTGCCCGAGTCCGTGTCCGTGCCCGACTCCGTGCCCGACTCCGGGGGCGCCAGCGCAGGCGGCCGGATCGGCACCGTCGCGCCGTTGCGCATGTCCCCTCGTCCGATCCACGCAGCTGGCACCGGCGACTGCGGTCCGGCGCAGGAGGCCGCGCGGGAGGCCGACGAGGCCGCCGACCGAGCCGCGCTGCTCGTCAGCAGAGCTGGCCCCGGGTCCTTCGTCCCGAGCACCGAGTCGATGTCGCAGCGCGCGGCAGATTTCCAGGCCGAGGCGACCGGGACCGCGCCTGGTCTGGTGTACCGGGTGGACGGCGTCGACTTCGACGGCTTCGCCGACGGCACCCTGCTGGAGGCCAAGGGCCCCGGCTACGCGACGTTCGTCAAGAACGGCGAGTTCCGCCCCTGGTTCGAAGGAGCGGACGGGCTCGTGGACCAGGCCACCCGCCAGCTGGCGGCCGCGAAGGGCGCCCCGGTCCAGTGGAGGGTCGCCGAGCCGGCGGCGGCGGAGGCGATGCGGAACCTGTTCGCCCAGAACGGGATCACCGGCATTACGGTGGTCGGGTGAACCAGGTGGAGCAGTGAACGGGTCGTTCTACGTCGGGGCGTACTGGCCCGCGCGCCGTGAGTCCATCGAGGCGTGCGCTGCCCGCGCCATGACCTGCCTCGAGGGCATCGCCGGTGTCGACGACCTGTTGGCCTCATGGTGCCTCAAGGCTCCTCGGCGCGCAGCCGCCCGCCGGGCGCTTGGCGTCGACCTCGACTCTGTGACGGCCGCACTGGCGGCCGGACGCAACCGCCGTGACGACGACGGGTCAGTTCTGGACGAGCTCGGCTACTCGCTGGCGGTGTGGAACGGCGACGACGACGACCCCGTGGCCCTGTCCATGCGGTGCGGCATCAGCGGAACCTACGGACCGTCCAACGCGGTTCTGCTGAACCTGCCGGCACGGTCAGACCGTGCGGCCGCGCTGCACGAGCTGGCGTCGGCCACGAGCATGCTCCGCACGCTCGTCGAGGCATGGGAGCCCGACTGGGCGACGGTGACGACCAACGCCCTGCGCGAGGCACAGCGGCCCCAGCCTGGCCAGCCGGTTCTGGGCTGGCTGACATACCTCTCGCCCGAACGGGGTCCCGTTCCTGCCCTGCCGGCGCCGTCCAGCGTGGAACCGGTCAAGGGCGGGGGGTCCATCGTCGGCATCGCCACGGCTAGCACCGTGGACGGGGGCCTGCTCGGCACCATTGCCCGCGAGCTCGGCCCGAGGTTGCTGCGTCCCGCGAGCTGATGGATTGAATCGAGAGCGTCTCTCGAACAACGTATTTCGGCACTTCGTTCCGGATCGGTCGTCGGTGGGCACGCCAGCCGCCTGAAGGGCACGCGGCACAAAGTGAGCTATCTCTTCTGCGCCCGGGCTCGCCCCCTGCTGGCGGACTCTCCGCGCCGCAGCACCCGCACCCACACCGACCAGCGCGCCGCGTTCGCTTCCAGGCGCCCGGTGGCTGCCCGTTCCGCGTTGTCGAGCAGGTCCTGCAGCAGCGCCTCGTGCAGCCACCGGACCGCCAGCGGCCACAGCACCGTCATGCGCCCCTCCAGGGTGCCGGCGATCGTGTGCGTGAGCCGGCTACGGCCGGGGCCCCCAGACTCGACCCGCAGCTCGTGGTGGCCCACCAGGCCCACACCCGGCTCGAAGGAGAACCGCACGCGACGGCCCGGCTCGTACTCGACGACGCTGTAGCGGATCACGTCGTGACCGCCGCGCGAACCGGGGACCAGCCCGTCGTCCAGGATCAGCGGGGCCCAAGCCCGCGCCGGCCAGATGCCGTCGTCCACGTCTGCCATGCGGTCCAGCAGCTCTCCGAGCCTGTGCGCCGGGGCCAGGATCTCGCGGTGCTGAACATTCCGTATGGAGCGCCCGCGTCGCCTGAGGCGGGGCGGTGGTGCAGACGACGGGCTGTGGTGCGACGTGGACGGGGCTGTTGTGGTCATGCCCCGACGTTAGGAGCCGGCGCGGCACTCCGGCATCACCCGCGGGTCTTTCCGCCGTCATCCGCAGGTATCACCTCCGAGACTCGCCGCACCGACCCGCCGGCTCCGACCGCCAGGTATTCGGCCCACAGATGCAACAGGGCGGTGGTCCGGTACGGGGCCCATCGGTTGGCCAGCTGCAGCACCTGCGCCAGAGTGGGAACACCGCCCGTGCCGGGCGCCATCATGCGGGTGAGCTGGCGGCGGACCCCCAAGTCGGTGGGCAGGAACGTGTCCTGGTCCCGGTGGACGCGCATCCGGACGTAGGCCACCGTCCACGGCCCGATCCCCGGCAGATCGAGCATGGCGTCGTCGTCGTCCAGGACGGTGCGGTCCTGGTCCACAGCCCGGGCAAGGGCTACCAGCGAGCGGCCACGGGCCCGTGGCATCGGAAGGGTCTCGGGGTCCAGCGCCGCCAGGAAGGCGGGGGTCGGAAAGGCGTGGGTAGGTCCGCCGTGGCTGGCCGGGACGGGGACGCCGTGCTCGCGCACGAGCCTGCCCACCACGGTCGCAGCGGCGGCTACCGAGACCTGCTGGCCCACGACGGTCCGCACCACCGTCTCGAAGTGGTCCGGGCTGCCGGGGACCCTCAGACCGGGGCGTCTGCGCACCAGGGGTCCGAGCAGCGGGTCTGCGACCAGAGCCACTTCAGCCTCGGCACTGTCGTCGTCCAGCCCCAGCAGCGCCCGCACGGCCGGTGCCGCGTCAGCGGGACCGTCCAGCAGCAGGTGCGGGCCGTCCACGGTGAGCCGGACCACGTCGGGATGAGCTGTTCCCTGGCCCGTTCTCAGTGCCCGGCTGTACGTCTGCCCGTCCCAGGTCTCGACACCGGGCACCGCGTGGGCCCCCAGGAAGCTGAGCGACCAGAGCAGGTCCTGCTGGCCCAGCGGTTGCAGCCGCGTCGTCGAGGACACCGGCCTACGTCTCGGCGACGACTGTCGTGCGCAGGTGGACCTGCGACGTCCTCGAGCGCATCTCGACCGCCCAGCTCCCAGCGTCGTCCTGGGCACTGTGCAGCGTCACCGCAGAGGGCAGCAACACCGGGCGCCTGAACTCGGCTCGCGCCGTGAACGACTCCGGCAGCCGCCCGGACAGCGTCGCCAGGGAACGGGCATGGGTCCACATGCCGTGCGCGATGGCGCGCGGGAACCCGAAAGCCTTGGCCGCCAACGGGTTCAGGTGGATGGGGTTGATGTCACCACTGCTGGCGGCGTAACGGCGGCCCAGGTCGCTCGGCAGCCGCAGCAGAGCCGAACCCTGTTCCGGCACAGCCATGTCCAACGCCGACGGCGGCAGGCCGGGGGGCAGGGTGGACGCGCCGGGAGGCGCGTTGCGGCCCCTCGCCAGGTAGCTGCTCCGACCCGACCACACCAGCTCATCGGCGACGCGCACCTCGCTGCGAAGGTCCGCCAGCGCACCCCTGGGGTGCTCGCGCAGGTCCTGGGCCCAGACCGTCAGGTCCAGCACCTCGTCGAAGGCCACTCCTCGGTACTGGGTGATGGAGTTCGCCACGTGCACCATCCCCGCCAGCGGCAGCGGGAACGAGCGGTGCGCCATCAGCTGCACCTGCAGACCAAAGGCCAGCACGTGGGGGTAGGTCACCGGGAGCCGGTCAGATAGGTCGAAGCCACACACCCGCGCGTAGCCGGCCAGGTGCCCGGCGTCGACGCGCCGGCCGAGCAGGGCGAGGCGGGTGCGTGGCAGGTAGCCGCCCCTGCCCCGCGACGTCAGGGCGGCCCGGACGAAGGCGCTCGCCAGCCTCGGAGGCGCGGTCAGCACCAGGGACGCCACATTCCCTTCAGGGGACGGCATCTCAGGCCCCCAGCATGCTCTGGCCGCAGACGCGCAGCACCTGGCCGCTCACGCCGCCACTGCCCGGCTGACCGAGCCAGGCGATCGTCTCCGCCACGTCGACCGGCAGCCCGCCCTGGGACATGCTGTTGATACGGCGGCCGACCTCACGGGTGACCAGCGGGATCCTGGAGGTCATCTCGGTCTCTATGAAGCCGGGAGCAACCGCGTTGTAGGTGATGCCGCGTGCTGCCAACCGGGCCGCCTGCGCCGTCACCATGCCGATGATGCCCGACTTGCTCGCGGCGTAGCTGACCTGGCCGCGGTTGCCCGCGATGCCGCTCAGCGACGACACGGACACGACCCGGCCGCCATCCTTGACCACCCCAGCGGGGGCCAGCAGCACCTCGTCCATCCGCAGCTGGGACGCCAGGTTGACCTCCAGCACCGCACCCCAGCGGTCAGCGTCGGAGTTGACCAGCAGCCTGTCCCTGGTGATGCCGGCGTTGTGGACCAGGAGGTCGAGCCCGCCCAGCCGTGCGCAGTGCTCGGCGATCCGCGCACCGGCATGGACTGCCGTCACGTCGAGCTGCAACGCCGTTCCCGCGACGCGGTTCGCGACCTCGGACAGGTGCTCCCCCGCGGCCGGCAGGTCGATCGCGACCACGGTGGCACCGTCACGGGCGAGCACGTCGACGATGGAGGCGCCGATGCCGCGCGCCGCACCGGTCACCACGGCGACCTTGCCCTGCAACGGCCTGGCCGGATCCTCTGGGGACGTCGGCGCGGCCCCCGTGCCGACCCGGACCAGCTGCCCGCTTACGTACGCAGACCTGCCCGAGAGGAAGAACCGGACCGCGGAGCCGATCGACGCGTCCTCGGACAGCATGTAGACGGTGTTCGCGGTGGCACCGGCGCGCAGCTCCTTGGCCAGCGACCGCGTGATGCCTTCCAGCGCCCGCTGTGTCGCGGCCGCGGCCGGGTCGTCCAGCAAGGTCTCGGGCGCGGTGCCGATCAGCAGCACCCGACCTGACCGGCCCAGGCGCCGCAGCGACTGTGCAAGCACCGCCCGCAGCGGCTCGAGGTCGGCGACGGCGCGGGCGGTGCTGACGTCGACGACGATCGCCGCCAGCTTCTCGCCCTGAGGTTCCTGCGTCAGCACCTCGACGCCCTGCTGGCGCAGCAGCGCGCCCACCTGGTCCAGGAGATGGCTCGCCAGGCCGCCGGGGGCGAGCAACGCCAGCCCGTCCAGCAGCGGGTCTCCCGGGGTGTACCGGCGCAGCGGCACCGGCTGCGGCAGCCCCAGCCTGGACGTCAGCGTCTTGCCCACGCCGGAGCTGACGAAGGCGGTGTACCCGTCGCTGCGTCGGCCGGAACCCTTGCGGGTGGTCCGGATGGCCTTGGGGCTCACGCGCGGGCTCCGCGCGGTGCGGCCTCGAGGATCGCCACGACACCCTGACCCCCGGCTGCGCAGATGGAGATCAGCCCCCGCCCGGAACCCTTCTCGTGCAGCAGCTTCGCCAGGGTCGCCACGATGCGTCCGCCGGTCGCGGCGAACGGGTGGCCTGCCGCGACGGACGAGCCGTTGACGTTCAGCCTGGACCGGTCGATCGACCCGAGTGCACCCGGACGTCCGAGCCGGTCCCGGCAGTAGTCCTCGCTCTCCCACGCAGCCAGCATCGTCAGCACGGTGGAGGCGAACGCCTCGTGGATCTCGTAGAAGTCGAAGTCCTGCAACGTCAGGCCCTGCCGGTCCAGCAGCTCGGGCACCGCGTAGGCGCCTGCCATCAGCAGACCCTCGCCCCCGTGCACGTAGTCGACCGCTGCGGTCTGGGCGTCGACCAGGTGGGCCAGCACCGGCAGGTCGTGGGCAGCAGCCCACTCGTCGGAGCCGAGCAGCACGGCAGAGGCACCGTCCGTCAAGGGCGTGGAGTTTCCCGCCGTCATGGTCGCCTCCTCGCCGAACTGCTTGCCGAACACCGATTTCAGAGCGGCCAGGGCCTGCACGGAGGAGTCGGGGCGCAGGTTCTGGTCCCGGGTCAGGCCCAGGTAGGCCGTGACCAGGTCGTCGAAGAAGCCACGGTCGTAGGCCGCGGCGAGGCTGCGGTGGCTGGCAGCTGCGAGCTCGTCCTGCGCCTCGCGCGGAATGCCCCACTCGTGGGCGGTGATGGCCGCGTGCTCGCCCATGGCCAGGCCGGTACGGGGCTCACTGTTGCGCGGGACCTCAGGCACCAGGTGCTGCGGGCGCAGCCCGCCGAGCGCCTTCAAGCGTTGCTGTGGCGTCTTGGCCCTGCTCAGGGCGAGCAACGTCTGGCGCAGATCCTCGTTGACGGCGATGGGCGCGTCCGAGGTGGAGTCGACCCCACCGGCTATGCCGCTCTCGACCTGGCCGAGGGCGATCTTGTTCGCCACCAGGATCACGGTCTCCAGCCCGGTGCCGCACGCCTGCTGCACGTCGTAGGCCGGGGTGGAGGGGGAGAGCTGGGACCCCAGCACCGACTCACGGGTGAGGTTGAAGTCGCGGCTGTGCTTCAGCACGGCACCGGCGGCGACCTCACCGACCGCCTGGCCCGCCAGCCCGAAGCGCGCCGCCAGCCCGTCGAGGGTGGTGGTGAGCATGTCCTGGTTCGAGGCGCGGGCGTAGGCGCCGTTGGAGCGCGCGAACGGGATCCGGTTGCCCCCGATGATCGCAGCGCGGCGGGTCGTCGTCTGGCGTGCCATGGAGTCTCCTCGTCGATCTGTCCGAAGGATGGAGGCTAACAGGTACGCACGGTATGCGGTACTGTCCAACACATGAACGAGATGGCTCGAGACGGTCGCAGCCGACGTTGGGACGAGCATCGCCTGGCACGCAGGGGCGCGCTCGTCGAGAGCACGCTGCGAGCCATCCGCCAGCACGGAGCGGGCGTCGGTATGGACGAGATCGCCGCTGTGGCAGGGACTTCCAAGACCGTCCTGTACCGGCACCTCGGCGACAAGGGGCAGCTCTACCTCGCGGTCGCCGAGGCCGTGCACGCCCTGGTCCTGCGGGAGGTGCGTGCCGGCCTGGATTCGGCGTCCCGCGGCTCTCCCGGCCCGCTCGGCAGCGCGTCTCGCGCGGCCGTCGCTGCCGGCATCGACGCCTACCTGGCGCTGGTGGAGCGGGACCCGGAGGTCTACCGGTTCGTGGTGGACCGCCCGCTGCTGGCCGGGGCGCAGTCCCCGGGAGCCGACCCTGTCCGTGGGCTCGTCAACCGGGTCGGAGAGCAGGTCGGAGCGGCCCTCGCAGCCGCCGGACTGGGTCACCGGCAGGGACTGACCTGGGGCCACGGCGTGGTCGGGATGGTGCGCGGCGCCGCGGACGCCTGGGTGATGGACCAGGCGCCGGTGCCACGGCACGAGCTCGTCGAGCACCTGACCCAGCTGGCCTGGAGCGGTCTGGCCGGGACCCTGACCACGGACGGCTCCGACGCGAGCACCTCCGGCACTGACGCCGGCGCCGTCGAGGAGTCCAGCGCCGCCCGGGCTCCATGATGGGATGGGACGCATGACGCACACCGAGGCTGCACAGGTTGATGTGGAGGCACTGCAGGCGCAGGTCGGCGCCTTCGTCGAGCACCTGGGCCTGATGATGGTGGAGGCCAGCGCTGACCGTGTCGTCGCGACCTGGACCATCGGTCCGCACCTGCTCCAGCCCTACGGGATCGTGCACGGCGGGGTGCACTGCTCCGTGGTGGAGACGCTCGCCAGCTTCGGCGCCGGCATCTGGTTCGGCGATCGGGGCACCGTGGTCGGTGCGAGCAACCAGACCGACTTCTACCGGGCGGTCACGCAGGGCGAGGTCATCAGCACCGCCACTCCGATCCACCGGGGCCGCAGCCAACAGGTCTGGCTGGTGGAGTCCCGAGACGAGCAGGGGCGGCTGCTCGCGCGCGGTCAGGTTCGGCTGCAGAACCTCGCCTTTCCCTGAGCCCGCACGTGGTCCGGCTTCTGTCGTCCAGCGGGCTTCTGAGGCGGCAGGACCCGGACCAAGTGCGGAAGGGGCGGGGGGTCAGCGTCGGCCGCGAGCCCCTGAGGAGAAGTCGGCGGCAGACCTCGAGGGTCGCCCTGGCGCTGACGACTTCGTGGGCGGTCCGCCGCGCTGGCCGCGCCCACCGGTGCTCTGGCGCACCGGGCGTCCACCCGCAGCCCGCGGCGCCTTGGCGCGAGCCGGCGCCACCACCGGAATCGGTGCCGGCGTGACGTACTCGGCCTGCTCACCTGTCAGGTCGCGGACCACCGGGTGGCCGGGCACGACGCTCGTCATGGTCGGACGGATCTTGGCCAGCCGCACCAGGTCGGCGACGTCCCCGCGCTGGTCCGGGGTCATCAGCGTGACCACCACGCCGGAGGCACCGGCGCGCGCGGTACGGCCCGAGCGGTGCAGGTACGCCTTGTGCTCGGTCGGCGGGTCGACGTGCACGACCAGCTCGACGTCGTCGACGTGGATGCCACGCGCAGCGATGTCGGTCGCCACCATGACGCGGACGCCCCCGTCGGTGAAGGCAGCGAGGTTCTTCTCCCGCGCGTTCTGAGACAGGTTGCCGTGCAGGTCCACCGCGGGGACACCGGCAGCGGTCAGCTGCTTGGCGAGCTTCTTCGCCGAGTGCTTGGTCCGCATGAACAGCAGCGAGCGGCCCTGGCCCGAGGCGAGCTCGCGCACCAGCGAGGCCTTGTTGTCCGAGGAGACGGCGAAGACGTGGTGGGTCATCGCCGGCGGCGGCGCGGACGCTGAGTCGACCGAGTGGGTGAGCGGGTTCGACAGGTACCGACGCACCAGCACGTCGACACCATTGTCGAGGGTCGCCGAGAACAGCATCCGCTGACCACGCTCGGGGGTGCGGTCGAGCAGCCGCTTCACGCCCGGCAGGAAGCCGAGGTCAGCCATGTGGTCGGCCTCGTCCAGCACGGTGATCTCGACGGCGCCGAGGTCGCAGAAGCCCTGGCCGATGAGGTCCTCCAGCCGGCCGGGGCAGGCGATCAGGACGTCGACGCCCTGGCGCAACGCCGTCACCTGCGGGTTCTGGCCCACGCCGCCGAACACCACGGCGGTCCGGAGCCCGGCCGCGGCGGCCAGCGGCTCCAGGGTGGCGCGAATCTGGTTCGCGAGCTCCCGGGTGGGTGCGAGCACCAGGGCCCGGGGGCGCTTGGGAGTGGCGCGCTTCCCGCTGGTCGACAGCCGGGCAACCGTCGGGATGGCGAACGCCAGGGTCTTGCCCGAGCCGGTCCGGCCGCGACCGAGGACGTCGCGCCCGGAGAGGGTGTCGGGCAGCGTCACCGACTGGATCGGGAACGATGAGGTCAGGCCCTGCGCTGCGAGCACGGAGACCAGCGCTGGCGGGACGCCGAGGTGGGCGAACGAGGGGCCTGGGCCCTCTATCTGCGCCGGAGCAGGCTCCTGCAGCACGGGGGCCGAGGCCACGGCGGCTGCTGCTGGCACACGCGGGCTCGCAGGGGTGGGCGCAGCCGGGCCGCGACCACGGGAGCGGCGGCGGGCGGGGCGTGCGGTGACGCCGTCGGTGGTAGACGGCGCGTTGGGCGCAGACGAGCGCTGCGCCTGGGCATCGGGATGCACAGGGGTCCTTCCGGTTCGGTGGCCGCAGTGCAAACTCACCGTCACCCGGCGCCTCGTGCACCGGCCCGAGGGGCGGTGCGGGCGCCGTCAAAGGGAAGAACCGCGCCCGATGGGGCGCGAAGCAGACGACCTCGACAAGGTCCTTGTGACCTTCTCTGCCTCCAGTGTGCCCTACGCACCGGTTTCCTCGGCCATCGGCACCCGTCCGAGGCGTGTCGCCCTCGTACCGGTGACGACTCTCGCTGACGTGGCGACGGGAGCAGACGTCAGGCGTGTCGACGTCGCCTGGTACCAGGAGACGATTGTCTTCTTGTGAGTGCGCGCTCACTCAGTTAGGCTGGACGTATGTCCACCCCTCCGAGCGCCTCCGCGGCCAAGCGCGGCGGCCGAGCACCGGCCCTTCCCCCGCAGGAGCGGCGGCAGCTCATCGTCGACGCCGTGCTGCCGCTCCTGCTCGAGCGCGGCGCCAACGTCACCACGCGCGAGATCGCCGAAGCCGCAGGCGTCGCGGAGGGAACGCTCTTCCGGGTCTTCGACGACAAGGCGGCCCTGCTTCATGCCGTCGCGCAGGCCCTGCTCGACGCCGACAGGACCCGCCGGACCCTCTCCGAGATCGACCCCACCTTGTCGCTGGACGCCATGGTCCGGGCAGTGGCAGAGCTGCTGCTGCACAGCATGGAGCAGGTGATGAGCGTCCTCGGCGCCCTGCGCGGCATACCGGCCCCCACGGGCCGTGAGCGGCCTGCCAAGCGCGGTCCGCCCGCGTTCGTCTCGGAGTCCCATCGCGCCATGCTCGAGGGGATGACCGAGCTGTTCAGCCGCTACCAGGACCAGCTCGCGATCCCACCGGCGCGCGCTGCGCTCCTGCTTCGGGCGTTGCTGTTCGGGTCCCGGGTCCCCTGGTGCGACCCGCGCGGGGGCCTGTCCAGTGACGAGATCGCCTCAGCGCTCGTCACCGGCATCGGGGTGCGGCCGTGACGCTGCTACGGCTGCTGCGCCAGTCCCTGCGGCCGTACCGGTCGGCCCTGCTCGCCGTCGTGGCCCTGCAGCTCGTCGGGACCATGGCCTCTCTGTACCTGCCGAGCCTCAACGCCGACATCATCGACAACGGTGTGGCTCAGGGGGACACGGACTACATCGTGCGCATCGGCACCGTGATGCTGGCGGTCTCAGTCGTGCAGATCGTGTGCTCGGTCGCAGCCGTCTGGTTCGGTGCCCGCACCGCCATGTCCTTTGGCCGGGACCTGCGGGCCGGGATCTTCCAGAGGGTGGGGTCCTTCTCGAGCCGGGAGGTCACCGCTTTCGGCGCACCGTCACTGATCACGCGCAACACCAATGACGTCCAGCAGGTCCAGATGCTCGTGCTGATGTCGTGCACGATGCTGGTGGCCGCCCCGATCATGATGGTCGGCGGCATCGTCATGGCCATGCGTGAGGACCTCGGGCTCTCCTGGCTGCTGGCCGTCGGCGTCCCCGCGCTCATCTTGACCGTCGCCCTGATCGTGACGCGAATGGTGCCAGGTTACCGGTTGATGCAGACGCGTATCGACGCCGTGAACCGTGTTCTGCGAGAGCAGCTCAGCGGCATCCGCGTGGTGCGGGCCTTTGTCAAGGAGCCGCGCGAGACTGCGCGCTTCGCCGACGCCAACGCCGAGCTCACCACCGTCGCCATCCAGGTGGGCCGGTGGATGGCGATGATGTTCCCCGCCGTGCTGCTCATCCTGAACGTCTCCAGCGTCGCCGTGCTCTGGTTCGGTGCCCAACGGGTCGACCAGGGGCTCATGCAAGTGGGCGCTCTCACCGCCTTTCTCGCCTACCTGGCACAGATCCTCATGGCCGTCATGATGGCGACCTTCATGCTCGTGATGATCCCGCGAGCCGCGGTGTGCGCAGACCGGATCGTGGAGGTGCTCGACACGCCGTCCTCGGTGGTACCGCCGACGCACCCCGTGACCTCGCTCCGGACCCGGGGCGAGCTGGACTTCGTCGGTGTGGAGTTCAGCTACCCCGGTGCCAAGGACCCTGTGCTGCAGGACATCAGCTTCAGCGCGAGGGCCGGCCAGACGGTCGCGATCATCGGATCGACCGGTGCGGGCAAGAGCACCCTGGTGAACCTGGTGCCCCGCCTGTTCGACGCGACGGCGGGCTCGGTGCGGGTGGACGGCGTGGACGTGCGCCAGCTGGAGCCGGAGCTGCTGTGGAGCACGATCGGCCTGGTGCCGCAGAAGGGCTATCTGTTCTCCGGCACGGTCGCGAGCAACCTGCGCTACGGCAAGGCCGACGCCACCGACGACGAGATGTGGCAGGCCCTCGACATCGCCCAGGCCAGGGACTTCGTCCAGGCCATGCCCGGCGGGCTCGAGGCACCGATCTCGCAAGGCGGGACCAACGTCTCGGGAGGCCAGCGGCAGCGCATCGCCGTGGCGCGCGCAGTCATCCGACGCCCTGAGATCTACCTGTTCGACGACTCCTTCTCCGCGCTCGACCAGGCTACAGACGCCCGCCTGCGACAGGCCCTCAGGCCTCTGACCCGCGATGCCACCGTCGTCGTCGTCGCCCAACGGGTCTCCTCGATCCTGGACGCCGACCAGATCCTGGTGCTCGACGACGGCAGGGTGGTCGGCCGAGGCACGCACGAGGAGCTGCTCGCGACCTGCGAGACCTATCAGGAGATCGTCCGGTCCCAGCTCACGGCGCAGGTCGCAGCATGAGCGCCGGCCGCGTCCCCGAGGGGGGCGGCACGGCTGCGGCCGGGGCCGACGCGGAGCCGGGCACCCTGAAGCAGACGGAGCGGATCGTGTCTGGGCCGGGCCCCGGGCGGGGACCATTCGGTGGAGGCATGGTCGGCCAGAAGGCGATGAGCTTCGGCCCGTCGCTGAGGCGGTTGGCTCTCAGGCTGCGACCGGAGCGCACCAAGGTCTACGCGGTGGCCGCGCTGGCCGTCGCCAGCGTGGCTCTCTCCGTGCTCGGGCCCAAGCTGCTGGGTCGGGCGACCGACCTGGTGTTCGCCGGACTGCTCGGGCGCAGCCTGCCACCGGGCCAGGACCTCGCACGCACCGTCGAGCAGGCGCGAGCCGCCGGCAACGACGAGCGCGCCGACATGCTGGTCCGGATGGACGTGGTGCCAGGTGTGGGAGTCGACTTCGCCGCCGTCGCCGACGTCCTGCTGCTGGTGCTGGCGGTGTACGTCGCGTCCTCGGCGTTCGCCTGGTTGCAGGGCTACGTGCTCAACGACGTGGTGCAGGGGACAGTGTTCAGGCTGCGCGCCGAGGTGGAGGAGAAGATCCACCGACTGCCGCTGCGCTTCTTCGACAAGCAGCCTCGCGGCGAGCTGCTGAGCCGCGTCACCAACGACATCGACAACATCAGCACGACGCTGCAGCAGACGATGAGCCAGCTGCTGACCTCGGTGCTCACGGTGGTCGGCGTCGTCGCCATGATGTTCTGGATCTCGCCCACCCTCGCGCTCCTAGCGCTGATCACCGTCCCGCTCGCGATGCTCGTCAGCCGCACCATCATGAAGCGCTCGCAAGGGATGTTCATCGACCAGTGGCGGCGCACCGGGAGACTGAACGCCAACATCGAGGAGTCCTTCACCGGCCACGCCCTCACCAAGGTCTTCGGACGCCAGCGGGAGGTCGAGGCGGCGTTCAAGGCGGAGAACGAGGAGCTGTTCCGCGCCAGCTTCGGGGCACAGTTCGTCTCCGGCCTGATCATGCCGACGATGATGTTCATCGGGAACCTGAACTACGTCGTCATCGCGGTGCTCGGAGGCGTCCGAGTCGCCAGCGGCACCATGAGCCTGGGTGACGTGCAGGCCTTCATCCAGTACTCGCGCCAATTCACCCAGCCGCTGACCCAGATCGCCTCGATGGTGAACCTCCTGCAGTCCGGAGTGGCTTCTGCCGAAAGGGTCTTCGAGCTGCTGGACGCGGCCGACGAACCCGTCGAGCGGGCCAACCCCGTGGCCGACGTGCCCCACCGCGGCGAGGTCGTCTTCGAGGACGTCTCGTTCCGCTACGACGCGGCGGTCCCGCTCATCGACGGGCTCTCGCTGGTCGCCCGGCCGGGGCAGACGGTCGCTATCGTCGGCCCGACCGGTGCTGGGAAGACCACGCTGGTGAACCTGGTGATGCGCTTCTACGACGTGGACTCCGGCCGGATCATGCTGGACGGGGTGGACATCGCGAGCCTGCGTCGTCACGACCTGCGCAGCCAGATCGGGATGGTGCTCCAGGACACCTGGCTGTTCGGGGGGACAGTGCGCGACAACATCGCCTACGGACGTCCCGAGGCGACGGAGCAGGAGGTGCTCGCCGCCGCGCAGGCCACCTTCGTAGACCGCTTCGTCCACACCCTCGCGGACGGCTACGACACGGTCATCGACGAGGACGGCAGCAACATCAGTGCCGGTGAGCGGCAGCTCATCACGATCGCACGCGCGTTCCTCTCGGACCCGGCCCTGCTGATCCTCGACGAGGCCACGAGCTCGGTCGACACCCGCACCGAGCTGCTCGTACAGCATGCGATGGCTGCGCTGCGCAGCGACCGGACGAGCTTCGTCATCGCGCACCGACTCTCGACCATCCGCGACGCCGACCTGATCCTGGTGATGGAGTCGGGACGCATCGTGGAGCAGGGCGACCACACCGAGCTCCTCGCCCGTGGGGGCGCCTACGCCTCCCTGTACAACGCGCAGTTCGCGGCGCCGGCGGTGGTGTAGGCCTTCCCTGTCCAGCCGAGGATGCGCACCCTGCCCAAGCCCCGTCTCATGGCGTTCAGCGCGGCCGTGGGCGTTGGAGTCCGTCGCCTCCTCGGGGGGGACCCCATCGCGTCGTGGGTGGTCGTCGACTCGTGGAGACTTCCTCCCGCGGCACGATGTGGCCGGGGCGCAGTTCGTAGGCGCCGATCAGCCGGCGTGGCGTCCCGCGGGACGCCTGTCCCACTCGCTGGACCTCCGGGACCCGGCCTAGCCCGTGGCCGGCGCCGTCGACACGAGGACCTTTCCGGTCGGGTGCGACTCGGCGCGGCGGTGCGCCTGGGCGCCCTCCTCCATAGGGTGCACCGAGTCCACGGCGATGCGTAGCCTGCCGTCATCGACGAGGCGGGCCAGCCTGGCCAGGTCCTGGGACCGGGCGGCGGTCATCACCGCTCTGAAGCTGCGGCCCCCGGGCAGCCGCCCCGGGCGCGCTCGGGCGAGAAGCGCGTCCCGGCTGACGGGCCGGGTCGTGACGAGGACCCCGCCGTCGCGCAGCAAGGCCGCAGCGGACGCGGCGGACACGGTGCCGGGGGTGTCCAGCACGACGTCCCACCGCTCCCCCGTGCTGCCCAGCGGTGCGTCCTCACGCGTCAGCACCTGGTGGGCGCCCAGATCCGTTGCAGCATTTGAGCTCTCGCGACGGGCCACCGCCGTGACGTGGGCGCCCGCGTCCGCGGCGATCTGCACGCCGAAGGAGCCGATCCCGCCGGTGGCGCCGATGACGAGCACCCGTGTGCCCGCCGGCCGCAGGTGCAGGTGGGCGTGGTGGTGCAGCGCCTGCAGGGCGGTGAGACCGGCCAGGGGAAGGCCGGCGGCCGTCGTCAGGTCGACAGAGGTGGGCGCCGAGGCCGCCCGCCCCTGCCGGACCGTGACCAGCTCGGCGTGCGCCCCGCCTCCGTGGCCCAGCAGGGCGACCACCACGTCGCCGGGGGCGAACGCGGTCACGCCGGGCCCGCACCGCTCCACGGTGCCGGACAGGTCGAAGCCCAGGGTGAAGGGCATCCGGCCCAGGGTGGCGATGCGCATCCCGCCCCGCCGGAGCCCGAGATCGGTGCCGTTGATGCTGGAGCCCGCGGTACGGACCAGCACCTCGTCGCGTACCGGTGCCGTGGGCAGGGGCACCTCATCCAGCTGGACGACCTCGGGACCGCCCGGACGGTGGAACCGCAGCGCCCTCATGAGGTCTGACGCGTCCCGGCCAGGATGAACGGCGAGCGCCCGTCCCACTCCTGCGAACCAGCCAGCTGCACCATGGCGGCGGCGACGTCGGCCTTGCTGACGGGCGCGGCCTTGAGCCCGGGCGCCTGGTCGGTCAGCTCCCAGGAGCCGGTCCCGAGGGCCTCGCTCATCCGCGGCGGTCGCACCTCGGTCCAAGACAGCCGGCTCGCTACCAGGACCTCGTGCTCGCCCTGCTTGTCCTCGACCAGGTGACGGGCGAAGGTGCGCGTGAGGGTCGACACGAACCTGGCGCCTGCACCCTTGGTGTCACCGGGGAGCGTGACACCGGCACCCGACACCGAGACGAGACGGCCCACGCCCAGGTCCTCCGCAGCCCGGACCACGTGCGGCATGCTCGAGCGGCCCACGTCCGGACCGGAGCTCTTCGTCACGCCGACGCACCAGAGGACGGCCTGCGCCCCGGCGAGCGCCTCACGGACCAAACGGGCGTCGCGAACGTCGGCCGCGACCGCCCGGCCCCCAGCCGGGACGGTCGGTGCCGCGCGGGCGACGGCCACCACCTCGTGGCCCGCCTCGACGGCCGCGAGCACCGCCCGCCTACCGACGCCTCCACCTGCACCCAGGACGACGATCCTCATCTGCTCCTCCTCCGACGGCGACCTCTCTACCTGTCAGGTACCTTGACACAATGGTTCGTCCACCGCTCGCCCTGGCCCTCCTGCGTGCGAGCCGCTGGTTCGACTCGCAGCTTCTCGAGAAGCTGGAGCACCGCGGCTGGCCCAGCCTCAGCCCGGCCCAGTCACTGGTCTTCGCACACCTGTCGGAGGACGGGACACCTCCCTCTGAGCTGGCGCGGCGTCTGGGCACCAGCCGTCAGGCCGCTCACCAGCTCGTCGCCGGGCTGTGCCGACTCGGGCTCGTCGAGGTCGCGGAGAACCCGGGCCGCCGCCGCGGCAGACTGGTCCTGCTGACAGCGTCCGGCCGGGCGCTGGCGAACGACGCACGCGAGGTGCTTGCGGCGCTGGAGGAGCCCCTGGGCAGAGCCCGGGTCGAAGCCCTGCACGAGCTCCTGGATGGGCTGGCCGGACCGGACGCTGCCGGGAACGGCGTAGCCGTCTCCGAGCACGGAGACGAGACCTGCCACCTACCCCGTGGTGAGCGGTCAGTGTCCACACCCCTGGCGGTTCTCAAGACTGTGACGGGGGAGCGCACCCGGGGGACCCGCTGCTGGTGAGAACTTGGAGCGGGTCCGTGGCACGTCTCGTTGGCGCGCCTTGGACCAAGTCGTATTGTAGCGTGTACCCCTGGGGGTACTCGTTGAGGAGGTTGGAAGTGGACATGGACACAGCCCAGCTGGGTGATGTGCTGTCGCGACTCAAGCGCGTGCAGGGTCAGGTAGGCGGCATCATCAAGATGATCGAGGACGGCCGGGACTGCTCTGAGGTAGTGACCCAGCTCGCCGCGGTATCCCGCGCCTTGGACAGGGCCGGCTTCAAGATCATCGCCACCGGCATGCGCCAGTGCATGGTCAACGACGACCAGGGCAGTCGGCGTCTGGACGAGGCAGAGCTGGAGAAGCTGTTCTTGTCCCTGGCCTGAGCGTCCCAACTACGTCAGAACATCACCGACATCGAGGAGTGCACCATGTCGTACGAGCGCAGCATCGACCTCAACGTCCCGTTCGAGGACGCGGTCAGCCGGACACGTGCGGCCCTGCAGGAGCAGGGCTTCGGCGTCCTGAGCGAGATCGACGTCCAGGCCACGCTGCGGGACAAGCGCGGCCTGGAGATGGAGCCGTACCTGATCCTTGGTGCCTGCAACCCTGACCTCGCGCACCAGGCACTGGAGATAGACCGAAGCATCGGCGTCCTGCTGCCGTGCAACGTGGTCGTGAGCAGTCATGCGGCTGGCTCCAGGGTGCAGATCCTGGACCCCCAGATCATGGCCTCCCTCACCGAGCTACCCGCCTTGCAGCCGGTGGCCGACGAAGCGTCCGCCCGGCTGCAGGCCGTGCTGGACACCTTGAGCCACTGACTGCCGAGGTCGGCCGGACCGGGGGGCGCCGTCCACACCCCTCTCGGTCGGCAGGTCGGCTGTGTCCTCCAAGGCCTCACCACTTCTCGACCTGATACCCTACCCCGTACGGAAGGTGCAGCATGACTATCGACATCCTGACGATCGAGACGTCCAGTCTGGGCGACCGCAGCTACCTGGCGCACGACGGCCAGCGGGCGGTCGTGGTCGACCCGCAGCGTGACATCGACCGGGTCCTCGACCTGGCGGCCCGGCTCGAGCTCCGGGTGAGCCACGTGGTGGAGACCCACGTGCACAACGACTACGTCAGTGGCGGCCTGGACCTTGCCCAGCGAACCGGCGCGGCCTACCTGGTCCCCTCCGGCAGCGAGGTGGACTTCGACCATCTCCCGGCCGGGAACGGTGACATCTTCACCGCCGGGGACATGCGCTTGCGCGTCCTGCACACCCCGGGCCACACCCACCACCACATGAGCTACGTCCTGGAGACCGAGCAGGGGGTCCGAGCCGTGTTCACCGGCGGGTCGATGCTGTACGGGTCCACCGGTCGAACGGACCTGGTCAGCGCGGCGGACACCCTGGGCCTGACCCACGACCAGTACCACTCGGTGCGCCGACTCGCCCGCGAGCTGCCCGCCGACGCAGAGGTCTTCCCGACCCACGGTTTCGGCAGCTTCTGCTCTGCCACCCCCACCAGCGGCCATGCCTCCACGGTCGGCGAGCAGCAGCGGACCAACCCCGCGCTGACCCAGGACGAGCAGGACTACGTCGACACCCTGCTGGCCGGCCTGGGCGCCTACCCGGCCTACTACGCACACATGGGTCCGATGAACCGGCAGGGACCGTCCCCGGTCGACCTGTCCCTGCCCGAGCTGTTCGACCCTGCGCAGCTGCGTCGGCGCATCGAGGCCGGGGAGTGGGTGGTGGATCTGCGCAAGCGCACCGCGTTCGCGGCAGGCCACCTCGCCGGTTCGCTGGGGTTCGAGCTGTCGGACAACTTCGTGACCTACCTGGGGTGGCTGTACACCTACGGCACCCCGCTGACGCTGATCGGCGAGGACGAGGAGCAGATCGCAGCCGCGCGACGCGAGCTGGTGCGCATCGGTGTCGACGACCTGGCCGGTGCCGCGGTCGGGAACATCGAGGACCTCGCGGACGGCGCACCCCTTCGCTCCTACCGGGTCAGCGACTTCGCCGGACTCATCCAGGCCCGCGCCCAGCGCCCGGTCCACCTGCTCGACACCCGGCGCGAGGACGAGCGCGCTGCGGGCCACATCCCCGACTCCCAGCACATTCCTTTGCACCAGCTCACCGAGCGTCTCGTCGAGGTCCCCTCGGGAGAAGTCTGGATCCACTGCGGCTCCGGTTACCGGGCCTCCGTCGCAGCCTCGCTGATCGACGCCGAAGGACGCGAGCTCGTCCTGGTCGACGACGCCTACGACCACGCCAAGGACGCCGGCCTGGAGGCCCAGAGCTCGGCCCAGAGCTCCTGACGTCGAAATCGCCTCGCACGAGCGTCGCGCCGCACGGTGAACCACCCCCACTCGAAGGGCACCCTGATGACAGCTACCACCCCGGCACCCGACACCGTCGACGCCGCAACAGTTCTCCACTGGACGCGCGAGCCGGATGACCTCACCGTGATCGACGTCCGCACCCCGGCCGAGTTCGAGACAGCCCACATCGCCAGGTCCTACAACGTGCCGCTGAACCTGCTCGGCGAGCAAGCCCGCGAGTTCACCGCACGACTGGACCGCGACGTCGCACTGGTCTGCCAGAGCGGCACCCGCGCCTCGCAGGCACGCCAGTGCCTGGCCGGGGTCGGCGGCCAGAACCTGCACATCCTGGCCGGCGGTGTCGGCGCCTACGAAGCAGCCGGCGGGCAGGTCGTCCGCGGCCGCTCACGTTGGGCCCTGGATCGCCAGGTCCGGCTGACCGCGGGTTCGCTGGTCCTGGCCGGCATCCTGGCCAGCCTGCGCCTTTCGTCAGCACGCTTCCTGGCCGGTGGCATCGGGGCGGGACTGACCTACTCCGCGCTCACCGACTCCTGCGCCATGGGCAGTCTGCTGTCCCGCCTGCCCTACAACCGTGGGCCCGCCGAGCCCGCGGTCGCCGACGTCCTCGACAAGCTCCCCGCCTCCCGGACGTGGCCATGACGGTCAGGACGCGCCGATGATCCCCCTGACCATCGCCCTGGCCGTCCTCGTCGGGGTCACGTTGGGACTCCTCGGTGGAGGCGGGTCCATCCTGACCGTGCCCCTGCTGGTGTACGTCGCGCACATGGAGACCAAGGCCGCGATCGCGACCTCACTGCTCGTAGTCGGCGTCACCAGCGCCGCCGGCGCGATCTCGCACGCCAGAGCCGGACGCGTGCAGTGGCGCACCGGCCTCATCTTCGGCAGCGCAGGACTCGTGGGCGCCTACGCCGGAGGGCGGGCATCCCACTTCGTGCCGGCCCAGATCCTGCTGATCGGCTTCGCCCTGATGATGATCGTCACCGCGGCGGCGATGCTCCGCGGCCATCGAGAGCCCGACCCCGACAAGGTGCGAGCTCAGCTGCCGGTAGCCCGCGTCCTGCTCGACGGCCTCGTAGTCGGGGTGGTCACAGGCCTGGTCGGAGCCGGCGGAGGATTCCTCGTCGTCCCCGCACTCGCCCTGCTCGGCGGGCTGCCCATGCCCGTAGCAGTGGGCACCTCGCTGATCGTCATCGCGATGAAGTCCCTCGGCGGCCTCGCCGGGTACCTGGCCGACGTCCAGATCGACTGGGCACTCGCCGCAGCGGTCACCGCAGCCGCGGTCGTCGGGGCTCTCCTCGGAGGCAGGCTCGCCGGAAAGATCAGCCCCGAGCACCTGCGTAAGGGCTTCGGCTGGTTCGTGCTGGTCATGGGCACGGGCATCATCCTGCAAGAGACCCCGGACGACCTGTTCCCCGTCATGGCAAGCGGGATCGCGGTGGTCGCAGTTCTCGGGGCAGCGGCGGCCCTCCTGCACCGTCGAAAGGCAGCACCGTCCGACACGCAGGACGCGCGGAACTAGGCACGCTCCCCCTCAGCCTGGCGACCGCCTGGCCAACTACTGGAAGGCGAGAACCCATGTGCAGAACAGCCACCTGCAAGACCTGCCGCAAGACCACGTGGGCAGGCTGCGGCCAGCACATCGACCAGGTGATGAGGAGTGTCCCCCTCGCCCAGCGCTGCCCTGGGCACGCCGCACCGGCCAGAGCACGCCGCGGCTGGCTCTCACAACTACTCGGTCGCAACCGATAGGTCAGTGCCTCCGGCAAGGACGTGCCCTCGACAGTCTGCGTGTCCTGTAGGCGTCGACCCCTGGGCAGCGGCCCCTGGTCAGGTGGCAGCCCGGCGATGAGGCCACCCGCCACCTCGTCGCCGAGGCTCTGGCCCGCCGGGTCGGCGCCTCCTGCCAGGAGCTGGCACTGCAGGTACTGGCCGGGGCCGCCATCACCGCAGCCTCATACCCCGTCCGCGGCGGGCGCCCCAGGGGACACGGACCCGGTGGTGCCTCCCTCCGCCGCAGCGGCCGTCGAGAAGTCGCCGCCGAGGTAGGTGGCCTGCACGCGCTTGTCGCCGAGCAGCGTCTTCGGCGATCCCTCCATCACGACGGTGCCGCGGGCCATGATGTAGCCGCGGTCGGCCACCGCCAGCGCCGCCCTGGTGTTCTGCTCGATCAGCAGCAGGGTGAGCCCGTCGTCGCGCAGGGCGCCCAGGGCGGTGAAGATCTCACCCACGAGACGGGGCGCCAGGCCGACGCTCGGCTCGTCGAGGATCAGCACCCGCGGGCGAGCCATCAGCCCGCGCGAGATGGCCAGCATCTGCTGCTCGCCGCCGGAGAGGGTGCCGGCGACCTGGGACAGGCGGTCGGCGAGGCGGGGGAACAGCGCCAGCGCCCGGTCGCGGTCGGCGTCGCGCTCAGCGGCCGGCCGGCGGCGCTGCGTGTAGGCGCCCAGGAGCAGGTTGTCCGCCACGGTCAGGGTGGGGAACACCAGCCGGTTCTCGGGGACGTGCGCGAGACCCTTGCTCGCGAGCTTCTCCGCTGCGACCCCCGTGACGTCGGTCCCGGCGAGCACGACGGTGCCACCCGTGGCTCGCAGCAGCCCGGACAGCGTCCGCAGCAGGGTGGTCTTGCCCGCGCCGTTGGCGCCGATCACCGCGACGAGCTCGCCCTCCCCGACGTCGAGGTCGACGCCGTGCAGCACCTCCAGCCGGCCGTAGGCGGCGCGCAGCCCGCGCACCCGCAGGCTCACGGCGCGCTGCTCGGCGGATCAGCGGAGGCGAGCTCGACCGCGGCACCGTCTTCCGGCTCGACGCCGAGGTAGGCGGACACCACCGCCGGGTCGGTCCGCACCACGTCCGGCGTCCCGAGAGCGATCCGGACACCGTCGTCGAGGACGGCGATACGGTCCGCCAGGGCGAGGACGGCCTCGACGTCGTGCTCGACGAGAACGATGGCCATGCCTGCGGCCCGCAGCCGCCGCAGCAGGCGGGCGAGGTCGCTGCGTTCCGCCCCGGACAGTCCGGCCATGGGCTCGTCCAGCAGCAGCAGATCCGGCTCCAGGGCCAGCGCACGAGCGATCTCGACCAGCCGCTGGCGTCCGAAGGGCAGGTCCACCGCCAACCGGTCTGCGTCGGGCCCCAGCCCCAGCAGCTCGACCACCTCACGGGCAGAGCGCTTCAGGGTCCGCTCCTCGGCCCGGGCCGGCAGCACCAGCGCCCCCCGCAGCAGTCCCGCCCTGCTGCGCAGGTGCCGGCCCACCATGACGTTGCCCAGGACGGTCGCCGAGGAGAAGATCTGCAGGTTCTGGAACGTGCGGGTGGCGCCCGCTTCGGCGAAGACGTGCGGCTTGCGCCCCTCGACCCGCTTGCCGGCCACCGTCACCGTCCCCGCCGAGGGGACCACCGCACCGCTGATCATGTTGAAGGCGGTGGTCTTGCCTGCACCGTTGGGACCGATCAGGGCCACGATCTCGCCTGCGTGCACGGTCAGGTCCAGGTCGTTGACGGCGACGACGCCGCCGAAGCGCTTGGTCAGCCCCACGACCTCCAGCAGCGGCGTGCCCGGCGCGGGTCGGCCCTGCCGACCGAGCAGCGGACTGTCGTCCGGAGCCTGCTCGCTCTCTCCGACACCGGCAGTCCCGGTGGCGCCGGAGCGTCCGGAGGACAACCGTCTGGCCAGGCCGCGGAAGGCTTGGTGCAGACCGCCGGGCAGGAAGATCATGATCGTGGTGAGCACGATGCCGAAGCCGATCAGCTGGACCTCGCCCACCGCCCCGGGGACCAGCTCGGGGATGACGCGGCGCAGCACGTCGTCGAGCCCTTCCACGGCAAAGGCCCCGACCACCGCGCCGTAGACGGTGCCGACCCCGCCGAGCACGGCCATCAGCAGGAACTTGACCGACAGCGGGAAGTTGGCCGTGTTCGGATTCACGACGCCGATCCAGTGGGCGAAGAACGAACCGGCGACCGAGGCGTAGGCCGCTGACAGGACGAACACCTGCACGCGCAGCCGGAACGTGTTGACACCCAGCGACTCGGCGGCCACCTCTGAGTCGTTCACCGCACCCAACGCCCGCCCGATCCGGCTCTCCACGACGTTGCGGGCGAACAGCAGGGCCGCGATGACGACCGGCGTGAGCAGCAGGAAGTACTCGGTGACCGAGTTGTAGGTCCGCCCGTTCATCTCGGGCTTCTGGATCCCGAAGATGCCCGACGTCGCGCCCAGGAAGTCCGTCTCGGTGGCCAGGACCGCCACGATGATGCCGAAACCCAGTGTGGCCAGCGCGAGGTAGTGCCCGCGCAACCGCAGCAGGGGCAGCCCCACCAGCAGGGCCGCGAGCGACGTCACGGCGACGGCGACCAGAGCCGCCAGCAGGGGGTTGAGCTCGTACCTGGTGACCAGGACGGCCTGGGTGTAGGCGCCGATGGCGAAGAAGCCGGCCTGACCGAGGCTGACCTGCCCTGCAAGGCCCATGAGCAGGGAGAGCCCGAGCGCGGCCAGCGAGTAGATCAGGGCGTAGACGCCGACGCTGACGATGCTGCTGGGGGCGACGAAGGGAAAGGCGAGCAGGGCCAGGAGCAGCAGCACCATGCCGATGACGTCGCCACGGCGGCTGCGGAGCAGATCGGGCTCCGTCTGCGGCAGAGCGGCTGCGCCCACGGCTAGACCCTCGCTTCCGCGTGCCGGCCGAAGATCCCGTTCGGACGCACCACGAGCACCACGATGAGCAGCAGGAACGCCACCGCGTCTCGCAGGCCGGTGCTGATGTAGCCGGCCGTCAGCGTCTCCAGCACACCGAGCACGAGCCCCCCGAGCACCGCACCGCGGACCGACACCAGCCCACCGAGAGTGGCGGCGACGAAACCCTTGAGCCCCAGGATGAGCCCCGACTCCCACGAGGTGAAGTAGACCGGGCTGGCCAGCACCCCGGCGACGGCGCCCACGCTGCCGGCGATGACGAAGCTCAGCAACGACGCCCGCCCGAGCGAGATCCCGACCAGCCGGGCCGCCACGGGCTGCTCCGCGCACGCGCGCAGCGCCTTGCCGGTCAGGGTGCGGTCGTAGAACCAGTAGACGGCGAGCGAGACCACCGCCGCGACAGCGAGGATCCACAGGTCCTGGTACCGGACGCTGACCCCCGCGACCGTGAACGAGCCGGGGGTGATCGACTCCAGCCCCTCGGCATTGGGTCCGTAGACGAGCAGCATCAACGCCTTGAGCGCTGTGGAGACCCCGAGCGTCAGGATCAGTGAGACCAGGGTGGTCATCCTCTTCACCGGGGCGATGGTCAGCCGCTCCATGACGACGGCGACCACGGCCACCGTCACGACCGCGAGCACCGCCGCCACCACCAGCGGCAGGCCGCTCGCCCGCGCGGAGATGGCGACCAGGCCGGCGAGGGCGGCGAACTCCCCCTGGGCCAGGTTGATGACGCCGCTCACCGTGAAGATCGCGACGAATCCGATCGCGATGAGCGCGTAGACCGCGCCCTGGCTCAGTCCGGCGAAGAGAAGCTGGAGCAGGTCCGTCACGCTGCGGTCAGCCGTCGGCCTGGTCGGGCAGCAGCGTCCAGCTCCCGTCCTCGACGGTGACGAGCTGGAGCGCCTCTGAGCTCAGGCCCGAGTGGTCCTCCGGGGTCATCGTGAAGATCCCGCTGATCCCCACGAAGTCCGTGACCTGCTCGAGGTGGTCGCGGACGGCGGCCTTGTCGGTGCCCGCCTCCCTGAGTGCGTCGATCGCCAGCATCCAGCCGTCGTAGGCGTGCCCGGAGAAGGTCGAGGGACCCATGTCGTACTTCTCGGTGTAGTCCTCGATGAACTCGGTGATGACCTCCTTCTGCGGGTCCTCGTCCGGCAGCTGGTCGGCCACCACCAGGCGCCCGAGCGGCGCGATCAGGCCGTTCGCGGCCTCGCCGGCTGTGTCCAGGAAGACCTGGTTGCCGATGCCGTGGCTCTGCATCACCGGGGTGTCGATGCCCAGCTGCCGGTACGCCTTCTGCGCCAGACCGGCTGCCGGCGGGATGCCCCAGATGACGTTGACGTCGGCGTCGGCCTCGCGCAGGTTCACCATCTGCGCGGTGAAGTCCGTGGCGTCGGGGGCGAACTTCTCCGCCACGATGACCGAGATGCCCGCGTCCGCGCCGATCTCGTCGAACATCTCCTGCACGCCCTCACCGAAACCGGAGGCGTCCCGCGCGAGCCCGATGGTCTCGAAGCCCTGCGACTCCATGTAGCCGATCATCCGCTCGATGACGACCCGGTCGTTCTGTGCGGTCTTGAACACCCACTCCGAGCCCTCGACGATGGCCTGGTTGGCGGCCAGCGAGATCATCGGGGTCTCGCTGGACTCGGCGATCGGCCTCATCGCCAGGCTTGGCCCGGTGCGGCTGGCACCCAGGATGATGTCGACCTCCTCCTGGTCGACGAGCTTGCTCATCGCCTTGGCCGCACCGTCCTCGGTCGACTGGTTGTCCTCGATCAGCAGCTCGACCTCTCGGCCGTTGATCCCGCCCTCGGCCTCGAGCTGCTCGGCGAGCAGCTCGAGGGTCTGGCGCTCGGGCACACCGAGCGAGGCGCCGGCGCCGGTGACGTCCAGGATCGCGCCGATCTTGATCGGGCCGGTCTCGGCGGGCGCGCTGCCGCCACCTGCGCTGCTGCCATCGTCCTCGGTCTCGGCGCAGCCGGCGACAGCCAGCGCGGCGACCGCAAGAAGGGCGACCACTCTTCCAGAGATGGTGCGGGCCATGAGGACTCCTCTGCCAGGGGGTTGCCAGGAACGTAACCGTAGGGTGACAGGCACGACAAGACACGGTTCGGCCACGGCGCTGGAGGCAGCCATGACACGCGGTTCCTGGCAACGGCTCTCGTGAGGCCGCCGGCAGCGGCCGATCTGCTGGTGGACCTGCGTGCGGGCCTGCCGGAGACTGCCGTCCTGACGGACGCGGACCTGCTGGCGACCTACCGGCAGGACCAGGCGCACCTGTGCCCGTCCGGGCAACCCGCTGCCGTCGTCCTGCCCCTGGACACCGCCCAGGTGCAGCACGTGCTGAGGACGGCGAGCCGGCACGGCGTCCCGGTGGTCCCCCAGGGCGCCCGCAGCGGGCTGTCCGGGGGGGCCAACGCGATCGAGGGGTGCATCGTCCTGAGCCTGCAGCGCATGGACCGCATCCTGGCGGTCGAGGCGCCGGACCGGTACGCCGTCGTGCAGCCCGGGGTCGTCAACGCCGCCCTGGCAGCCGCTGCCGCTGAGCAGGGGCTCGCCTACCCACCTGACCCCGCCAGCCGTGAGTGGTCGACGCTCGGCGGCAACATCGCCACCAACGCCGGTGGCCTGTGCTGCGTCAAGTACGGCGTCACCGCCGACTTCGTGCTGGGTCTGGAGGTGGTGCTGGCTGACGGCAGCGTGCTGCGCACCGGCCGGCGGACCGTCAAGGGTGTCGCTGGCTACGACCTGACCCGGCTGTTCGTCGGGTCCGAGGGCACGCTCGGCGTGATCACCGAGGCCACGCTGGCACTGAGGCCGCAGGCCGGCGCCGCACTGACCCTCGCCGCGGTGTTCGCGACCACGGCGGCAGCCGGGACCGCCGTCGCGGCCATCATCGCCGCGGGCTGCCTCCCTTCGTTGCTGGAGATCATCGACGGCCCCACGCTGCGTGCCATCGAGGATCTCAAGCCGCTCGGGACGCGGGCGGAGGCGGCCGTGCTGCTGCTCGCCCAGTGCGACACGGGAGACCGTGCCGGGGCCGACCTGGCGGTGCTGGCCGGCCTGTGCAGGGCGTCCGGGGCGCAGGAGGTGCTGGAGGCCTCCGACGCGGCGGAGTCCGCCCTGCTGCTGGAGGCCCGACGCCTGGCCTACCCGGCGCTGGAACGGCTGGGGGTCGCGATGGTCGACGACGTCGCGGTGCCACGGTCACGGCTGGCATCGTTCCTGGACGGCGTGGAGCAGATCGCTGCCCGTTCGGGGCTGCTCATCGGCGTGGTGGGCCACGCCGGCGACGGCAACATGCATCCCACCGTCGTCTTCGACCGCGGCGACGAACGGGCGGCCGCGGCCGCGCACGCGGCCTTTGGGGCGATCATGGCGCTGGGCCTGGACCTGGGCGGAACCATCACCGGCGAGCACGGGGTCGGCCTGGCCAAGCGTGAGTGGCTGGAACGTGAGGTCGGCCCGGTCAGCATGCAGGTCCAGCGCGGGATCAAGGACCTGCTGGACCCGCGCGGCCTGCTCAACCCGGGAAAGGTCCTGCGCACCCTGTGAGTGCGCCGTCCTCATGGCGCAGGGCTCTGGCGCGCACGGACCTGCAGCACGTACGGTCGGCGCCACACCCCCTGACGAAAGGTCGATGACGATGGCGACCAAGCCGTTCGCCTCGTCCGCGGACACCACCGCCAAGCCGCAGACCCTCGAGGTGCTGGCGGAGGGGGTGTACGCGCTCACGGCCGCCGGCGATCCCAACATCGGTGCCATCGAGGGTGAGGACTTCCTCGTCTGCTTCGAGGCCCTGGCCACGCCCGCTGCGGCGCGGGACTGGCTGGTGCGGCTGCGCGAGCACACCGACAAGCCAATCCGGTACCTGGTGCTATCCCACTACCACGCGGTCCGCGTCCTCGGCGCGAGCGCCTTCGAGGCCGACGTGGTGCTGGCCCACGAGAACACCCGCGCGCTGATCGCCGAGCGTGGCAAGCAGGACTGGGAGTCCGAGTACGGCCGGATGCCGCGGCTGTTCAAGGAGCCGGAGGGGATCCCCGGGCTGACCTGGCCGACCGCCACCTTCTCCGAGCGGTTCACGATCGACCTCGGCGGCGACCGTGGCGACCTGGTCCTGCAGTACTGCGGCCGGGGCCACACCGCCGGCGACGTCGTGGCCTGGTTGCCGCGGGAGAAGATCTTGTTCGCAGGCGATCTGGTCGAGTCCGAGGCTGCGCTCTACACCGGTGACGCCTTCCACAGGGACTGGTCCACCGGCACGCTCGACCGGGTGGCCGCCCTGGGCGCCGACCAGCTCGTCGGCGGGCGGGGACGCGTCGCGCGGGGACCCGGCGAGGTGCAGGCGGCGATCGAGCAGACCCGTGCCTTCCTCACCACCATGCTCGCGGAGGTCGGCGCGGTGCACGAGCGCGACGGCAGCCTGAAGGAGGCGTTCGAGGCCACGCACGCCGCCCTGGCTCCCCAGTTCGGACACTGGCCGATCTTCGAGCACTGCCTCCCCTTCGACGTCGCCCGGCTGTGGGACGAGCTGTCCGGCACCGACTGGCCGGTCATCTGGACGGCGCAGCGCGACCGTGAGGTCTGGGCAAGGCTGCAGGACTGACGCCGGGCCGGCCTGCCATGCTCGCGGACGAACGCCCGGTGGTCGTCATCGGTGCAGGACCGGTCGGGCAGACCGCGGCCCTGCTGCTGGCGCACCGTGGTGTGCCCGCGGTGGTTCTTGACGTGCGGCCGGCGCGGGATTCGACGGGGTCCAAGGCGATCTGCCAGCAGCGGGACGTCCTGGACGTGTGGGACACCGTCGGCGCCGGACGCCTGCTGGCCGACGAGGGCGTCACCTGGACCACCGCACGCACCTTCTACCGCGGCACCGAGCTGTTCTGCCTACACCTGCAGGACGGCGGACGCTCTCCGTTCCCGCCCTTCGTCAACATCTCGCAGAGCCGCACCGAGCAGGTCCTGGACGAGTGCCTGGACCACGCGCCGCTGGCGCAGGTGCGCTGGGGCCACGAGGTGGTGGGGATCTCGCAGCGCGAGGAAGGTGTCGAGATCCGTTGTGCGACAGATGAAGGGGACGTGGTCCTGGATGCCTCGTACGTGCTGGTCTGCTCGGGGGCGCGGGGCGAGCAGATCCGCCGCATGCTCGGGCGGTCCTTCGAGGGGTCGGCCTTCGGCGACCGGTTCCTGATCTGCGACATCCGTACCGAGCTGCCCGGCTGGGAGCTCGAGCGGCGCTTCTACTTCGACCCGGAGTGGAACCCCGGCCGCCAGGTGCTGATCCATCCCTGTCCGGACTCGGTGTTCCGGATCGACTGGCAGGTGCCCGCGGACTTCGACATGCAAACCGAGGAGGCGACCGGGCGGCTGGACGCACGCATCCGGCAGGTCATCGGCGAACGGGACTACGAGCTGGTCTGGAAGTCGGTGTACCGCTTCTCCGCTCGCATCGTCGACCGCATGCAGGTCGGTCGCGTGCTGATCGCCGGCGACGCCGCGCACCTGGTGGCTCCGTTCGGTGCACGCGGGCTGAACTCCGGTGTCCTCGACGCGGAGAACGCCGCCTGGAAGCTGGCGTTCGTGCTGCACGGACTCGCGCCTACGTCGCTGCTGGCGAGCTACCACGACGAGCGGCACGCGGCGGCTACAGAGAACCTTGAGGTCACCGCAGCGACGATGCGGTTCCTCGTGCCCCAGGACGAGGCCGCGCGGGTGCGCCGCCGGCAGGTCCTGGAGCGCGCCAGCACCGACGACGACGCCCGCGCGCTGGTGGACTCGGGGCGGCTCGCGGAGCCGTTCTGGTACGTCGACTCACCGCTCACGACGCCCGACGTGAGCCGACCCTTCCCCGGCCGCCCGCCCAGCGGCCAGGTCCCCCGGCCTGCACCGGGCGTCCTCGCCCCGGACTGCCCTGTCACCGTCCCCGACCGGCCCGAGCTCGCGCGGCTGCGCCAGCTGCTGCGCGAGGGGGTCACCTTGCTGGTGGGTGACGCGGTGGACCTGGGCCGGGTCGAGCAGGCCGTCGCAGGCGCCGTCGCGCCCGTCTCCGTCTGGGGCATGGGTGCCCTGGCCCCGGAGCTGTCGACCATGCTCGGGGCGGGCCATGACGAGGTGTGGCTGCTGCGCCCCGACGCGCACGTCGCCGCTGTCCTTCCTGTCGCCGACCTGGAGCTTCTGACCGACGCGCTGGACCGCCTGCTGGCGCGGCGTGCGCCATCATGAACCACGCCCCGAGATCGGAGAACCGACGTGCAGGACCTGACCCCGGACCCGAGCTCCCTCGATCCTGGTGAGACCGCATCCCGCGAGCAGCTGGCACAGCTCCAGCTGACGCGGATGCGCTGGAGCCTGCAGCACGCCTACGACAACGTCGCGCACTACCGGCGGACCTTCGACGCGGCGGGCGTCGGGCCGGCGGACCTGCGCGCCTTGGAGGACCTGCGGCACTTCCCGCTCACCGCCAAGGCGGACCTGCGGGAGAACTACCCGTTCGGGATGCTCGCCGTCCCCCGCGAGCAGGTGCGTCGCGTGCACGCCAGCAGCGGCACCACCGGGCAGCCGACGGTGGTCGGGTACACCGACCGCGACCTGAGCACCTGGGCCGAGGTGATGGCACGGAGCATCCGCGCCGCGGGCGGGCGGCCCGGGCAGATGCTCCACAACGCCTACGGCTACGGCCTGTTCACCGGCGGGCTGGGCGCGCACGCCGGTGCCGAGCGGCTGGGGTGCACCGTCATCCCGGTCTCCGGAGGGCAGACCGAGCGCCAGGTGCGGCTCATCATCGACTTCCGGCCCGACGTCATCATGGTGACGCCGTCGTACATGCTGGCTCTGCTGGACGAGTTCGAGCGGCAGGGCCTGGACGCCCGCGACAGCTCGCTCAAGGTAGGGATCTTCGGCGCCGAGCCCTGGACCGAGGACATGCGGCGCGAGGTCGAGGAGCGCACCGCGATGCACGCCGTCGACATCTACGGCCTGTCAGAGGTGATCGGACCGGGCGTCGCGTGCGAGTGCGTGGAGACCAAGGACGGTCTGCACGTCTGGGAAGACCACTTCTATCCCGAGATCATCGACCCCGAGAGCGGGGAGGTGCTTGCCGACGGGGAGTACGGCGAGCTGGTCTTCACCTCTCTCACCAAGGAGGCGATGCCGATCGTGCGCTACCGGACCCGCGACCTGACCAGGCTGCTGCCTGGGACCGCCCGCACCGTCCGCCGGATCGAGAAGATCTCCGGACGCTCCGACGACATGCTGATCGTGCGGGGGGTCAACATCTTCCCCAACCAGATCGAGGAGCTCCTGCTGCGCGTGCCCGGGCTGTCGCCGCACTACCTGCTGGTGCGGAGCCGACCACGCCGGCTGGAGGAGCTGACGGTCCGCGTCGAGTCCCGCCCTGGCTGCACCGCCAGCGAGCGGCAGACGTTGTCGAGGCAGCTGTCTGACCTAATCAAGGGCAGCATCGGTGTGACGGTCGGCTGCGACGTCGTCGAACCGGGCTCCCTGCAGCGTTCGGAGGGCAAGGCGAAGCGGGTGCTGGACCTGCGCGACGAGCAGTGACGGCCAGCCGCCCCGCTATCAGCCCGATGAGCGAAAGGTTTGGTGTCGCTGCGACACCGTTGTCTTCGTCCATTGGCCGTGGGCTCGCGGCTCCTTTGCGACAGCGCGCCGCTGGGCACGGGCGAGGTCGTCCTCACTGGTGCCCCTGCCAAGGCGGTGCACCCGTTGGCCGAGCAGTGCCATTCCAGCCGGCGTCGCGACCGCGGAGCTGCCCGAATCTGGCTGGGGCGCTCTCATTGCGTGGCTGGCAGGACCGGGGTGGGCGTTCCCTCGCGAACACCCGCCGCCACATTTCACCCACGTCACGGTGACGAAGGCTGGCGGTATCACCAGCCGGTGGACTGAACCGCGCAGCGACGACGACCGGCGCATCGTGGCCGAGAGAATTGACGACTACCTCGGCGACGCCGGCATTCCTCCACCGCCGCCGGGGGCCATGTGGGTTCTGCGGCTGCCGGATGGTGCGGACGCAGATGAGCTGTGGTCCCGGCTCAACTCGCACGGCGCCGACCGGTACCCGTCGGCGCCGACCGCGGCCGACGAGCGTGACAGGTTGGCCGAGGCGCTCCAGGAGTGGCTGAGGTAGGGCAGCCCTAGCCGACCACGACTACGACCACCTCGGGTCGCGAGGGCGCCCACCGATTCGTAGGGTCGAGGTATGAAGACACGCAGCATCGGCAACAGCACCGTCGGCCGGCTCGAAGTGGGTGCCATCGGCCTGGGCTTGATGACCTTCGACCAGAGCGGCACCCAGCCGCGTGAACAGCTCGCCGCCACCGTACGCGCCGCGCTCGACGCCGGGGTCACCTTGTTAGACACCGCCGACGCCTACGGTCCGGGTGACGAGAAGGGCGTGGGTGCCCAGGGCGAGAACGAGCGGCTTATCGCCTCGCTGCTCGACGAGCTCGGCGTGCGCGACCAGGTGCTGCTCGCCACCAAGGGCGGCCACGTGCGCACCGACGGCGGCGGCTGGGACACAGACAGCTCGGCCGACCACCTGCGTGCGGCGGTCGACGCCAGCCTCGGGCGCCTCGGTGTCGAGCAGATCGCGCTGTGGCAGCACCATCGTCCCGACCCGGACGTCGACTACGCCGACGTCATCGGCACCCTGAAGGAGATCGCCGACTCCGGCAAGGTGAGGATGGTCGGGCTCTCGAACGCCGACCCGGAGCAGATCCGCGCGGCGCACGCCGTGCTGGGGGACTCGCTCGTCAGCGTCCAGAACCAGTTCTCCCCGAAGTTCCGCGACAGCAAGCCCGAGATCGACGTCTGCGACGAGCTGCGCCTGGCGTTCCTGCCGTGGAGCCCGCTCGGCGGCCTCGGCGACGCCAAGGAGCTCGCCCAGCAGCACCCTGCCTTCGCGCAGGTGGCCGAGGTACGTGGCGTGAGCGCCCAGCAGGTCGCGCTGGCCTGGGAGCTGGCGCAGTCCCCCGTGGTGATCCCGATCCCCGGCGCGAAGCGGCCGCAGTCGATCACCGACTCTGCAGCAGCGGCCGACCTCGACCTCACCGACGACGAGCTGGCGGCGCTCGACGCAAAATGACGGCACCCAGCACCTCGCGGACGGAGGCACCCACGAAGCCGCAGACCGGTTCGGGGCGTCGGTGCGTCCTGCAACGCGCGGCCCTGTCGAGGGCGTCCTCCAGCCTGCGCAGTGCCCGACCCAGCAGCGGCCAGGGTTGCGTCCACCAGGCGCTCGCTGCAGGAGGACTCGCGACGGCTCAGCTCGGCGAAGAGCGGTGAGCCGCCGGTGCTCCTGCGACACGGCCTGATCGACTCGGCCGGCGTCAGAGGCCTCCAGCGCAAGTGCTCGTCAGCGACCACCGCTGGTGGCGGAGGGCAAGGGATTCGAACCCTTGAGGAGCTTGCACCCCTAGCGGTTTTCAAGACCGCCGCACTCGGCCACTATGCGAGCCCTCCTGTGGCGCCAAATCTAGCGCCTCGCCGACCACGGTCGGCGAGCAGTGGCGCAGTGTGCCCAACGTGTTTCCCACAGGCGGCGATCGAGCCCCGACGAGCCCTCAAGCACGAGAATCGCCTCCCCGTGCGAAATCCGTGGACGCATGTAGCCTTTTTTCAGACGCTGGCAACGCGCCGACGTCAGAAGGGAAAGGACTCTCACTATGCGCAAAGCACTAGCGACCGCAGGTCTGCTGGGCGCCATGTCGTTCAGCGTCTTCGGTGTGAGTACCGCAGCAACCGCCGCCACACCCCAGCACGTGATCGCAGCGGAGGTCGATGGCGACCCCGTCGAGGCTGACGGCGATGACGACTCGGGCAAGTGGGGCCTGGCTGGGCTCACAGGACTGTTCGGGCTGTTCGGATACAAGAAGTATCGCGAGCACCGCACCCACAACCGCACCACGACCGGAACCGGCACCGACGGGGCCACCCGCGCGTGAGGCCGACCCGCTCCACCACCGACCGCGGCAACATCTCCCTGGAGGCACACATGCGCAAGACCCTGGCCGTCGTAGCCACGTCCGGCTTCATCCTGCTCGCACCTACGGCTATCGCCTCGGCTGAGCCGCTCACCGCTGGCGTCACCCAGGCGGTGCTCGCTGACGAGGACGTCGACGTCGACGCCCCCGACGTGGATGTCCCCGACGTGGGCGTCGAGGACGAGGGCGACAAGACGGGCCTGTGGGGCCTGCTCGGACTGCTCGGTCTCGCCGGGCTGGCCAAGCGCAAGGTGAAGGACGACGACCACACCCATCGCTGATCCACCGCCTGCACACGGTCGGGCCACGTCCTCGCAGGACGTGGCCCGGCCGTTCCGCGCTGACCCGAGCGTCAGGGCGTGGTCATCGGGACGTACGAGGTCAACGCGGCTCCCTGGTCTTCTCGGACCGCAGCAGGAAGGTCCACCGGAAGTGCCTCGACCGTGACCCTGAACCCGAGCAGGTCGATCTCGAGCGGCCCTACCACCAGCTCCAGGGCTCCGCCGACCGCGCTGACCAGCACCGGTGCGGTGTGCCGGCGGCTGCACATCCCGATGTGGCTGCCGTCGGAGTCCATCAGCGTCCCCGCGAATACTCCATCCAGCGCCAGCTGGCCACGCTGCGACACCAGACCGGCTATCCGGTAGGAACCGCTGAACACGCCCACCCCTGAGCTCGGGGAGGAGAACGAGCCGGTCGCACGAGCGCCCGGCCCCGGCGTGCTGAGGGCGGCGAGGTGGGGCCTCCTGCTGGTGGGGAACGAGATGATCGTCATGGTCTCTCCTCGGATCGAGAACTCAGCACAACCGGTTGGCCTGTGCGTCCTCCACCTCTGAAGACGCCTCGCACCCGGTTGCATGACGCGTCGTTGGGCGTACTGTCCCCGGGGTGGGTGCTAACGGGGGCGCGGACGCTGGGCGGTCCCGGCCTGACGTCACTGCACTCGTGCCGATGGTCCGGCGGGTGGTCCGCGCGCGGGTCTCGGATGCCGCGACCGCGGAGGATCTCGTCCAGGAGACGCTGACCCGGGTGCTCGCCGCCGCAGCGCGGGTAGAGCCAGCGATGCTCGAGCCGTACGCCATCACCACGGCACGCAACCTGGTGGCCTCTGGCTGGAAGGAGCAAGACCGGCACCGGCGCAACCAGCACCGCGTCGTGGACCTGCGCGCCCCCGCGTCACCGGACGAGCAGCTCCTGCGGCTCGAGGACCGCAAGGCCGTCTCCCAGGCGCTGGAGCGACTTTCCGAGCAGGACCGCAGGACGCTGCTCGCGCACGAGGTGGCGGGTCAAGACACCCGGTCGCTCGCCGACGAGGTCGGCTCCACCGCCGGCGCGGTGGCGGCTCAGCTGAACCGGGCCAGGGCCCGGCTCCGCGTCGAGTACCTGCTCGCCCTGGAGATGACGGAGCCGCCCACCGAACGGTGCCGCCCCGTCCTGCTCGCCCTCTCCGGTGGTGACCGTCGTCGCCAGCACGAGGTGCAGGCTGACCGCCACCTCCTGGAGTGCGGGCTGTGCGAACGCCTGAGCCGTCCGCTCGTGGAACGGGGCCGGCCACGCGACGACGTCGTGCGCATCCGGATCCACGTCGACCAGGACGTGGTGCAGGCCAGACAGGGCGCGCGCGAACTCGCCGCCCGGGTCGGCTTCTCCCGTACCGACCTGACCGTGATCGCCACCGCAGTCTCCGAGATCGCCCGGAACATCGTGCGTTTCGCGAGAGACGGCGAGATCCTCGTCGAGCTGCTGGAACGACCGTACGCCGGTGTGCGGGTCACCGCGCGCGACACCGGGCCCGGCATCCCCGACGTGGACCAGGCCCTCGGCGACGGGTACAGCACCTACCATGGGCTGGGGCTTGGTCTGCCCGGCGCACGCCGTCTGATGGACGAGTTCCAGGTCGACTCCGAGGTGGGCAGGGGTACCACTGTCACGATGACGAAATGGCTGCGGCAGAAGGGAGCACGATGAACGACGAGAGCATGACCGACGCAGGGTCCGAGGACGTCGGCCCCGACCTGGACCAGCTGCTCCCTCAGCTGGTGGCGCACCTGCACGAGCACAGGACCAAGCTCCGGCAGGAGTGGGCCACCCGGATCCAGGACGCCCGGCTCTTGCACGCCATGACAGCGCAGGAGATGGCCACCGAGACCACCTCGGTGTACGACAACTACGTCGAGGTGCTGGAGACCGGGAGCGTCGAGGCGTTGCAGCACTACGCCCGCGACCTGTCTGAGCGGATCATCCCCCGCGGCGTCGAGACGCACGAGGTCGTGGGCATCGTGCTGCTGTTGCGCGATGTGCTGGCCCGGTCCCTGTTCGAGAAGTACCAGCACGACTTCGCGCTGCTCAACCGCGTGCTTGACGCCTACGAGCCGGCGGCGAACCGCATCGCGAACACTGTCGCCGTCAGCTTCGTCGACGAGCGCGAGCGCGTCATCCGCCAGCAGCAGGACGCCATCCGCGAGCTGTCCACGCCGGTGCTGCCCGTGCGCGAGAGGCTGCTGATCCTGCCCATCATCGGCGTGCTGGACGGCGAACGGGCACGCCAGCTCACCGAGCAGCTGCTGGCCGGGATCCGGACCCACCGCGCCAAAGTCGTCGTCATCGACATCACCGGCTCCCCAGACGTGGACGAGTCCGTCGCCAATCACTTGGTGCGCACGGTCGACGCCTCGCGCCTGATGGGCGCCAGCGTCATCATCACCGGCCTGTCGCCCAAGATCGCGCAGACCCTGGTCACCATCGGGGTCGACCTCAGCAAGATGAATACGATCGGCGACCTGCAAGGTGGTCTGGCGGAGGCTGAGCGTCTGCTGGGCTACACGGTCACGCGCCGGGCCGGCCAGGCGGACTAGTGACCAGCGGACCAGCGCTCGTCTCGATCCAGCGACAGGGCTCTTACCTGATCGCCTCGATCCACACCGCGCTGGACGACTCGCAGATGCTCCGGTTCCAGGTGGACCTGATCGACCGCATCGGACGGGACCGCTCCCGGGGCGTCATCATCGACGTCGCGGCCCTGGACGTGTTGGACTCGTTCGGGTCAAAGACGCTGCGAGACGTCGCCGAGATGGCCCGGCTGCGCGGGGCGACCACGGTCATCGTCGGCATCCAGCCGGACGTGGCCTTTGCGATGGTCCAGCTGGGCATGGGCACCGGGTCGGTCTTCACAGCCCTGGACCTGGAGGAGGGTCTGGGGTACCTGGACAGCCACGTCGACCCGAGCAGGGCGGCTACCTGAGCGTGGGCGGCCACCCGACGACCCCGCTGGAAGACGTGCAGCGCAGCTACCGGGCGGCGTTCCTGCGATACCTGCCCCGGCGCGAGGAGGCCGCCCTGCACACCGGCTACCTGCTCGGACGCGCCGCCCTCACCGACGGGATGAGCATCCTGGAGCTGGCGCGCGTGCACCACGAGGTGTTCCTCACGGTGCTCCGAGACCTGCCCGCCGACGACCTCACCTCGGTCGCAGGGGCAGCCGCGGAGTTCTTCATCGAGGTCCTGGGCCCGTTCGACATGGCCCAGCGCGGCCTGCTCGAGGGCTGAGCCCTCGCACAGGGAACGACGCGACGGCACCCCCGACCGACGTGGGACATCGGATCAGGGGTGCCGCTGAAGGGCGGGCGGCGGGTGCAGGACCTGCCGCCGCTAGCTCACCCGCGGCGGCGCTGGGTCACCGTGGTGGTGGTGGTGCTGTCGGAGTCCTGTGCGATGTCGCAGACAGCCTCGCCATCTGGGCCGAGGTCCCTCGCCAGGACGTTGACGGCCACGCCGCACACGTTGGCCGCGACCTGGAGGGTGACGCCGTTGAGGGCGACGACACTGACGTTGTTGAGCAGGTCCACGTCCGTGATGGTTACGTTGACCAGGCCCCCGGTGACGACCGGAGCGGCCTGGGCGGGCGCCGTGGCCCCGACCAGGACGATTCCTCCGGCGAAGACGGTGGCGATGGCCTTGTGGGCGATGCGTGACATGAGTGGTGCTCCTTCGGTAGACGTTCGAAGCCCCGGGAGAGCTGGTGGGGCCTTGCACCGATGAAGACGCCCTCCCCCCGCCGGCATGACGCGGCCCGCAGTCGGCACGGTGCTGGTCCACCGCTCAGCCGCGCGGCAGCGCGGTGGCGCACGGCCATCCCTGCCGCGTCATCCCGGGGGCCTCTGGGTGTCCCCTACGCGGAATCTCTCCTCCCGGCCAGGCGTTGAGCACAGCAGACGCGAAAGAACCGAGGACACCATGCTGCCGCCCGACGAGCTCTACGAACTGACCGACCACGCCGCCATCGACCCGGCCGTGCACGGCAAGCCTGTGCTGGTGCACGCGTTGAACGGTTTCGTGGACGCCGGCCAGGCCTCGCGGCTGGCCGTGGAGCACCTGCTCTCCTTGATGCAGGCCCGCGAGGTCGCCCACTTCGACGTCGACCAGCTGATCGACTACCGGGGGCGTCGTCCGCGCATGACGTTCCGCTCGGACCGGTTCACCGACATCGAGCAGCACGCCCTGACGTTGCACGCGCTGACAGATCCCACCGGCCGCGAGTTCTACCTCCTCGACGGCCCGGAGCCCGACCTGCAGTGGGAGCGCTTCACCGCCGCCGTCATCGGCATGGCTGCCCGCCTGGACGTCGGCCTCGTGGTCGGCGTGCACGGCATCCCGTGGGCGGCCCCGCACACCCGTCCGGTGGGCCTGACCTCGCACGCGAGCAGCCGTGAGCTCATCGCCGGTCGTCCCCGCTGGATCGGCGACGTCGAGGTGCCTGGCCACGTGGGCGCCCTGCTGGAGCTGCGCCTGACCCAGGCTGGCCGGGACGCGGTGGGCTACACCGCGCACGTGCCGCACTACCTGGCCGAGTCCGAGTTCCCGCCTGCGGCAGTCGTCCTGCTCGATGCCGTCAGCTCCAGCACAGGTCTGACGCTGCCCACCCAGGGTCTGCGCGACGCGGGGGCCTCGGTGCTGGCGCAGATCGACGAGCAGGTGGCCGACTCACCGCAGACGCTGCAGGCCGTCCAGGGGATGGAGCGGACCTACGACGCGGTCGCGGCTGGTCGGGGTCTGAGCGGTCCCGGGCTGCTCAACCCCTCGCTCCCGGCCGACGAGCTGCCCGAGGGTGAGGAGCTCGCGGCCGAGCTGGAGAGCTTCCTGCGTGGTCTGGACGGGCCGACGCCTCCGCCCTGAGCGCCCATCCCCTCGCACTTGGTCCGGCTCCTGTCGCCTCGTGGGCACGGATGGCGACAGGACCCGGACCAAGTGCGGCTTTGGGGCTCAGATCCAGATGGCGGGGTCGACGTGCTCCTCGGAGTCCATCGCCGCCCGCGCGGCCGGGGCCAGCACCTGCAGCCGCCCCGGCACGCCGACGACGACGGCGCCTGCGGGCACGTCCTTGACCACTACGGCGTTCGCCCCCACCTGCGCGCCGGCACCGATCACGATCGGCCCCAGCACGCGCGCCCCCGCACCGATCACGACACCGTCCTGCACGGTCGGGTGCCTCTTGGTGCGGGCGAGCGAACGCCCACCCAGAGTCACGGCGTGGTAGATCATCACGTCATCGCCGACCTCGGCCGTCTCGCCTATCACCACACCCATGCCGTGGTCGATGAAAAACCGACGCCCGATGGTGGCACCGGGATGGATCTCCACCCCGGTACGACGTCGCGCCACGTGCGCCAGCACCCGTGCGGGCAACCGCATCCCCGGCGAGCCCCACCAGCGGTGCGCGAGCCGGTGCGCCCAGATCGCGTGCAGCCCAGGCGATGTGAGGAGCACCTCGAGGGTGCTGCCCGAGGCCGGGTCACGCCGTCGGGCGGTGCCGAGATCCTCCTGCAGCCGTGCACGCCACGGCTTGAGGCGACCGATGGCGGGGGCTTGCTTCAGCACGTTCAGTCCATCAGGTCGCTGTAGAGGATGGTGGACAGGTAGCGCTCACCGTAGGAGGGGATGATCACCACGACCGTCTTGCCGGCGTTCTCCTCGCGCTGGGCCACCTGCACCGCAGCTGCCAGCGCCGCGCCGGAGGAGAGCCCCACCAGCAGCCCCTCCTCGGCAGCTGCTCTGCGGGCCCAGGTCACCGACGTCTCGGCGTCCACGTCCAGCACCTCGTCGTAGACCTTGGTGTCCAGGATCTCGGGCACGAAGTTCGCGCCGATGCCCTGGATCTTGTGCGGGCCCGGAGTCCCGCCGTTCAGGATCGCGGACTCCGCCGGCTCGACCGCGATGATCTGCACACCGGGCTTGCGCTCCTTGAGCACCTGTCCGACACCGGTGATCGTGCCACCCGTGCCGATGCCAGCGACCAGGACGTCGACGCCACCGTCGGTGTCGGCCCAGATCTCCTCCGCCGTGGTGCGGCGGTGCACCTCGGGGTTGGCCTCGTTCGCGAACTGCCGGACCTGCACGGCGCCGCGCTCGGCACCGATCTCCTCGGCCTTGCTGACGGCGCCCTTCATGCCCTCCGAGCCAGGCGTCAGCACCAGCTCTGCGCCGAACGCCCGCAGCAAGGCGCGTCGCTCGCGGCTCATGGTCTCCGGCATGGTCAGCACGACCTTGTAGCCCTTGGCCGCCCCGACCATGGCCAGCGCGATACCGGTGTTGCCGCTCGTGGCCTCCACGATGGTGCCACCGGGCTGCAGCTGCCCGGACTTCTCGGCTGCCTCCACCATGGCCACCCCGATCCGGTCCTTGACCGAGCTCGCCGGGTTGTAGAACTCCAGCTTGGCCAGCACGGTTGCGCCCGCGCCGTCGGTCATGCGGTTCAGGCGCACCAGCGGGGTGCGGCCCACCAGCGCGGTCACGTCGTCGTAGATCGGCACAGCGGTCTCCTCGGCATCAGGGCCACGACAGCTCAAGGGCGAGCGCGTGGACAGGCAGGTCACGTGTGCGAACCTGCCCGCGTGCCGTCTCGTTCCCCGACTGGCGATCGTCTTGCATGCCGGATGGGTGTCGGCTCCGCTGCCGGACGAAGCGGGAGCCCGGGCCGCGCGGCGCAAGCCGCCCGACCCGGGCTCTCCCCCCTCGACCGCACCGGTTCCCCTGAGGCGACCGGTGCGGCTGCGTGCTCCCTGGCGGTGGTCAGCGAGAGGCGGCGAGCCTCTGCATGGCGACCTGCACCAGGGTGATCAGGGCGTGCTTGGTCGCCTGCTTGGAGCGGGCGTCGGTGTAGACCATCGGCACGTGAGCGGGGACCGCGAGGGCCTCGCGCACCGAGTCGAGGTCGTGGCGGGCCACGCCGTCGAAGCAGTTGACTGCCACGATGAACGGGATCTGCCTGGCCTCGAAGTAGTCGACCGCAGGGAAGCACTGCTCCAGGCGCTCGGTGTCGACCAGCACGATCCCACCGATGGCGCCGCGGACCAGGTCGTCCCACATGAAGAGGAACCGGTCCTGCCCGGGCGTCCCGAACAGGTACAGCCACAGGTTGCCCGGCAGCGAGATGCGGCCGAAGTCCATGGCCACCGTGGTGGTGGTCTTGCGGTCCGAGACGCCGCCGGCGTCGTCGACGCCCACGGAGTGCT
>JAABUN010001824.1_pt1 | contig 42943 bp, 45 predicted proteins | sample 5559311 | NCBI WGS metagenome assembly JAABUN01 (sample SAMN10711877, study PRJNA513370) | rock metagenome | isolation source: Antarctica rocks | place: Antarctica: Victoria Land, Siegfried Peak sud
AGTCCGAGCGGGATGCCCAATTCCTCGCGCACCGCCGCGTCTGCCCGCGCCACCATGTACCGCACCACATCGGGCGGCGTGTACCACACCCCCAACTGCTCGCGTAGTGCCGGGTCGAAGGCCCGCAGGAACGGTTCGTAGAAATACGTCACCGCCGCCTCTTCCGCGAACGCGGCGAAGAAGGCGGGGCGGTCAACGCGGTTCAGCGTCGCCGCCGCCCGGTCGAGGGCGTCCACGAGGCCGAGCGGCTCCAAGATGCGCCGCGTCGCCAGCGTCTCGAAGAGGGCGGCGATGGCGGGGACGCGCAAGAGCCATTCGCTCATGCGCCACTCGAAGCGGTCGGTGCGCGTCGGGTTCTCGGTGTGCCACAGCACCCACGCGGAAAACACGCCGTAGAAGAGCGTTTGCAGAAACGTACTCAGGAAAAACTCATCGCCCCGCGCCCCCGCGAAGCGCAAGCCGAGTGCTTCGGTGAGGGCTTGGCGCACGTTCGCCAGTGCCGGGAGGTCGCGCCCCGCGAGGTGCAAGCGGGCATCGCGGGCATACGAGGCGAGGAACCACGCGAGGTCTTCGGGGCGCGTCAGGGGGGCGGCGGTGAGCAGGGCGCGGGCGAGGAAGTCCGCGAAGGGTGCGCCGTGGGCGAGGGCAGTGGTGTGGGGGTGCGCCGCCATCTCCCAGAACGCCGCTTCGCTCGCGGCAAGGGTGTAGCGTTCGACCGTCACGGCGGCACCGTCCGGCCCCTTGCCCGCGAGCAGGAAGTCGCGCAGGTTCGTCACGAGCACGAGGCCGTACCGTTCGAGGTACTTCGCCACTTGCGGCGACAGCGCGACCGCCGCCGCATCGTCCGCCGCCCCCTTCGCTTCGAGGACGCCACGTGCGGGCAAGAGGTTGGCCTGCATCGCGGCGAGGGTATCGGGGTCGCCGCGCAACTGATCGGGGGTGAAAAAGCCGCCGTCCGGCAACCCCGCCCCCTTGCCGGACGGGTGGATGATACAGCGCACGCGGGGTTTGAGGGTGGCACCCACGGTATCGAACAGGGCGGCGAGGGCGGGATAGAACGAGGTTTCCTTTACCCCGGCGTGGCGCGTCGCCGCCACCGCGCCCAAGTACCGTTCGAGCGCGTCCATGCTACCCCCGCCGCGTCTGCCGTCTCGCCTCGTGAACCGAAGGGCAAGTATCGCACCCGCGAGGCGGCGCGGGCAAGGGCCGGGGAAATCCTTAGCACCGCCGTCCCCCTCGCCCCGCCATGAGGCATACAGGCGGCGCGACGGGCCTTCCTCGCGTGCCGCGTGGGGCGGGGCGAGCGGCGGGCCGGGTGTCCGATGCAGTTCCTTTTTTAGTGTCCGATCAGTGTCCGATGTCTGTACGATGTGGGGCGTTCCCTTCCCACCCTTTTTTTTGGTTCCGATCCCGTTCCGTTCCGTTCCGATAAAGGCAGTTGAACCCCTTTGCACCCCCGCTGCACCCCCTAAAAAAAGGGCGGCGGGGTTCAGCACGAGCAGGGCGAGATGCGGAGAAATGCGGATACCCTCGCGCATGTGAGGCCCGACGCTATCATTTGCTCTCACAGCCCGCCCCGTCCCGCTTGTGTCCCATCCTCGTCCCCCGTCGCCAGCGTTCCCACGAGCGCGACGATCTGTGCGCGTTCGGTGGCTTCACGGGCGAGTACCGCCGCATACGTCGTCAGGTCGAGACGCGCCCGGATTGCCGTCTCGATCACCCCCGCCAACTGTTCGGGGGTCATCGCTTCCACCTGTACCGTCGCCCCGCGCCAGTTGCCCCGGCGGTCGGTGTCCTTCGGCGGCGCGTCCGGCAAGGCGTACTGTTTGATCTGCCGGGTGGTCACGGCGATGCGAGCGAAGGACACCACATCCGTCCTGCCAAGATCGGCGCACATCGCCGTCACATCGCCCGTGGCGGCGTCGAAGATCGAAATGCCCGACGGGTCGTGATCCCCGATGTGCAGCACGGTCACGGGAACGTCCGCGTCCATGAAGCGGCGGGCCGCCTCGTACTTCGCCGTGGTGCTGTCGAAGCCGCCGGATGAAAAGGTCGGTACGCCGTACTTCTCTGCGATTCGCGCCGCTTGCGGCACCATCCCGGCGGCTTCCACCCACAATTCCAGTCGCACGGGTTGCCCCGCGAGGCGGTCGCTGCGGTAGCCTTCGGCGGTGTAGCGCAGGCTGTGCAGGAAGTGCGGCACACTGTCGAAGCCGCCCGCGCCCCGGTAGGTCACGCCATCGTCGCGTATCGCGTTGAAGGGGACGATTCCGGCGCGGCGGGCGCGGTTCAGCGTGTTCAGTAGCCGCTCGTACCCCTGTTCGGTCTTGGGGTAGTCGAACGCCCCCACGAGGCGGTAGTAGATTTGCCGCGCCGTGAGGGGCAGATGGTCGCGGTACTCGGTCAACACCCCGGCGATCTGTGCGAGCAGGGCGCGGGTCGGGGCGTGGGGTTTCCACGGCGCGAGGCCGCGCACCCGTGTATGTGTGTAGGTCGCCATGTCGCATCTTCCCTTTCCTCTCGTGTCCTACAGCCCGCCCCCGTCGCGGTCATCCTCGTGTCCGGGCGCGGCATCCCCGATGTACTCCCGTACCACCACCTGCCGCCCGCACGCCCCGCATTCCGCCGGGTGCGGGTGCGTCACCGCCGCCGCTCGTGCCGCCGGGTCTGCCGCTTGCGCGTGGGTGAGGCAGCGCACCACCACGGGCTGCCACCCCCGGCATTCCCGGCACCCCGCCGGGGCGCGTCGCTCCATCGTCGCCAGCCGCGTACGTAACCGCATTGCGCCCCCTCTCAGATCGCGTCCCAATCCACGCCCACGATCACCGTCACGCCCGCCCACACGTCGCGCCCACAGCGGGGGCAACAGTCGGGATAGGGCCACCGCTCTTTATCCGCTTCGTCCGCATCCGGCACACAGACAAGTGTGGGCGGTCGCCACCCCCGGCACACCCGACACCCCGCCGGGTGTCGCCCTTCCAGCGCGTCAAGCCGGGTCGTCAGTCGCGCTCGCATCCTCGCTCCCCTCGCCGCCCACGCGGTCTATGGTGATCGTGAACCACACCAGCCGCCACCGCCCGCACGCGGGGCATCGCTCGTGCCGCGTCGCGTCGTCATTCCGCATCGCCGGGTCGTGTTCGCACACCACGAAGCGCACCGCGCCCCCGGTGCCGCACATCCGGCACCCGTCCGATTGCCGCCGTTCCAACTCGTGTAGTCGGGTGCGTAGCCTCATTGCCCCGCCCTTTCCCGTAGCGCGTCCCGAAACTCGCTCACCGATAGCCCGTATGCGGTCGCCACCCGTTCCGCCCGCGACACCCCCGCCCCCGCCGCCATGCCCACCCCGGCGGCGTGCAGGCGGTCGAGGGTCGCGTCGAGGCGGGCGAAGCCGTACGGGTAGGTCGCCCCTTCCGGCGGCGGGGCGTGCCGCTCCATGTGGGCGCACAACGTGGCAAGCACCGCCTCACCCGACGCCCCGACATTCCCCTGCCACGGCGCAACCGGGCGGGGCGCGGGTAGCCGCCGGGTGAGCGTGTCCAGTCGCGTTGTTAGCCGTGCCACGTTTCCCCCGTCACTTTGGCCCGTAGTCGCCCGTAGTCGCGCTCGCCTATCCACCCCTGCCCCGGTATCGTGATCGACGGGCCGTGCTCGCGCTCGTGTTCCGCCATTGCCCACGCGATGCCCGCCTCGAAGTGCGCGAGGAAATCCGGGTCGTCGCGCATCGCCCGCTCGCATTCCCTGTGGAACGCCTCGCGCTCGTGCGGCGGCACCGCCGCCCATTCCGCCGCCCGTTCGCGGTCGTGCAGCGCGAACACCGCCCGATTGATCGCCGCTTCGGTGCCGAGGGCGGGCGGCACCCGCCGGGTGAGGGCGTCAAGCCGTGTGCGTAGTCGCATCCCCTTCCCCCCCTTCGTCTTCGTACGCGGCGAGCAGCGCGAGTTCCGCGTCGCCAAGCCCCATCGGCGCGAGCGTGTCCGGGTCATCCGTGCCGCGTTCCCGCCACAGGCATAGCGGCGCGTCACTGAGATGCCCCGCCTCGCGTTCGAGGGCGGCGTGGTCGTACCCCGTCCCGTACATACGCCTGTCCGCCCGCACTTCCGCCTCGCCGTCTATCCGGTGATTGCACTCCGCGAGGGCGATGCGGGAGATCAGCCGCCGCCGTGCCATGTCGAGCAATTCTGCCTGTGCCACCCACAGGGGAACCGTTGCCCACGCCTTCCATGTGTGCCGCTCGTGGATGCACCGCCCGACGTGCCAGAAGTGCGGGTGCGCGTCCCGCGCCCGCTCGCTTGTGCGCTGGCGCACCGTGGCGGCGTCCTCATCCCCCGCCCACGGGCCGTGCGCCGCGATGATCGCCCCGAAATAGCCCTGCACGGCGGGCGGGGCGGCGTGCCACCATGCCGCCGTATCCGCGTTGCGCCGCCGCCACGCGAGGATTTCGGGCGACACCCCCGCCGTCGCTCGCCGCTGCCCCTCCAACTTGGCTATGCGTCCCGGTAGTCGCACGGTTCGCCCCCTTCCCGCCCGTGTTCCGTGTTGTTCGCCCCCGCCCACGGGTCGGGCGGCGGTGCCTTCATGGGCAGCACGAACACCACGTCGTTCCCCGGTGTGTCAGGTAGCGCGGGCGGGCCGCTGCCGGGGTCGGAGAACACCACCCCGCCGCCCGTCGCACCCGTGCCGCCGCGTGCCGCCCGTTGCCCTTCCAGCCGCCCCACGCGCCGCGTCAGCCCCACTGGTCGCCCCCTTCCCCTTCGGCTTCCATGCGGCTTTCCAGTTCGCGCACCCGCGTTTCCAGCGTCACCAGTTCCCGCACTTGCAAGAGGCGTCCGAGCACCGCGTCCGCCGCCCGTACTCGCGTCGCCGCCGGGGTGCCTTCGTCGCTCATCGCCCCTTCGAGGGTGGCGGCGGCACGTTCCGCGAGGCGCACGAGGCTACGCGACACGGCGGCGAGGGCTTCGGCTTCGCCCGCGTGCAACGCCGCCACGAACGCGGGTTCCCCCATCCAACGGTACACCGTATCCCTGCTGCACCCCGCCTCCTTCGCGGCGGCGGTCACATCGGGGGCGGCGAGCAGCGCACGCACCGCCTTGCGCTGCTTGGGTGTCAGATCGTCCGGCATTCTGTCCGCTCCTGTTCTTTTTTAGCGTTCGGGTAGCGTTCGGTTCGTTCGGTTCCGGCGGGCGGTATCCACGTCGCCAGCACCGCCGCTGCCGCCTCGCGTGCGTCGGTGTCGCTTGCGCCCCGGTCGGTGAGCGATGCCGCCACCCGCTCGTGCAGCAGGGGCCGGGGGGTGCCGGGATGCGCGAGGGCGTGCCACCGTAGCCGCTCGCGGGCAGTCATGAGCAGAGTGTCCCACGCGGCGGGGTGCGTCCCCACGGGCGGGATGGTTGCCACCAGTGCGAGGGCAGCTGCCGGGGTCAAGGCGGCGGGCGGCACCCCCGTTGCTGCTGCGAATGCCGCCGGGGTGGTGATGCCCCGGCGGGCGAGGGCCACCGCGAGGGCGGCGCGGTCGTCAGGCCGCATCGTTGCCCCCTTCCTCTCGGAAGCCGAAGGCGGCGAGGTCGAGCGGAGGGGCGGGAGGGGCGGATGTATAGGGTTTCGCCCCTTCCGCCCCCACTTCGTCGCCCCCGTGCAAGGGGCGGATGGGGGCGGGGGTATAGGAATTCGCCCCTCCCGCCCCTCGTGTGTCTTGGGGGCGGGGAAGGGCGTTCGCCCCCGTTTCGCCCCCATCCGCCCCCGCCACAAGATGCGGCAGATAGCCGGCGATGCCACGCGGTGTGACGTAGTAGCGGTCTTCGCGTTGCGCCACCGCCCCCTCGTTCAGCAGCCGCGTGCGGTGATCCTTGAACGTCCGTTCCGCCGCGTTCGACGCCCCGAACCATTCGGTGTACGTCTTGCCCGTGTTGCCCTCGCCGTGCAGTGCCGCGACGAACTTCCTGCTGTTCGCGTTCACCCGCACCGGCTCGGCGTCCGACGCGCCCTCCATCCTCATGGTGAACGCGCCGCTGCCGTCGCCCCCAACGAGGAAGCGCACCGTCCCCGGCACCGCGCTCAGGCGGTCTTTCTGCCGCGTGAGCACGATACGCCCCATCGTGTCGCGCCCGAACGGGGCGGGGGCATCCATGCTGTACTGCACGTCCACATCCGCGAGTTTGCTCCCCGCCCCCCGGTTGTACCGCCCGCCCCCGTCGGGACTTTTCACCACATGGTCGAGCAGCAGCACCGTGCGCCCGTCCTCGTGGGCGAGCGGGGTGAACAGCGTGCCGATGAGCAGCGTGGCATCGTCGTTGCTGTTCTCCGAGAGGCGGAACGCACCGAAGAACTTACTCAGGCTGTCGCAGGCGATGAACTCGATCCCCTCGCGTCGCATCATCTCCCGCACTGCCCGCCCGGTTTCGGCGAGCGACAGCCCGCCCCCCACGGCGAACGGGAAATAGTGCAGGCGGCCCACCTCGTCCGCCGTCATCCCCATGTCGCGCAGCCGTGCGGCGGTCTGGCGTTCGCCCGCCTCTTGGTCGAGCAGCAGCACGCGCAGCCCCATGCGCAGCACGGCGAGGATGGCATGGAGCATGAGCCACGTCTTCCCTATCCCCGGTTCGCTGCCCACGGCGGTGATGGCACCCTTGATGAGCCACGGCGACACGAGGGGTTCGGGTTCGGGGATGCCCCCGGTGATGAGCGACCATACATCCACGCGGCGGGCGACGAACGAGCGATAGGCCGCGTCCGGTTCCGTCCCTCCCGTGTCCGCGATCTCCGATACCGCCTCGGTCGGCGCGAAGTCCGGTGCGGCTTCGATCAGGGCGGCGAAGGCGCGGGCGTCCCCGCCGTCGTGCAACCAGTCCTGCACGTCGCGCCCGCTGTCGGCGTCGCCGGGGAAGAGGTCGAGTATCCGCACGCGGGCCGCGACGCCCACAAGCGCGGCGGCGATCTTCGCCATCGTCTCGCGCCCCTTGCCCCTGCCGCCTTCCGCATCGGGCAGCAGCACCACGTCTTGCCCGCGCACCCGCGCCCGCAACTGGTCGAGGGCTTGGGTCGCTTGCCCGCACCCGCCCCGCCACGTGAGGGCCACGAAGCCGAGCGCGGCGAGGTCGTCAACGGCGGGTTCGCCTTCCGGCACGAGGACCGGGTCATCGGTCGTCATGGGCGGGGCGGGGGGGTAGATGCGCTGCACGAGGCCGGGACCGTTGCCAAACACCCATTCCCCGGCGGCGTTCAGATGTTGCGGCTTCACGTCCTTATCCCACGCGCCACCCTGCTTCGGGTTGCGGAAGTCGCGGCGGTACACGCGCTGCGTGTCGCTGTACTGCCATACCCGTTCGCCCTCGCGCCGCTCGTGGCTCTTGGTGTCCACCTTCGGCGCGGTGGTTGCAGCGCGGGCAGGGGTCGCGGAATGCCCCGTATTCACGCTGTACGCCCCGTCACGCCGTTTCTGCACGCGAATAGGGGTAAGGGGGAGGTCTTTCGTCCACGCCCGGTATTCGCCGTCCTCGCGCCGCTTCCACTTGTACGCAGGCGGGCTACACGCTTCGTCCAGTTCGGCACCTTCGGCCTCGCCGTTCCGAGTACAGCGTACCCATTCGCCGTCTTCGCTCGTGAAGCCGTGACAGTGGCCTGCGGGGTCGGTGGCGTGGTGATCGCAGAGCGGGCAGGGGCGGTCGCGGGTGTACCGCTGTTCGCGTTCAATGCCCATGCCGCACCCCCGTTGCCGTGATCGTCGGGGTGCCGTCCGGTGTCATGGTGAGGCGCACCGCACCCGCGTCTGCAAGGTCGTGCGCCGCCTGTTCGATCTGCGGTGCTGTCCAGCCGCTCGCCGCCCATGCGGTCACGAGGGCGGTGTCAATCGTGAGGGTGCCGCGCTCGTGTAGGCGGGCGAGCGGCACCGCCGCCCGCGCCTTGCGGAGCATGGTGGTCATGCTCGTATCGGTGTCGGTGATCGTATGCATCGGTGCCTCGCGTTCCGTGATGCGCGAGGGTGCCGGGGAATGTGGTACGCTACGGTTTGTCAGCCCGCACGCACCACGCGCCGCCACCCCCCGCCCACAAGCCGGGGTGTAGTTAGGCCGCATGATCGCCGTCCGGTGCCGCTTCGAGGGCGGCGAGGTAATCCAGAAGCACGGCGTATCGCACGCGCACCGAACGCCCGATACGCACACACGGCAGCGTGCCGCGTTCCACCAGTTCGTACGCGGCAGTGCGGGAAATGCTTAGGATTCGCGCCACTTCCGGCACACGCAGGTATGCAGGCGGCGCGGCGGGGTCGGTGAGATGTGTGGCGAGATGGGTCACAGTCGCGCCACCCACACGGGGCGCGGTGATCGGGATAACGTTCGTCTCGTGCATCGCGGATTCCCTCTTGTGACGCCGCGATAGCCGCCGCGCCACCCGTCTATCGCCCCGAACACACGCCGGGACCGCTCGTGCGCCCGGACAAGTGCCGGGTGCGAAACTGGCGAGCGACGGAAAAACCGCCGGGAACCACACCGAAATACACCTGCTTGTCGCCATGGGTCGCAGGTGGTTTCGAGCGGTACCGGCGGTTCGGAACTCCGCGTTACATCGTCTTGTGGTTGGCTAGATCGGATTACCCCTTACGATTTGCCGCTTTCTGCATTCGTGACGGTGACAGATGATGGTGACATGCGACTCGACATACAAGTGGAAAACGTAGTCAACTCCCTTGCCTGTCTCGGTTTCCCAAGTGTCATACGGGCCGCGAGGCGGACGCTTGCGGACATACACCCCTGCACCATTCAAGCGATAGCCGGGGTAAAGGGTCACGCTACCGGGGTGGTTGGGCATCCAAAGGGAACGCTCCCCTAGTTGCTGCCCACAACCACAGCACACGATCTTTGCTTTGGAACCCCATGGCTTTCCCTCGCGGATGATGGGTGTGGGTGCCAATTCTAGCGCAAACGGTAGCACGTCCATCGCCTCGCCTAGCGTCCGTCTCGTTCAACACATCCGTAGTGTACGCCATAACCATACGTACACGCAAACACCGATGTGTCAAAGGGTAGCATGTCCACCCTGTCCGGGCCGATCTACTGCACCGATTGCTGTACCGATTCGTACCTTCTCCGGGGTGGTAACGGTAGCGGGCGCGGAAAGGTGACAAACGATTTGCCCTGCTACAGCAAGGAAAACAGCGGACACAGCGAACAGGTAGAACGCCCGTCACGGGTTCTCTTAATCAGCGGGTTACTGGTTCAAGTCCAGTGCGGCTCACCACTCTTTTCCTTTGTATGGTAAGGAAAAACAAAGGCCGGGGTGCTATTCACCCCGGCCTTTTTGGTGCTTGGATACCTACGCGTTCCGCCGCCTCCTTGCGGGCATCCGCGAACAGATGCGCGTAGTAGTCGCTCGTGACGCTGATCTGCGAATGACCGAGCGTTTCCTTGACCTCGTGCAGATTCGCCCCCATCGCAAGCAGAATGCTCGCGGCACTATGCCGCAGGCTGTGGAACGTGCAATTTGGCACGCCGAGTCGCTCACGCTGCCGATGCCAGCCCCGGACGAGGCTGCGCGATTCTATCGGCGTGCCGATTGAGGATGGGAAGATCAGCCCCATGTCTCGCCACAAGTGTCCCGCTGCCCCACGCTCTGCGTCTTGCCGTGCTCAATGGGTACGAGGAGCCTCCGCAGCGAAGGTGGCGAGCGGGACGACGGCATGACTGCTGCGAGTCTTCAATTCGCGGATGACTAAGCCCTCGCACGTCCGCTGCACTTGTGTGCGAATCGTGAGTACCCCACGGGCGAAATCAACATCGCGCCACCGGAGACCGAGAATTCCCCCCTCACGTAGCCCTGTGGCGAGGGCGACAATGTACAGAGCTTCTAAGCGGCCCCCTTCTACCCGCGTCAGCAGCTGATCTACTTGGTTGAGCGTGAGCGGCACCGTCTCGTGGCATTCGCGTTCGGGAGCGTCGGTCAGCAGGGCAACATTGCGCGAGATGACCCCCCCATTTTTACCGCACGGTTCAACGCGGCGCAGAGCACCGCACGCATCCGAGTGACGGTCGTGCGCGAGAGTCCTGCGACGGTTTTGGCGGCGAGGAGACGTTGAACTTGCTCGGGAGTAAGCTTGCCGAGTTGTATGGGCCCAATAGCGGGGATGATGTGGACTCGACAGAGATACTCGTACTGTTCATAGGTTTTGGGCGCACGATACGGCTTAACGGAGTCTGCCAGCCAGCGCGTGAGGAAATGCTCGACGGTCTCACGATCCGCGCCCGGTATGGGTCCCTCGGAAGGCGCGCATCGCCCGCTCCATCTTCGAGCGAACCTCGGCGCGAGTTGGGGCATACAGCGACTTGCGCACGCGCCTGCCGTTGATATCGTAACCGAGGCTGATTTTCGCCTCCCACATCCCGTCATCCCGCTGATACATGCCTCCCTCATTCTGTCCGCGCTTGCCTGCCATCGCTTATCTCCGTGTCCCTTGTTCCTCACTTGCGCCGAGTGATGAAGATGACACGCCCCACAATCTCGGCGTGCTCGTCGAGGGGGATCACAATCCCGTCCGCGTCGCCCCGCAACGCCAGCTTCTTGCCGTCTTTCACCAGCCGCTTGGCGTAGCATTGCCCCGTCCACAATTCCCCGCCGAAGTCGCCGAGGGGTGTGGGCGAGAGGGATACGATGGGAGGTTCCGCGACGGTGACGACGACGCTGGTGGCCCCGGACATCTCGTGCGAACACTGCGTGGCGACGGTGAAGAAGACGGTGGGGCAGTTCGCGGGCGTGCAGTCCGTGGAGGCCGACGCGGACACGAAGCGGATCACGCCCGCGTACGACCCGGCGCGGGTGAACCTCGCGCAGGTCGAGGAAGACCTCGCCGAGGAAGGCTAATCCCGTCCGGAAGTAGCGCGGATCATTCGGGGCATGTGCGGGGGTGGCTCTGTGCCGCTCCCTTTGCGTTGCGCACGGGAGGCCCGGTGTCTGTCTCGGTTGACCATAGTCCCCGGATGCTTTAGCATGGGCCGCGAAGCGATACCTCACGGGGGAATGGGGTGTCGCTGTTCGTTGCCGCTGTCGCGGGGAGGGGAATGGTGGTCAAGCGCGAGATGTCGGCCCGTGGGGCGCGTGTGACGATTCCTGCGTCGCTGCCGCCGCGTCGGCGGGGGCGGTTCCTGCTTCGTCTCGCTGCGCCTCTGACCCTGCTCGGCACAGTCGCGGTCGTGTTGCTCGGCGGCGGGTTCTATGCCCCTAACGTACACGAGTATATCCCTCAAACATACGAGGATGGGGGGATGCCGGGGTCAGTCGGCATCGCGGACGATGTGCTTGCGAGCGGTGCCGGTGCCGACACGGACGCAACGGCGGGAACCCGCCCCCTCGACGGATACACTGCCCGACCGGGACTGGCAGTCACCACACCGTCGCAGCGCATCGAGCGCGTGTACGCGAAGCGCGACCAGACCCTCACCGAGATCGCGCAGGCACGCGGGGTGAGCGTAGCGGCACTCCTGTGGGCGAACACGATCCCCGATCCCGACCGTGCGCTCCCCGTGGGGTTCGTCATCAGCGTGCCACCGAAGGGGACGATGCTCCACCGTGTCCGCGAGTCGGACACGCTCGAAGGTATCGCACGCGCCTTCCGCGTGAGCGCGGAGCGCATCGCAAATTACCCCGCGAACTACGCGATCCAGACCGGGGAGTTGATCCCGGCCACGCTCATCGTCGTACCGACCACGAACCTGCCGATGCGCGACCGGATGACCTTCTATCAGGTGCGCGAGGGAGATTCGTTGGGGCGTATCGCCGCGCTCTATGGGCTGCGCGATCCGCGCACGCTGCAATGGGCGAACCGCCTGACCAGCGTCGAGGCGGTGCGACCGGCACAGGTGATCGCGGTGCCCCCCGCCGACGGCGTGATCCACGTGGTCGAGGGAGAGGACGCACGACGCTCGGCGGAAGACGCGGTCACTCAGATCGCGAAGAATTACGCCTGCGCTGCTGTGCCGTGTACGGAAGCCCCGCGAGAGGATCGCGTTACATCGTTGCGCGACGCGGTTTTTGCGTTCGGCCCGAACGCCCTCACCCGTGGCGGCAGGCTCGTCCCCGGTCGGGAACTCCTGATCCCCGGCGGCATCCCGTACGTTGTGCCCCCGCCGGTCGTCATCCCGCCGGAGCCGAGGATCGACAATCCCCTCCCGATTGTCGTACCCGCCGCGCCGCAGTCGGTCGGTGCAGTCGTGTCCATCAAGCCGACGGTGTCGTCGTCGGCCCGCCCGCCCGCGCCCGCGCCCGCCGCCCCACGGCTGCCCACCGTCGTCCCGGCACCGGTGCCGATTCGTGCGCCCGCACCCATCCCCGTTCCGCGTGGCGCGGTCGGCTCTCCGGGCCTGCTCTGGCCCGAGAGCGGGGCGATCACGACGCAATTCTCCGGGGCGCACAACGGCATCGACATCGCGGCACCGCACGGCACGCCGCTGCGTGCGGCGGCGGGGGGGCGGGTCACATCCGCCGGATGGACGACCTACGGCCTGGGTATCGCCGTGTATATCGACCACGGCGGCGGCCTCGTGACCGTGTACGGGCATATGGCAAGTACGAACGTGTCGCCGGGGCAGTACGTCGCACCGGGGCAGATGATCGGGGCGCAGGGCAACACCGGCAACAGCACGGGGCCGCACGTCCATTTCACGGTGCTGCAGAACGGGCGATACGTCAATCCGCTCGAGTACCTGCGGTAGGGAACGGTCGGGGCGACGCACAGCGGCACGGAACAAGGTGTACGGACACCAAAACACGCAACCGTCGGCGGGTCTCTTCGTTATGTAGACAGGACGAAGACGCGCACCGTGCGCATGGCGTCGGGGAGGCATCGAGTGATCGGGTGGCGGGTATGGTGTAAGGGGGGGCGAATCCCGCAGCTGTTGCTGCGGCTGATCCCGTTCGCCCTGCTGCTCGGCATCCTCCTGCACCAGTTCGGCATGACCACAGAGGTGCAGGCGCACGCCGCACCGCACACCGAGGGCGTCGCCGAGATGATGGCGGAACACCACGGCAGTTGCCCCGGTCACTCGGCGAACGCCCGCATCTGTCCGGCGATCCCCACCTTCCTGCAACGCGCACCCCTCGCCCCGCTGCTCGTCGCCCTGTTCGGCCCGTTCGTCGCCTCGGTGCTTCCCCGCGTCGTGCGGCTCCTCGCCGCCGACTGGCAGTGGTCCCCGGAGAGGCGTCGCGCCCTCCTGCAAGTCTTCCTCTGCTGATCGCTCACGCGTAGTCACGGTGTCCGCAGTCGCCCGTCGGGCGACGGGCAGCGGCGCGTCCCTGCACGCGCCGGACGACCACGAAGCGATCACACGCGGAGGAAACACAGACGATGCACACAGAGGGAGGGGATGCCGCCTTGCGGCGTCCGATGGGGCGGCGGGCATTGCTCGCCCTCGGTGCCGCCGCTGCGGCGAGACTGTTCCTGCCCACGGACACGACGGGTGTCCGCGCCGATATCCCCGCGAGCGGCCCCGGAACGGTCTATTTTCCCGTCACCGGACACCACGTCGCGGGCGACTTCATCGAGTTCTGGCGCGAGAACGGCGGCATCGAGACCGTCGGCTACCCCGTCTCGGAGGAGATCCGCGACGGCGAGCGTGCCCGCCAGTACTTCGAGCGCGGCGTGATCGAGTACGCACCCGGCGCGGGCCTCACCGTCGGGCGACTGGGCGCGGAGGCAGTCTCCGGGCGGCGCGAGTCGGCGTTCCGCCCGCGCACCCGCGAGGAGTACGGCTCGGATCAATCCGGGCGCCGCTTTTTCGCGGCGTCCGGGCATGGCATCGCGGGCGCGTTCGCCAAGCACTGGGGGGAGAACAGCGGCATCGCCACGTTCGGCTACCCGCTCTCGGAACCGCTACCGGAGCCGGTGGGCGAGGGGAAGGCGATGCTCACCGTGCAGTACTTCGAGCGCGGGCGCATGGAGCTGTGGGGCGACCGCGTGCGCGTGGCGAATCTGGGGCGCGACCTCGCGGTGACGAAGCGGCTGGGCGCGGAGCCGGTGGCGATGAGCCGCAGCGCGGTGGAGTACAGCGCGAATATCTGGCCCAAGTGGATAGATGTGAACCTGAAGGCGCAGAACCTCGTCGCCTACGAGGGCAACCGTGCGGTGCAGTCCTTCCAAGTCACCACCGGCAAGCCGGGGTACGACACGCCGCCGGGGGTCTATCGCGTCTTCATCAAGCTCAAGAGCGACCGGATGCGCGGGGTGGACTACGACCTGCCCAATGTGCCGTGGGTGATGTACTTCCTCTCCGGTGGCTGGGCCATCCACGGCGCCCCGTGGCGCAGCAACTACGGCCCCGGTACCGAACGCGAGGGTAGCCACGGCTGCGTGAATTCGCCGATGGTCGGGGTGGATAAGCTCTACCAGTGGGCACCGCTCGGGACCACGGTGAACATCCATTTCTAGCATGTGCCGCGTGCTGCAGGCAGCCGACAACCGTGCGAATCGTGCGACGCGAGCGCACGATTCGGGACACCGCTGCGGCGGAACGGTCTGGTATACTGGCGGAGGGTATCGGGCGCGAGGATGCGCGAGCCTGCGGGAGCAGCGATGCGACGAGCGATACGGCGGATACAGGCGCAGCGACAGGGTATAGCGCGATGGGCGATGACGGCCTTGGTCGTCGTCGTGATCGCGCACCAGTTCGTGATGCTCTTGCCCGCGCACGCGCACGTGGTGGAGATGCTTGCCCATGCCTCGCACGGTGTGGCGGCGTCGCATGAGTGCGAAGAGCCGTGTCCGCCTGCGACAATCGAGCAATGCAGCGCGACCGTGGCGGCGTTCCGCGCCGCCTTCGCGTTCGCTCTTGCCCTCGTTGCCCTCGCCCTCCTGCCCGTGGCACCGACATCCGCATCGCGGGTGTCCCGGTCGCGGCGCGAATGGCTCTGGCCCCCCGACCGCAGACGGGCGTTCCTGCAAGTGTTCCTCTGCTGATCGCGCACGGCGCAACCTACTCCGTCCCCGCGTGCATGACGCGGCGGGCGCGTTCGCCTGTGTGCCATTGACGGAAAGGAACACCGATGCGACGCTTCTCCGGTCGTCGAACGACGACCACCCTCTCTTCGTTCACCGCGCTCATCACCCTCGGTCTCCTCCTCGGCGCGTGCGGCGCGGGCGGCGCGGGCGACAACGCGGGCGGCATGAATCATAGCGGTGGTAGCAACGCGGGCGCGATGGCGACCACCAACACCGCTGCCCCCTTCGACCAGCAATTCATAGACATGATGGTGCCGCACCACCTGGGCGCGGTGGAGATGGCGAAGATCGCCCAGAGCCGCGCCGAACACCCCGAGCTAAAGACCCTTGCGAATGGCATCATCGCGTCGCAGAACACCGAGGTCGGGCAGATGAAGGGGTATCGCAAGGCGTGGTACGGCAGCGACACGACGCCCAGCATCGAGAACATGCCGATGCTCCCCGGCATGGATCACAACATTCACATGGACATGGCGAAGGAAATTCGGGATCTCCGAACCGCGACCCCCTTCGACAAGGCTTTCATCATGGCGATGCTCCCGCACCACCAGAGCGCAATCGAGGCGGCGAAGCTCGCGCAGCAGCAGGCAACCAAGCCGGAGACCAAGACGCTCGCGGGCAGCATCATCGCCGACCAGCAGCGCGAGATTGACCAGATGAACGGGTGGATGAAGGCGTGGTACGGCAGTAGCGCGTCCACGTCAGACGCGACGGTGGTGGGCGGGCCGACGGCGATTGTGGCCACGGGTACCGCTGCGGCTGCGGCTACGATCATCGCGGTGGCGAATCGGTCGGCGTCGCAGGCTCCCGCCACGATCTCACCGATCAATCCTGCCTCCCTGACCGCCACCGCTGGGAGCGTTCGCGCCCCGACGGCACCCGCAGGTCACGCCGGACACGGGGGCTAGTTCCTCGAAGTAATGCCGGGACGCCTCGCGTGCGCGAGGCGTCCCACCCCCCGTATCCCACAACAACCGACACGCTCGTGCGGCAATCAGCCGCCCGTAGAGTCGGGATGAGGAGCATGTGGAATGGAGCAGAAGCCATCGAGCGGAGCCTCGCATCAGTGGGCATCGCCGGAAGCCGCTGCCGCGTGGCGAGAAGGCGCGGCGGTGCGTGATCGCGTTTTCGGGATGGCGACGGCCCTGATGCTCACGCTCGCCCGCGTGCGCCGTGGCGGTCGCGTGCTCGACATCGCCGCCGGGACGGGCGACCAGACCCTGCTCGCTGCCCGTCAGGTCGGCCCCACCGGGAGCGTGCTTGCGACCGACATCGCCGCCGAGATGCTCGCGGTCGCCGCCGAAGCGGCGCGGGGGGCAGGACTCGCCAATGTCTCGACGCAGGTGGCGGACGCGCAACACCTCGACCTCCCGCCCGATGCGTTCGACGCGGCGATCTCCCGCTTCGGCATCATGTTCTTCGCCGACGCACCCGCCTCTCTCGCCCGCGTCCGGCACGCGCTCAAACCCGGCGGGCGGTTCGCGGCGATGGTGTGGGGCGAGCCGGAGCGCAACCCCGCATTCGCCCTGCCGCTTGCCATTGCCCGTCGGCACGCCGCGCTGCCGCCGGATGCCCCCGGTCAGCCGGGGATTTTCGCCCTCGGTGACGAGGGACACCTCGCGGATGCCTTCGCCGACGCGGGGTTCGCGGAGGTGCGGGTGCATCGCGCCGGGGTCATGTTCCGCGCCCCCTCGGCGCGGGAGTTCGCCGCGTGGCGCATGACCACGGGGCCGTTCGCAGCGGCGATGGCGGCGATGGATGACGCGACGCGACCGCAGGCTCTCGCGGAGATCGTGACCGCGCTGCGGCAGTTCGAGGGCGACGGCGGCTTCATGGCACCGGGAGAGGCACTGATCGGTGTGGGTACAAAGTAGACTAAGCGTTGTCTGTGTGAGAAACGCGGCGCATGAAATGTACGCCAGTAAGGTATTGACCGCTCTCTTGCGGCACCGTGATGACGTGCACGATGGGTGCGCGGGAGTAGTTCCACGGAAAGGTGGGTCCGACATGAGTTTCGCCGCGCAGATGATCCAGACGAACCTTGGTAAGACAACGATGAACGCCGCCGCGCTCGCGCAGTGCATTCAAGCCTGCTACGACTGTGCGCAGGCCTGCACCGCCTGCGCCGACGCCTGCCTCGGCGAGGGGGACACGAAGATGCTCGCCCGGTGCATCCGGCTCGACCTCGACTGCGCCGCTGTCTGCCTCGCCACGGGGAGCGTGCTGTCGCGCCAGACGGCGTTCGACCAGACGATGGCGAAGGCGGTACTGACGGCGTGCGCCCAGAGCTGCAACCTGTGCGGCGACGAGTGCGAGCAGCACGCGGGCCATCACGCGCACTGCCGCGTCTGCATGGAAGCCTGCCGTCGCTGCGAGCAGGCGTGCAACCAGTTGCTGACCGCGTAAGGCACCGGGTGGCGTCTCGGCGCAACCGAGACGCCACGTTCTCCACGCCGCGTACGTATCGGCACGGATGGACGCGCAATCGGGGGGCGTATGCACGCAATCATTGACGAGGCCGAGTATCTCTTGTCCGGCGGTGATCGGGACACGAAAGCGACGTACGATCACGTCGCCGATTCCTACGAACGGTTCCGCGAGGTGTGGCTCGCGCTCGCCGGGGCAAGCGTGGAACGGGCGATGCTCGACGACCTCGCGGCTATCCTCCGGCCCGGGCAGGAAGTACTCGACGCCGGATGCGGCACCGGCGCGTTGTCCCGACGCATCGCACAGTTGCAACCCCGCGTCGCCCTCACGCTTCTCGATCTGTCCCCGGCGATGCTCGCGCACGCCGGGGATGTGTCCGGCACGCATCTCGTGGGGAGCGTGCTCGACCTCCCGTTCGAGGACGGCACGTTCGACGTGGTCGTAAGCGGGTGGGTGATCGAGACCGTTCCCGATCCGCTCGCGGCGGTGTCGGAATACCTGCGCGTCATCAACGACGACGGCTACGTGCTGTACACGTTCTGCTCCCTCCCCAACGGTTGGCTCTCGCGTGCGGGGACGGCCTTGCTCCGGGGGATCATCGAGCATCGCTTCGCGGGACACTTCCTCCGTGTGGAAAAGACACCGTGGCACGACTGTGAGCGGTCGCGGCGGGTGCACAGTCGCCCGGAGTTGACAGCGTATGTCCTGCTTCGTAAGTGCTGCCATGTGGAGCCGGAAATTCTCCCCTCCCCGGACGACCGCCTCCCGACGCCTCCACCACCCCGATAGCGATGTGGGGCCAAAGCATCCGCGTGCGACGGGGGGATGAACGGCGGCGGTCGCCTTCCTGATCGCTCGTGTCGTCGTGCGACGGGCCTGACACCTTTTTGCCACACCGCGCCGCCGTTTGCCACGTGCTCGTCGCGCCCCTTGCCGCACACTGGGGGAGAGCCGGGATTGTCCGGCCCGTGCGGCAAGAGGAGGCGACGCGATGATGTACTACTACAGCGGCGACAACTGGGGCGGGATGGCCCTTTCGATGGGGTTCATGGCCCTGCTCTGGGGCGCACTGATCGGGGCAATCGTCTGGGCGACGCTGCGCGGTCGCCGCGAACCGTCGCGGTCGGCGCGGCGCGATGAGACGCCGCTCGCCATCCTCGAACGCCGCTATGTAGCAGGCGAGATTGACGACGCGGAGTATGGGCGACGGCGCACCGTGCTCTTCGGCGAGTCCGCAGTACGCCCGGTCGAATCTGCGCGGTAGTGCGAGCGCGACGAGAGAAATAGACGAGCAGGCGCGTGTAGTTGCCGAACGCGCAACATCGAAAAGGGCGATTCTATGCGCTCGACCACGGAATCGCCCGGTCGCCCCGCGCAACGCGCTCGCCTAGACGATGCGCGATCATGTCGCTCGAGGCACCTCACGAACTGTTGCCATATACCCATATAGGGTATATGATCGGGGCAGAGAAGGTACCCCTTTGGGGTATCCACTACGGAGGTGCAATATGCGACAACCCTGGCAACCCGTCGCTCCCGGTCATGAGTGGCACGATATGACAATGGCGGAGACGATGCCCGACACGGGCGAGGTGCGCCACGCCGAACACGCCCTGCACGCGGGCCACGACATGCGCGGGATGGATACCGCGCCCACGGGGCGAGGTGCGCACGATCACCACGACATGAGCGACCCGATGATGGCGGCGGCGATGGCGGTGGACATGCGCAACCGCTTCTTCCTCTCGCTGCTGCTCACGGTCCCGACGGTGCTGTACTCCGACATCGGCATGGAACTGCTGGGGTTGAACCTGCCGCATCCGCTCCGGCTCGATATCTGGCTCTTCCTTCTGTCCACGCCCGTCGTGCTCTGGGGCGGTTGGGTCTTCCACGGCGGGGCGTACCGGGCGTTGCGCGGGCGCACCCTCGACATGAACGTGCTCGTCTCCTTCGGCGTGCTCGTCTCCTACCTCTTCTCGGTCGGGGTGATGCTGACAGGCGGGGGGGCGACGTATTTCGACGCCGGGGCAATGCTCGTCACCTTCGTGCTGTTCGGACACTGGATGGAGATGCGCTCGCGGCAGGGGAGCAGCGACGCCCTGCGGGCCTTGCTGGATCTCGCCCCGCCGATGGCCCTCGTGCTGCGCGACGGGCAAGCTGTCGAGGTTCCGACGGCGGCGGTACAGGTGGGCAACCGCGTGCTGCTCCGCCCCGGCGCGAAGGTGCCGGTGGATGGCGAAGTGACCGACGGCGAGACGACGATGGACGAATCGCTCATCACGGGGGAGTCGCTCCCGGTGGCGAAAGGCGTCGGGGATGCGGTGGTCGGCGGCGCGATCAACCGCACGGGGGCGGTGACGTTCCGGGCGACGAAGGTGGGCAGCGACACCGCCCTCGCGCAGATCGTCGCCCTCGTGCGCACGGCCCAGAACTCGAAGGCTCCGGCGCAACGCCTCGCGGACGCGGCGGCGCAATGGCTCGTCGTGCTGGCGGTCGGTTCGGGCATCGTGACGTTCCTCGCGTGGTACTTCGTGGGCGATGTCGGGTTGCGCATGGCCCTGACGTTCGCGGTCTCCGCCGTGGTGATCGCCTGCCCCGATGCCCTTGGCCTCGCCACGCCAACCGCGATTGCGGTGGCGACGGGGATGGGGGCGGAGAACGGCATCCTCTTCAAACAGGCCGCCGCCATCGAGCAGGCCGCCAAGCTCACGACCGTGGTCTTCGACAAGACGGGAACGCTCACGGTCGGCAAGCCCGTTGTGACGGACATTGTGCCACCGGACGGCATGGACGAAGACGAAATGCTCGCCCTCGTTGCAGGGGCGGAGGAACGCTCCGAACACCCGCTCGCCGCCCCGGTCGTCGAGACGGCGCGAGACCGCAGTCTCATGCTCAAAAGCCCCACGGCGTTCGAGTCGGTAACGGGGGCGGGGGTTATCGCCACGGTGGACGGGCATCGCGTGGTGGTGGGCAACCCGCGCCTGATGGAGGCGCAGGGGATCGCGCTCGACGGCGTGCGGGAACGGGCCGATTTCCTCGCGGCGGGGGGGAAGACGCCGCTCTACGTAGGCATTGACGACCGCGCTGCGGGCCTCATCGCCGTGGCGGACACGGTGCGCCCGGAGGCGAAGGACACGGTCGCGGCCTTGCGCCGCATGGGTATCCAGACGGTGATGATCACCGGCGACAACCGCCGCACCGCCGAGGCGATTGCGAAGGAAGTGGGGATAGACACGGTGCAGGCGGAGGTGCGACCGGAGCACAAGGCGGATGCCATCGCCGCCCTGCAACGGGAGGGGCGCATCGTTGCGATGGTCGGGGACGGTGTGAACGATGCCCCGGCACTGGCGCGGGCCGACCTCGGCATCGCCATCGGCGCGGGGACGGATGTGGCAATAGAGACGGCGGACGTGGTGCTGACGCGCTCGAACCCGGGGGATGTCGTCGCGGCGATCCGGTTGGGGCGGGCCACGGTGCGCAAGATGAAGCAGAACCTGTTCTGGGCGGCGATCTACAACGTCGTCGCCATCCCCATCGCCGCCGGTGCATTGTTCAACGCGACGGGCTTCGCGTTGCAACCCGCGTTCGCCGCCCTTGCGATGTCGGTGAGCAGCATCACCGTCGCGGCGAATGCCGTGCTGCTGAAGCGGGAGCGGGGCAAGCTCGGCCTCGCGCATACCGCGCAACGCACCGAGGGGGAGTAGCCGTGTGCATGATGCGGTGAACGCGACAACCACCGATCTGTTCGTGCGGAAAACGGGGTGCCGGTCAGGTCGCTGCTCTTCTGCGCCGCCTTTGCCCCGGTCATTTCGCTGTGCTGGCCGAAAAGCCCGCCCATGTTCCGTCAGTCCGTACGCGAACCCGCGTGGTGCGGGCCACCGCTCATTGTTCTCGCCTGTATCTGCCCCATCAGGAGAGGGGCGATAAAACTACGACCACCCACCACGACCATCGGGCTAGACACCATGCGACAGCGACAAACATTCACGGAGACATTTCGCCAACAGTACCGAGCAATGAAACATTATGCAACGTTTAAAAACGGGGCAACGCCGAACTCTTAATCAGTGGGTTACTGGTTCAAGTCCAGTGCGGCTCACCACCCTCGATCATGCAGTAATACCGAGACCGGGTGATTGGTGCCCCTCTCCCGCTTCGTGTACAGACCGGAGACATGGTGGACAGGTGTAGGGAGACATACCGGACAGATTTCCACGGTATACCACCGGCAACGAAAGGAGCCGAGTATGCCGTGGCAGGAGCAGTCCACCATGTCGTTGCGTCATGCGTTCGTTCTCCGTGCCTCCCAGCCCGACGCCAATGTGCGTGCCGTGTGTCGTCACTACGGCATCAGTCCCACCACCGGCTACACCCTGCTTGCCCGCTTTGCGGCGGACGGGGTGGCAGGTCTCGTTGACCGTTCCCGGCGTCCCCGGGCCAGCCCTGTCCGCACTGCCCCGGAGACCGAAGCGGCGGTGCATGCCTTGCGTCGGGAACACCCGACGTGGGGCGGGCGCAAACTGCGGGCGCGACTCCTTGCCCTCGGACATGCGCAAGTGCCGAGTGCCAGCACGATCACCGCGATCCTCCGCCGTCACGATGCCCTTGCCGCCCCCAACGCCACACCGCCCGCACGGCAGCGGTGGGAACGGGAGACCCCCAACGCCCTGTGGCAGATGGACTTCAAGGGGCATTTCCCCACCGCCGCCGCCCGTTGCCATCCCCTCACCGTGCTCGACGACCACTCCCGCTTCGCCCTCTGCCTCGCCGCCTGTGCCAACGAGCAAACCCCCACCGTGCAAACCCATCTCACCCAGCTGTTCCGCCAGTGCGGCCTGCCCGCCGCCGTGCTCTGTGACAACGGCCCGCCGTGGGGCAGTGGGGGTAGCGAACCCGCTGCCCTCGCGGTCTGGCTCATGCGCCTCGGCGTGCGCGTGCCGCACGGGGCGGCCCTACCACCCGCAGACGCAAGGCAAGGAGGAACGCTTTCACCGCACCCTCAAACAAGGACTGCTTACCGGACGGGTGTACGCCGATCTTGCCGACAGCCAACGCGCCTTCGACCACCGGCGCAACGACTACAACACTATCCGTCCCCACGAAGCCCTTGCCGATGCGGTGCCTGCCAGCCGCTACCACCCCAGCCTCGTCCCCTTTCCCGCTCCCCTGCTCCCCCTCGTCTATGCCGCAGGCACCGCGATCCGATAGGTACGCGACGGAGGCCGGGTGCAGTTCCACCGGCACCGCTACCGGGTCGGCAACGCCTTCGATGGCTACCCCGTGGCCTTGTACCCCACCGACACCGACGGCGTGTGGGACGTCTACTTCGCCACCCAGCGTGTCGCCTGCATTGACCAACGCAGCGACACCCGCGATGATCGAGGCAGCGAATAGTGTCCAGTATGTCTCCGGTCTGTACACGGGGGAGGGGAGGGGCAGGGGGTAGGAGCGGTCGGCAGGTACAAACGGCAGCGTTCACCCGGTCTTGGTATAACCCCGGACATCCGTGTCCGGGGTCGCTTCTTGTTCGCTTTCTTCGTGCCTTTGCGTTTTTGCCGTTCAGGTGTTCGCGGCGCGGGCGCGGCGAATCTGGTCGGCGTGCTCGAAGGCGTGCGCGGCGTAGATCTCCAGCCAATCGGTCATGCCGTACGGCCCGCTGTCGCTGTGGGTGCCGGTGCGTTCCCAGTCCGCGTCGTCGAGCAGACGGAGCAGCGTTGCCGTGGCGAGCCGCGCCCCCGCAAAGGCGAGCAGGCTCCCGTCCACGGGACGTTCGTAGCGCAGGGTGCGGGCGAAGGCGTCCTGATCGTAGCCCTGAATGAGCGGGGTGTCCTCGACCAGCAGCCGCCGCACGCGGACGGCACTCGTCATCTCGCTGTCCGCGAGGTGATGCACGACCTCACGCGGCGACCACTCGCCCGGTGCCTCGCGGGCGTCCCATTGGGCATCGGTGATGCCGTCCAATGCCGCCGCAATCGCGCCGTAGCCCGCCTCGTACCGCGCCAGTAGTGCTTCCCGCCGTTGCGTGTCCATCGCGCCCCTTCTTCCCGTGTCGCCGCCGCATCGCGGCACCACCGAGTACGCACGAGGGCGGACGCGACCGCATCCACCAATCGGCGTCCGTCGCGCTCAGAGTTCCCGCCGCCCCGTAAGAGCGCGACCGAGCGTGACCTGATCGGCGTACTCCAGATCGCCGCCCACGGGCAAGCCGCTCGCGGGGCGCGTCACCTTCAGGCCGAGCGGGGCGAGCTGGCGGTAGAGGTACATCACCGTAGCTTCGCCGTTCGTATTCGGGTTCATGGCGAGGATCACTTCCTTCACCCCCGGCGTCTGCAAGCGGCTGAACAGTTCGCGGATGCGCAACTGATCCGGCCCCATCCCCTCGATGGGGTTAATCGCCCCGTGCAGCACATGGTACTGCCCGCCGTACTGCCCGGTACGCTCCAACGCCACGAGGTCGAGCGGCTCCTCGACCACGCACAGGATCGTGCGGTCGCGGGCCGGGTCGCTGCAAATCTCGCACGGCTCCTGCTCGGTGAGGTTGTAGCAGACCGTGCAGAAGCGCACGCGCTCCTTCATCTCCAACACCGCCTCCGCGAGGGCGACGGCCTGCTGCTTCGGGGCTTTCAGGAGGTGATATGCGAGCCGCGAGGCGGACTTGGGGCCGACGCCGGGGAGCCGCCCCAACTCCTCGATCAGGCGAGCCACGGGTTCGGCGGTGGAACGGCTGCGGATGCTCATCGGCGTCCCTTTCGCGGGCGGATCACTCGTACGTTCACTGTGGAGAAGTATAGCAGAGGAGCCGGTAGCCGATAGCCGGTAGCCAGTAGCCAGCAGCCGGTAGAACATGGGAAAGGTACGGGCGTTTGCATTGCACTAGCTACCGGCTACCGGCTACCGGCTGCTGGCTACCGCCTACCGATCCCGTGGCGGCAACCTTGCGAACGCCCCTCGCAGGGTTATTTGACCAAACAAAGGAGCGCAGCACATGGAACGCGACGCCACACGCGCCGAGGCGCGAGACGGACAGGTGAACACCGAGCCGGAGCTGGAGGAGTTCTACAGCAACACGGGGAAGTACGGCAACCAGAACCCCGCCTCCCCCGGCGAGCCGGAGCGCGACGCACTTGCCACCGTGGACCCCGTACCGGACACCGGCTACGACACGAAGCAGGAGCACAAGCGCGAACACGAGGCGGAGAACGAGACGCCCCCGAAGCGACAGAACCCGTAACGGGCAACAACAAGTGACTAGTAACAGGTAGCAGGTAGCAGATACGGCCTCGGCGCGTCGTACCTGCTACCTGTTACTTGTTCCCTCCCCCTGTTTGTGCCATGCTTGCGGGAACGGCGGTGTTCTCTCGTGAAGGAGTCTTCCCTATGCTGTCCCCGCGCCCGCTCATCGGTATCACGCCCTCGGTGGTCGAGGAAAACTCCGGCGCGTTCGGGGTGCGCGTCTCGTTCCAGATGCGCGACACCTACACCCTCGCGGTGGAGACGGCGGGCGGCATCCCCGTCGTGCTGCCCCCGACCGATCCGGCGGCGGCGGCGTCCGTGGTGGCGCGGCTCGATGGCCTGCTCCTCAGCGGCGGCGGCGACATCCGCCCCGCCCGCTACGGCGACCACGGCTCACAGCACGCGAAGACGTACGGCATCGTGGACGCCCGCGACGAGTGGGAGGACGCCCTGCTCGCGGCGGCGTTCGCGGCGGATATCCCCGTGCTGGCGATCTGCCGGGGTGTGCAGGTGCTGAATGTCTTTCAGGGCGGCACACTCTGGCAAGATATCCCCGACCAGATGCCGGGGGCGGGCGACCATGCGCAGCCCACGGACGCCGAGGGCCAGCCGATCCCGTGGGAGTCGGCGCACACCGTACGGGCGTCGGGGCTGCTCGCGCAAGTCTACGGCGCGGGCGAGATCGGCGCGAACTCCTTCCACCATCAGGGCGTGAAGGACGTGGGCGCGGGCCTCGTCGTTACCGGCACGACGCCGGACGGCCTCGTGGAGAGCGTGGCGAAACCCGACCAGTCGTTTTGTCTGGGGATGCAGTGGCACCCGGAGGCGATGTTTGAGCAGCGAACCGAGCACGAAGCCCCGTTCCGCGCATTGGTCGCCGCCGCCCTGAAGCGGAGCGCGGTCGGCGTCTGAGGCGGCGATGTCCCTTGTTCCTTGTGGCGCGGGCTTCAGCCCGTGATTCGTTCGATGCGTGGAAGAATCACGGGCTGAAGCCCGCGCCACAGAACGCTGTTGGCCGTTTCGCATCGGGGGGGCTTGATAATGGCGACAACCGTTCTTTCCACACTGCTCACACTGCCCACCGAAGCGGAGCGCAAAGCGATCATCGTCGGGTGTGAGCGGTTTCTCAATGGTCATGGGCTGCGCACGCCGAAAGAGGTTCTCACCGAACTCGCCGCCGCCACGGAGGAGACGGACGACTTCGACCAATACGGCGCGGGCGAAACGGTGGGCGCGTTCGAGGGCGAGATTGCAGCGTTGCTCGGCAAGGAAGCGGCGGTCTTCCTGCCCACGGGGACGATGGCGCAGCAGATTGCCCTGCGCATCTGGGCCGAGCGTTCCGGGTGCCGCACGGTCGCCTTCCACCCGATGTGCCACGTCGAGGGCCAGGAAAAAAAGGCGTACCAACTGCTGCACGGCCTGCACGCGCATCTCGTGGGGGACGCCAAACGGCTGATGACGCTTGCCGATCTCGAAGCGGTACCGGGGCGCGTCGCGGCGACCCTGTGGGAGTTGCCGCAGCGCGACCTCGGCGGGCAACTGCCGCAGTGGGACGAACTGGTCGCGCAGACGGCGCACATGCGCGAACGCGGGGCCGCCGTTCACATGGACGGGGCGCGGCTCTGGGAGTCCGCCCCCTACTACGGGCGGTCGTATGCCGAGATTGCGGCCCTGTTCGATTCGGTGTACGTCTCGTTCTATAAGGGCGTCGGGGCGATGGCGGGCAGTGCGCTCGCGGGCGACGCGGCGTTCGTCGCGGAAGCGCGGCTGTGGCAGAAGCGGCACGGCGGCACGCTCGTGCAGATCGCGCCGTACGTCCTCTCGGCGCGGCTCAATCTGCGCCTGCGGCTGCCCCGCTTTCCCGCCTACCACGAGCGGGCGAAGGAGATCGCGGCGGTGCTTGCCGCCATCCCCGGTGTGCGCATCAAGCCCGAACCGCCGCAGGCGCACATGATGCACGTCTACCTCGAAGGCGACGCCGACCTCCTCACCGCCGCCGCGTACGCCCTTGCCCGCGACGAGCGCGTGTTGCTGTTCCGCGCCCTGCGCCCTACCGACGTACCCGGCGTGTCGTTCTTCGAACTCTCCGTGGGCGACGCCGCGTTTGCCCTCAGCGACGCCGAAATCCGCGAAGGCTTCACGGGCATCCTGCGGGCATGATGCCGTGTCACTCGTTCCGCCGTTGCCTCACGTGGCGGCAACCTGCGCAGGATCGGGGATGACGAAGAAATCAATATGCACCGCGACGAGCGCACTCCCCGCGTCGTAGCCGCCGATCACGGGGTACCAGCCGTCGCCCCACCCGGAGTGGAACAGTACGAGGTTGGCACCGTCGGTGGCGAGCGGCAAGGGGATGTTGGCGATCCCGGCGCGGACCTGTGCGGGATCGTCCATGCGGCTGAACCACGAGTCCGCCGTGCCGTCATCAAAAATTTCCTCGAGCCGCACGCTGTCGTCGTCGGGCATTCCATGCTCCAACGCCGCCGCGTCCACAAAGCATGCCGTCCCTGCATCCACACCGAACCCGGCCTAGTGACCGGGTTCGAGATCGGGCGCGGCCTCTCCGGGAAATGTCAGGGCGAGGATGCGCCGCTCGACCTCCGGTTCGCGTCCGAGGATGAGCGACGCATACGCTTCGCGCAGGTGCGAACCGTCCCCCGCCTCACTGACATCCGCGATTGTCACCCTCACCGGGTATTCTCCCGCCGGGACGCGAACTTCCGGGTTGCCCCGCTGCGTCATCGAAAACGGGTCGCACGCGACAAGTCGCCCGGACGGCAGCACGAGCGGGCCGCACTCCACCACGGACAGCGCGAAGGGGCGGTCGTTCACCGTGAGGTGCTCACCGCTTGCAAGGGCTTTCCAGTACGGGTGATTGGGCCACGCGACGGTGTCCATGCGCGTTCGGCTCCTTGGTGATCCTGAACATTAGTCGTCACCGTGCGCGGGGGCGGACGCGCCCACGGCAACGGGCGGTGTCGCGTCGGCGGGCAGGCGGACGCTCCGCCACACCCAGACGAGCAGCAGGCCGTACAGCACCGCGTCAATGGCGAAGATCGTGCGCAGGCTGTCCGTGAGGTCGGTGACGATCCCGGCGGCGAATGGCGCGGCGGCCCCGCCGAGCATCGAGAGGCCACCGAGCGCACCGAAGGCGGTCAGTTTCCACTCCTGCGGCAAGGCGCGGGCGGCGATGGCGTACGTGAGCGTGATGTTGCCGCCGATGAAGACGCTGAGGAGCGGGCGCAGCACGAGCAGGTGCCACCACTCCTGCGCGAGGGCCACCGGCACGAGCAGCAACCCGCCCCCCGCGAGGGCGATCAGCAGCAGCGTGCGCGGGTCGTAGCGGCGGCTCAACCGGCCCGTGGCGATTGCCGCGATTGCCGCGATCAGCGATCCACTGGTGATGACCGCCCCGGAGATCGTGCCGAGGAACTGCTCCGGGGCGTGCAACTGCTGCACGTAGAGCGGGATCAGCGGCCCGAAACTGCGCTCCGCGAAGTTCACGAAGAAGAGCGTCACCATCACGGCGAGGAAGCCGGGGATTCTGCCGAGGGCAGCGAACGAGGCTCGTTCTCTGCGCTTGGGGGCGATGGCGCGGTCGTGCGTGGCGTCGAACAGCCAGAGGAAGATCGCGCACGCGAGGATGTTGATCGCGGCGGCGACGAGGAACGACGAGCGCAGCCCGAAGGTGTCCGCCAGCCCGCCGCCGATCAGCGGCCCCGCCGCCGCCGCCACGAACTGCACCGATTGCAGCGTGCCGATAGACTGGGACACGCGCTCCTGCGGCACCGTCACGGAGATCACGGCGACCGCGAACGAGCTGAACCCGGCGAACACACCGAGCAGCACGCGCAACGCCAGCAACTGCCAGACATTCTGGCAGAGGGGCATCGCCGCCATGATGAACACGAAGGCGATCAGCGAGCGCATCACCATCGGCTTGTTGCCCGTGCGCTCCGCCACCCGCGCCCAGAACGGCGTCAGCAGCCCACCGAGCAACGGGCTGACGCCGAACAGCACGCCGCTCCACAGCGCGGCGCGGGCGGGATCGGTCACGCCGAGTTGTTGCACGTACTGCGGCAGGAAGGGCATCACGAAGGTGAAGCTGAGGAACGAGATGAAGACCCCCGCGTAGATCGCCCACTGGTTGCGCTGCCACTTCTCCCAACGGTTGGGGTTCCAGCGGTCGAAGGCGGCAACGGTCATGGTGCGTCCCCTTTGGTGCGGGTGGTGCGACTGGTGCGGGCGGATGGCACTGATGGCGCAGAGAGCGCGTGCCACGGGCGACGCTTTTCCCGACATCCTATCACATGACCGATGCGACAAGCCGCGACTACGCCGGGAAGAACGCGGCGGCGGGCGCGGCGAACCCCGGCAGCGCGAGCGAACGTACCGCTGCGTCGCCCGTCGCCTCCACGAGTGTCGTGTATGCATCCCCGTCGAGCGTCAGCACCGTGACCGCGTCGCGCTCCGGGTCCACGACCCAGTATTCGCGCACGCCGAAGCGGGCGTAGAGTCGCCGCTTCTCGCGCAAATCCCGTGTGGAACTACCGGGGCTGAGCACCTCTACGCATAAATTGGGCGCACCCTGCACATTCAACGCTCCGATTATTGCCATGTTTGCCGCACTCACGAACAGCACGTCCGGCTGCACGACGTTGACTGGGGAAAGCAGCACGTCGTAGGGTGAAACATATACTTTGCCGAGGTGATGTTCCCTCGTGTAAAGCCGAAGGATCATGGCAATCTCGAGTTGGATGTCCTGATGGCGCGTACGTGCTCCGGGCATCTCGACCAACTCCCCCTCGATGATCTCGTACCGCCTGCCGTCGTCGGGCATCGCCGCGTAGTCGTCGTACGTCCAGAGGCGCGTCGTTGGTGCTGCCATGTGTCACACCCCTTCCAGAGCAGTCTGATACGGCGTGGCGAGGTTCGAGAGCGGCACGGTGAGCAGGCCACGGATGGCGAATTGCGGCGTCGCGGTCGTGGTGCCGAGCGGGTGTACCGGCACGCCCCGTTCCTTCGCAAGGGCGGTGATCGTCGCGGCGGCGTCGCCCTCGGCGGCGATCACGACGCGGGAAGCCGCTTCCCCGAACAGCAGCGCGTCGCGTCGCCCGCCCGCCGCGTCCACGAGCGTGGGCGGCAGTGCGATGTCGCACCCCGAACCGCCGAGGATGCACCCCTCCGCGAGGGCCACCGCGAGGCCACCCTCCGCGCAGTCGTGCGCCGCCCGCACGAGGCCGCGCCGGATCGCCTCCCGCGTCGCGTCGTGTACCGCCGCTTCGAGCGACAGATCGAGCGGCGGCGGTGCGCCCGCATCCATGCCGTGCATCGCGGCGAGGTACGCCGAGGCACCGAGCGATGCCTCCGCCGCGCCGAGCAGCAGCAGCGTGCAACCGGGCGGGAAGGCCATCCCCGCCCGGTGTTCGATGTGCTCCAACACGCCCGCCATCCCGACGAGCGGCGTGGGCAGCACCGCCCCCGCGATGCCGTCGTTGTAGAGGCTGACATTGCCGCTCACCACCGGCACATCGAGGGCGCGGCAAGCGTCCGCGAGGCCGCGCACGCACTCGCGCAGTTGGTAGTAGATTGCGGGCCGCTCCGGGTTGCCGAAGTTCAGGCAGTCCGTCACGGCGACCGGCTCCGCCCCCACGCACGCGAGATTCCGCGCCGCCTCCGCCACCGCGTGTTGTGCGCCCAGATACGGGTCGAGGCCGCAGTAGCGGGCGTTGCAATCGGTAGTCAGGGCGATGCCGCGCCCCGTGCCGCGCACGCGCAACACCGCCGCGTCGCCGCCGCCGGGGGGAATCACGGTGTTCGTCATGATCGTGCTGTCGTAGGTCTCGTACACGGGCCGCTTGCTGGCGATATCCGGCGTCGCCAGCAGCCGTTCGAGCACCCCCGCGACCGCGACCGCCTCCACATCCGGCAATATGCGCGGGTCGAAGGCGCGGCGGGCGGCGATGTCGGGGTCCTCCGCCGCGTCGGGCGTGTACGTTGGGGCTTCGATGAGCAGGTCGGTCGGCACGTCCACCACGAGTTCCGGGCCGTCGTAGACACGCACGCGCCCGTTGTCCGTGACATGGCCGATCTCGTCCGCGTGCAGTTCGTAGCGGGCGAACCGTTCGCGCACGCGCCCCACCGCCTCCGGCTGCACGATCACGAGCATCCGCTCCTGAGATTCCGAGAGCATCACCTCATATGCCGTCATGCCGCGCTCGCGCCGCGCCACCTTGCGCGTGTCTATGGCGATGCCCGCCCCGGCCCGCCCCGCGCACTCCACGGCACTGCTCGTGATCCCCGCCGCGCCGAGATCCTGCATCCCCACCACGTCGTCGGTACCGAGCAGTTCGAGGCAGGCGTCCATCAGCAATTTTTCCAGAAACGGGTTGCCGACCTGCACGGCGGGCCGTCGCGCCATCGCCGCCTCGTCGAGGTCGCCGCTGGCGAAGGTCGCCCCGTGGATGCCGTCGCGCCCCGTCGCCGCCCCGACGAGCAGCAGCACATTGCCCGGTGCGCCCGCCGTTCCCCGCGTGATGCGGTCGTGCGGGGCGATGCCGACGCACATCGCGTTCACGAGCGGGCTACCCCGGTACGACGCATGGATATTGATCTCGCCGCCCACGGTCGGGACACCGAGGGCATTGCCGTAGCCGCCGATGCCCGCGACCACGCCGCCGAGCAGGTAACGGTTGCGCGGCTCGTCCAGCGGGCCGAAGCGCAGGGCGTTGAGGATCGCCACGGGTTGCGCCCCCATCGTGAAGATGTCGCGCACGATGCCGCCCACGCCCGTCGCGGCCCCCTGATACGGCTCCACCGCCGAGGGGTGGTTGTGCGACTCCATCTTGATCGCCAGTGCCAACCCGTCGCCGATGTCCACCACGCCGGCGTTCTCCCCCGGCCCCTGCAACACCCGTGGGCCGGTGGTCGGGAACATCTTGAACAGCGGGCGCGAGTGCTTGTAGCCGCAATGCTCGCTCCACAACGCCCCGATCATCCCCAGTTCCACGGGCGCGGGGTAGCGACCAAGCCGCGCTACCGCGAGGTCATATTCCGCCCGCGTCAGCGCGACCTCGCGCAGCGCGGCGTCGGTGGCAGGCTCGGTCGGCACCTTCAGTGTGGTCTCGTCGGTGCGCTCGGTCATCGCGGTGGTCTCCTTCGTGGCAGCGGCGGTGGCGGACAATCGTGGCGGCGTATACGCGCATATGATACACGGGAGGGCGGGGAGGAAATGCGCCCACCCCCGGCCCCTCCCGCCACTCCGGCGCGGGAGGGCGAGCGTGCTACAAGAGCCGAAGCGTTGGTGCGAACATCTCGATCTTGCCACACGCTCCCCCTTCCCACGGGGAGGGGGCCGGGGGGGCACGGATTTGACGCCGCCCTTTGCGCCTCGTATCGTGGCTCTACGGAAACCACAACCAGAAACGAGCGGGGGGAGCGATGGCGGAAGCGGTGCGGACGCGGGTAGTCGGGGTGGAGGGGACGCGCATTGTGCTCGACGGGGAGCCGTTCCCGCTCACGGGGGTGAGTTTCTTCAACGCGCTCTACAACCCGACATTCAACGCGAACGCGGCGGCGCGGGCGCACTGGCTGCGCGTCTTCCGCGACCACGGCGTCAACACCTTGCGCGTCTGGTGCCAGTGGGACTTCAACCCGCCGCGCACATTCATAGACATCCACCCGCGCAACTCGCTCTACACCGACGAGGGCGCGTTGCGCGAACGGTTCGTGCGGCGGCTTGAAGATTTGCTGCTCGCGGCGGATGCCCTCGGCATGGTGATCGAGGTGACGTACTTCTCGCACGAGCGGGTGCCGCAACTGCCGCCGGATGTGCTCGAACGCGGGGCGCGTGCGCTCACCGAGCGGCTGAAACCGTACCGCAACCTGATCGCGCAGGTGTGGAACGAGGACTCCACGGAGATCATGCGCCTCGTCGCCGCCATGCGCGAGGTTGACCCCGCCCGCGTCGTTACAAACTCCCCCGGCATCTCGAATGTGCTGGGCGACGACGCGCAGAACGAGACCCTCGACCTGCTGACGCCGCACACCGACCGCTACAAGACGGGCGAACGGTTCGTGGAGATCGCCCCCCGGCAGGTCGCGGGGCTGATCGAGCGGTTCCGCAAGCCCGTGATAGACGACGAACCGGCCCGGAGCGGCCCCACGGAGTTCGGCGGCATCTCCGGCGGCACGCGCCCGGAGTGGCACATCGCGCAGATCAGGGCGGTGCGGGAATGCGGCGGCTACCCGATCTACCACCACGACATGTTCCAGTACGGCTACGACTCGCCCCTGACGCCGCCGAGCGGCATCCCCGAACCGGATTTCAACCCCTTCCACCGGCAGGTGTTCGCCTACCTGCGCGACACGAAATAGCGCGGGTAGAAGTCGGTCGGGCGTTGCTCGGCTATCCGGAGTACCCCGGCGATGCTGCCCATCCCGACGCGCTGACGATTGAAGGCACCGAGGGGACGCCTTTCGTCGGCCCGGATGGGCAAGCACAGGTGAAGCGGCGCGACAGCACGACGGATGTATACACCGTGGATACACGCGACGCATATCAGCGCAGTCGGACGGTGGCCCTCGCGCATTGTGCGCGGTGTCTGGGGAGCGGCACCCTGTTCGAGACATCGGGGGACGACTGCCTTGTCGGCATGGGCCTCGTCTTTACCGTTCGCAGATCGGCGGCGACCCGTCCCACTGTGGTGGTTGCGCCGATAACGGTTCGGGCAGTCGCATGGTCGGTGTGGTAGGATTGCGCCTCCGGGCAACGAACGAGAGCGATGCGGTTCGGGGGGCGCGTGGCGAGGATGCCGACCATCGTACGCTTATGGCGGCGAGAGTTCGCGGGGTATTCCGCACCGACCTTTCGCGCCGACCTGATCGCGGGGCTGACGGTGGCGGCGGTGGCGTTGCCGCTGGCCCTCGCATTCGGCGTGGCGAGCGGGGCAACGGCGGCGGCGGGACTCGTCACGGCGGTGGTCGCGGGTCTGGTGATCGGCGTGCTTTCCGGTGCGCCGTATCAGATCAGCGGCCCCACGGGGGCGATGAGTGCCGTACTCGTGGTGATCGTGGCGCAGTACGGCCTGCGCGGGCTGTGGCTCGCCACGCTGATGGCGGGGGCGATGGTGTTGGCACTCGGCCTGTTCCGCTTGGGCCGCGTGGTGAATCTCATCCCCGCCCCGGTCATCACGGGCTTCACGAGCGGTATCGCGGTCATCATCGCGGTGGGGCAGATAGACAACTTCTTCGGCATCGGAACCCCGGCTGCGGAGAGTGCCGCCCTGAAATTGCTCGGCTACGCCACGCACCCGTTGCCCGCTGTCGGGCCGTACGCCGTCGCGTGCGGCCTGCTCGTGATCGCGGTGATGCTGCTCGTGCCGCGAGTGCCGTTGCCGGGGGCGAAGCTCGTACCCGCAGCCCTGCTCGGCGTCGCCCTCGTCACGACCATGAGCCTGCTCGCGGGGTGGGACGTGACGCGCATCGGCGCGATCCCCGGCACGCTGATTCTGGACGACCGATACATGTTCCGCTCGGAAGACCTGCCGACATTCGCGGATTTGCTCGCGCCCGCCGTGGTCATCGCCGCCCTCGGTGCCATCGAGAGCCTGCTTGCGGGGTCGGTGGCGGGCCGGATGACGGGCGTGAAGCTCGACACCAATCAGGAGTTGATTGCGCAGGGGGTGGGCAACCTCCTGCTGCCCTTCGTGGGCGGCGTCCCCGCGACGGCGGCAATTGCCCGGATGAGCGTGGGCGTGAAGGCCGGGGGCGTGACGCGCCTCGTGGGGATCATCCACGCGCTGGTGCTGCTCGTGGTCGCGCTCTTTCTGGGGGGAGTGATCGGGCAAATCCCGCTCGCCGCCCTCGCCGCCGTGCTGATGGTCACGGCGGTGCGCATGAACGAGTGGCACCGCATCCGCTTCTACGTGCAGCAGCAATTGACGAGTTCCGTGGTCGTGATGCTCGCCACGATGGCGGCCACGATCGCCCTCGACCTGACGAAGGCCATTGTGGTCGGCGTGGTCGTCAGCCTGCTCTTCTTCGTGCGGCAGGTGTCGCGCCTCGATGTCGTCGTCACCGACGTGGACCCGGAGCGACTAGGGCCGGGGACGGGAACGGCGGGCAGCGCGGGCGCGGGTAGACATGGTGGCATCAAGGTCGTCTACATCAGCGGCGCGTTGTTCTTCGGCGCGTCGAGCGAACTGGCGGAACGGCTTGAGCGGCAGACCGGGGGGTGTCGCGCCCTCATCCTCTCGATGCGCGGCGTGCCGGTGATGGACGCCAGCGGCGTTCACGCTATCGAGGAAGTCCACGAGCGGCAACAGGCGGCGGGCGGGGTGCTCTACATCACGGGCCTGCAACCGGGCGTGCGCGACCTGTTCGACCGGGCGGGGTTGACCGAATCTATCGGCCCCGCGCACTTTTTCTGGGGTGCCGATCAGGCAATTCACCACGCCGCTGCTCTGTCGCTCGATGCCGACGCGGAACCGGAGAGCGGGCGGCACGCGGCGGATTAGCACGAGGGCGAAAATGGACGAATCTGCACCACCGCTCGACGGACTGAACCGGGATTCCCTGACGCCACCCATGCGCCGTGTGCTGGCGGACAACGCCGCTGAATTGCTCGATTGGCGGCACGAAACGCTCGCTTACACGGTGCGCAATCCGCTCGCGGGGGGCGTGTTTCGCATTGCGGGACACGCCCGTACACGCGATATGGTGCGCCCGTGGTCGCTCGTTCTCAAAGTATCTCACGCTCCCGCCGGACGCTCGTGGCCCGATGGCAGAGTTGCACCGCCGGGGTACGGTGCCAATCCCGCGCATGGTCAATACTGGAAACGCGAGGCGTTGGCGTACGGTTCGGGGTTGCTCGACGACCTACCGGGTGGGGTGGTCGCGCCGCGCTGCTTCGGGGTGGACGAGCGGAGCGACAACACGCTCTGGCTTTGGCTCGAAACGGTTGACGAAACCGCGCCGCGCCCGTGGTCGTTGTCGGTCTATCGAGCGGCGGCGCGGCACTTGGGGCAGTTCAACGGCGCGTACCTCGCGGGTCGCCCGCTTCCCGACGAACCGTGGCTCAATCGCGGTTTCCTGCGGGCGACCACCGAGGAACCCGCCCGCGTCGCTCGCGTCGCGTCACTCACGGACGCGGAGACGTGGGCGCACCCGCTCGTGCGGGCGACGTTTCCCGTTCCCGTCGCTGATCGGCTCCGACGCCTGCACATCGAGCGCGAACGGTTTCTCGGCTTCGTGGAGCGACAGCCACAGACCCTCTGCCATCTCGACGCCTTTCCCGGCAACCTGCTTGCCCGCGAAGACGCGGCGGGCGCACCGCGAACAGTCGCGCTCGATTGGGCCTTCGTCGGCCTCGCAGCGGTGGGCGAGGAGGTAGGCCACCTGATCGCGTGGAGCCTGCTGATCGGTGCGGTGGATGTGAAAGACGCGGAAGCGTTGCGGGCCGTCGTTCTCGGTGGCTACCTCGAAGGGCTGCGCGACGCCGCTGTGCCAAACGACGTAGTAAAAACTGCCAGTGCCGTGGCGGCGGTCGCGGCGGCACTGCGTTGGGCGTTCAGTGCGGCGTACCACGCGGTGCGCCCCGCCCTCGATGCCTCTGCGCCTCCTGATGCGGAACGCATGGTGCAGAACGCCCGCCTCGTCTGTTTTCTCCTCGACTGGCTCGACGCTGCTGTGCCGGAACGCGGTCGTGGGTGATACCAAGACGGGGTGAAGACCACCGCAGATTGTGCGCCTGCTCATCAGGATTTCGTGTCACTCGTACCGCAGGGCGTCAATTGGCTTCAGTCGCGCCGCCCGCCGCGCCGGGTAGACCCCGAAGAACAGGCCCGTGAGCATCGCCACCGTGACCGACACGACGATGGCACTCACCGACGGTGCGCTCGGTTGCCACACCCTGCTGACGATTGCCGACACCGCGAGGCCGAAGGCCACACCAATCGCCGCCCCGAACAGGCTGATGAGCACCGCCTCCATCACGAATTGCGTGAGAATATCGCTCTCCTTCGCGCCGACCGCCTTGCGGATGCCGATCTCCCGCGTGCGCTCGGTAACGCTCACGAGCATGATGTTCATAATGCCGATACCACCCACCAGGAGGGAGATACCCGCCACCACGGCGAGGAAGATGTTGATGACGCCGAGCGTGGTCTGCACGCTCTTGATGATGTCCGCCTGCGTCGTGACCTGATAATCGGGCTTGCTGCCTTCCGGTGTGCGGTGCCGCTGGTTAAGTATTTCGGTGATCTCCGCCACCGCCAGATCCACCGTTTCCGGCGACGTACCCTTGAGCAGGATCGCGGGGATCGTGCGGCCCCCCGAAGCCCCCGCCGAAGCCCCGCCGACGTCGCCGATCAGGGTGTTCAGGGCGGTGGGGAGCGGCACGAACACCTGATCGTCGGGGCTGGTGAAGCTGCCGCCCTTCGCTTGCATCACGCCGATGACGCGAAAGCCCTTGCCCGTGATGCGCACCGTCTTGCCGAGCGGATCGTCGGTGCCGAAGAGATTCGTGGCGACATTCGAGCCGAGCACCACCACCGGGGACGCGGTGGTCAGGTCGGAATCGCTGATGAAATCGCCGCTTGCCACGCCCGCGTCGTGGACAAAAGCGTACTCCGGCCAGACGCCGATATAGGTGGCGAAGACATTCGCGTTGCCTACCGTGATTTGCCCGCCCGCTTGGGCCTCCGGCGACACGGCAAGGGCGTTCGGCACCGCACCGGGGGCGGCGAGGGCGCGGGCATCCTCCACGGTGATGCTGCGCACGCGGCTGCCGTTCTGCGGACCATTCGCCGCACCATTGGTGGTGGCACTCGCACCCTGCACGGCGATCAGGTTCGTCCCTTGGCTGTTCAGTTGCCCCGTGACATTCGCCGTGACGCCGTTGCCGATGGCGAGCAGGGAGACCACCGACCCCACGCCGATAATAATGCCGAGCATGGTGAGCATCGAGCGCATCTTGTTCGCGGCGAGGCTGCCAAAGGCGGAGGCGAAGCTCTCCAAGAGGGGCGCACCGCCGCCTTTCCGCACTTTGGGGGCTGACGCGAGCAGCGCGAAGCCCGACAAATCCGCCAGCAGGTGCGCATTGTCCTCCACGCGCTTGCCCTGTGCGTGCGCGGGCATCGGCACCGGGGTCGGGGCCGGGATCGGGGCGCGGTTCGGGGCGGGCGACGCGGGCGCGATGACGACAGGTTTCGTGGCCCGCGTGCCATTCGTCGCGTGGACGCCGTTCGCGGCGTGCGTGCCGTTTCCCGTTGATGCCGACGCGGGCGCGGGGCCGAGCAGCAGCGTGCGGTAGGTGGCGAAGAGCGGCGCGGCGGCGATCTCGTCCGGCACCTCCAATGCGAGGTGTTGCAGGCCGATGCTCCACGCATGGAGCGTGAGCGCGAGGGCGCGGGGATCGCTGTGCGCCGCGATCTCGCCCGCCGCCTGCGCCCGCCGCACGAGGTCTTCCAGCAGGCCCAGTTCCTCGTCGCGCAGTCGCCGCCGCTCGACGGCAGCGAGGCCGTCCGGGGCGTGCGCGGCGCGGAGGGTGCGCTCCAATTCGTCTATCGAGGCGTCGCGGGCTTCGGGGCGGTGCGGGTCGCCGCTCAGCTCCTCGCCGATGCGCAGCAACGCCGCCAGCGGCGACGGCTCCCGCGCCGCCCGACGGATGGCGTCCGTGCGTGCCTCGTGCAATTGTATCGCGTTCATCTCTGTGTCCTTGCCACACGCGCCGTTGCGTGTTGGTGAAGCAGGCAATGTTTCCGTTCCCACTGTACAACCACCGTCTACCCTCGTCCGTAAGGCGGATAGCGGGACGTAGTTCCCCACACATGAGAACACCGCGTGGGCGAAAAATGTTTCGCTCACGCGGCAGTATCGGTGGCGCGGCGAGGACACTCCGCCGCGCCACGAAAACGGCTGCCATTGCTGGCAGCCGTTCCCGTACGCGGAGCGCAAGAACGCGAATTACAGGGCTTCCTTCGCGTCGAGCCACGTCATCATCTTGCGCAGGTCCTTGCCCACACGCTCGATCTGGGAGTCGCGGGCCTCCGCTCGCATCTTGTTGAACTCCGGTCGCCCGTTCTCGTTCTCGGCGATCCATCGATCCGCGAACTTGCCGCTCTGGATGTCCTGCAACACCATCTGCATCCGCTCGCGGGCCTCGTCGTTGACGATGCGCGGCCCCGAAACGTAGTCGCCGTACTCCGCCGTGTCTGACACCGAGTAGCGCATGTAGCTCATGCCGCCCTGATACATCAGGTCCACGATCAGCTTCAGTTCGTGCAGCACCTCGAAGTAGGCGATCTCCGGCTGGTAGCCCGCGTCCACGAGCGTCTCGAAGCCGTTGCGCACGAGGCTGGTGACGCCGCCGCAGAGCACCGCCTGCTCGCCGAACAGGTCGCTCTCGGTCTCCTCCTTGAAGTCGGTCTGCACCACGCCCGCGTTCGTGCTGCCGAGGGCTTTGGCGTAGGAGAGTGCTCGCGCCTTGGCGGTGCCGGTCGGGTCCTGATACACGGCGATGAGGGCCGGGACGCCCACGCCCTGCGTATACATGCGCCGCACGATATGCCCCGGCCCCTTCGGGGCGATCATCGAAACGTCCACGTTCGGCGGCGGCTGCACCTGCCCGTAGTGGATGCTGAAGCCGTGCGCGAACATCAGCATCGCCCCCGGCCTGAGGTTCGGCTTCACGTCCGCCTCGTACACCGACTTCTGGAGGTGGTCGGGGAGCAGCATCATCACGATGTCCGCCCGCTTCACCGCGTCGGCGTTCGAGAGTACCGTGAGGCCGTCGCTCTCCGCCTGTGCCTTGCTCTTGCTGCCCTCGTACAGCCCGACGACCACGCTCACGCCGCTGTCGTGCAGGTTCAGCGCGTGCGCGTGGCCCTGACTGCCGTAGCCGATCACCGCCACCGTCTTGCCGTTGAGGAGCGAACCGTCCGCGTCCTTGTCGTAGTAAATCGTTGCCGCCATCGGTGTGCTTCCCTCTCCCGTTCGTTCCGTTACCGCCAATGTGTGCGGCGGATAGTATGCCACACGCGCCCTTTGTGCAATTGTGCAACCGTGCCGTCAAACGTGAAAGCGCGGGAAAGAGCGCGAACAAACCACAAAGGCACGAAGACACAATAGAAGACACAATACATGTTCTTTCTTTGTGTCTTTGTGCCTTCGTGGTTCAATCCCTCTCTTCGCACCGTCTGCGTTCCACCCCGACTCTACGCCACGTCCTCGCGGATGCGCACCGGCGCGTCCGCCGAGGCACTCTGTCGCCTCATCACGACAGTGCCGGTGCGCGAGATTTCGCGGATGCCGAAAGGCTGCATCAGGCTGAGGAAGTCGTCAATCTTCTCCGCCGCCCCGACGATCTCGACCACGATCTGATTGAGGCTGACATTGAGCACTTTGCCGTTGAAGATTTGCGTCAGTTGCACGATCTCGCTGCGCGTCTTGTCCGTCGTGTTGAGCCGGATGAGCGCGAGTTCGCGCCGCACATGCGGCTCTTTCGTGACATTCGTGACGGTACGCACCTCGATCAGCTTCTGGAGCTGCTTGTCCACCTGCTCCACCGTTTCGTCGTCGCCCCTGACCACGAAGGTCATGCGCGAGAGGCCGGCCTGCTCGGAGCGGCCCACAGCAACGCTGTCGGCGTTGAACATGCGGCGGCGGAACAGGCTCATCACCCGGTTCAGCACCCCCGGCTGATCCTCCACGAGGCATACGAGCGTATGTGTTTTCTCGGACATTGCTGCGTTCCTTTCGAAGTAGCTAAGTGGCCGAGTCGCTGAGTAAAGACCAAGACGTATTTCACTTAGCGACTTAGCGACTCAGCTACTTCCCGCTATTCCGGGTCTCCGTACACCATCTCCTCGTTCGACCCGCCCGGTGGCACCATCGGGTAGACATTCGCCTCGCGCTCGCACTGGAAATCAATCAGCACGGGGCCGGGGGTGGCCTGCGCCCACGCGATGGCCGCGTCCACGTCCGCGTGCGTCGTCACGCGGCGGGCAGGAACGGCGTACGCCTCGCCGAGCTTGACGAGGTCCGGCCCCGTGATCGGCGTGGCGGAGCGGTTGCGCCCGTGGAACAGGTCCTGCCACTGGCGCACCATGCCGAGGAAGCCGTTGTTGATGACGGCGATCTTCACCGCATAGCCCTCCTGCATACAGGTGGCGAGTTCGTGCAGGCTCATCTGGAAACCGCCGTCGCCCACCACGCACCAGACCTCGGCGTCGGGCTTCCCGGCCTGCGCCCCCATCGCGGCGGGGAGGCCGAAGCCCATCGCCCCGGAGCCGCCGCTCGTGATGTTCTGGCGCGGCGTGTTGAAGCGGTAGTACTGCGCCGTCCACATCTGATGCTGGCCCACGTCCGAGGCGATGATCGCGGCGTCGTCGGTGCGCACGCTCAGGCGATCAATGACGTACTGCGCCGAGAGGGCCGGGTCGCCGGGGCCGTCCTTGACGACGCGGTAGGGGTGCGTCTCGATCAGCTTGTCTATCTCGGAAAGCCAGTCGTCGTGCCGCGCCCGTTCCAGTTCGTCCGCGAGCAGCCGCAGGCTCTCCTTCGCGTCGCCCACCACCGGCACATCGGCCCGCACGTTCTTGCCGATCTCCGCCGGGTCAATGTCCATGTGGACGATCTTCGCGTTGCGGGCGAAGCTGGCGAGGCGGCCCGTGGCGCGGTCGTCGAAGCGCATCCCCACGGCGATCAGCAGGTCGCAGCGGTTCACGGCGCGGTTGGTATGCGCGAAGCCGTGCATACCGAGCATCCCCATCGCCAGCGGGTGATCGGCGGGGAAACCGCCGAGGCCGAGCCACGTATGCACCACGGGGATGTGCGCCTTTTCCGCCAACTCACGCAGTTCGGCGGCGGCCCCCGCGAGGATCACGCCCTGCCCCGCGATGATGAGCGGCTTGCGGGCCTCGCGCACGAGTTTGGCGGCGTTGCGAATCTGCCGCTGGTTCGGCGTGATCGTCGGCTTGTACCCCGGCAGCACCACGGTTTTGGGGTAGCTGTACGTGACCTCCTCGTTGAAGCAATCCTTCGGGATGTCCACGAGCACCGGGCCGGGGCGACCCGTGCGGGCGATGTGGAATGCTTTCTTCAGCGTGGGCAGGATTTCCTCCACCGTGGCGCAGAAGAAGTTGTGCTTCGTCACGGGCAGCGTCACGCCGATGATGTCGGTCTCCTGAAAGCCGTCCTTGCCGATCAGGTGGCGCGTCACGTTGCCCGTGATCGCCACCATCGGGGACGAGTCCATCATCGCCGCCGCGATCCCGGTGACGAGGTTCGTCGCCCCCGGCCCACTCGTCGCCATGCAGACGCCAACCTTGCCCGTGGCGCGGGCGTAGCCGTCCGCCATGTGCGCCGCCATCTGCTCGTGCCGCACGAGGACGTGATGGAACGGGTAGCGCGGGATGGCGTCGTACAAGGGGATCACGGCCCCGCCCGGATAGCCGAAGACCGTCTCCACGCCCTCCTCGATCAGGGCGCGACAGACCGCGTCCGCCCCCCGCGTGCGCGTGCCTTCCCACGACGCGAGCAATGCCGCGTGGGGGTGCGCCGGTGCCGCCGTTGCTGTGGTGGTCGGTGCCGGTGCTGCCTTCGCCTCGCCCCGTTCCCGCGTGATCGTCATCGTTGCGTTCCTCCATCCCGTGTCGTGGTCACAAAAAGACCTCCCGCGAGTGGGGAGGCGTCCGGCGTTCGAGTGGTGCTGCGATTCAGTGGCCGGCCCGCCTCCCGATGTCGTTGCGCGTCCGTACTACAAGGACGCGCCCGGTAATAAGGCGTACTACAACGAGCGCAAGCAAGAGTCCCGGAAACGCGAACGCCGCGCCCGAAAGCGCGGCGACGGAAGCGGCAGGGGCGAAGGCATCACGCGACGCGGCGGCACGGGCGTCGCAGGCATCATGATGCCCCGCCTGCGTCGTTCGCTGTGTATTCGCCGTCATCTCGCCCCGCATCGCGTTCCCCCGGATTCATCGCGCCGTCATCTGCGGCGCGTGACACCGACTATAGCAGTGCCGTGATGTCGCTGTCAAGCAAATGCGCAATTCGCGTGCCCCACGTTTGAGCAAGGCGAGCAACAGAACCTGCTTTCAAGCGACGATACCGCGCATGTGTAGGGGCGCATGGCGTGCGACCTTCCCGGTGGGTATCGCTCGCTCTACCCTCGTGGCACGAGTCCCGGCAAGAGGGCGCACATCATGCGCCCCCAAAGCGGAGCGCAGAGAAGTTGCGGCATTCCCTGTGGCGCGGTGCTCTCAGCCCGTGATTCCTGCCCGCCTGACGAATCACGGGCTGAGAGCA
>JAABUN010001826.1_pt1 | contig 42906 bp, 43 predicted proteins | sample 5559311 | NCBI WGS metagenome assembly JAABUN01 (sample SAMN10711877, study PRJNA513370) | rock metagenome | isolation source: Antarctica rocks | place: Antarctica: Victoria Land, Siegfried Peak sud
GTTCGAGCTGCTCAAGTATCTGGCGCAGCACCCCGGTCGGGTCTTCAGCCGGCAGCAGCTGCTCAGCGACGTGTGGGGCTATGACTACTACGGCGGCACCCGGACGGTCGACGTCCACGTCCGCCGGCTACGGGCCAAGCTCGGCCCCGAGTACGAGGCGGTCATCGGCACCGTACGCAACGTTGGCTACCGGTTCGTGACCCCGGCTGAGGACTCGAACCGGGTCAGCGCCGGCTGACCCGAGCCTCTCGCAGTTCGGTGGGTGGTTGGCTCGCCTGGTCAGAACCATGGTGCGGGTGGTCTCCGCCGAATCCGTACTGGTTGTCACCGCCCTGGTCGGCGGGTCGCTGATCACGGGCCTGGTGGCCGTCGGGGCACAGATGTAGGCCGAAGTCGAGGATGGCCTCGCCGGCTTCGACCGCCCCGTGCTCGACCAGGCTGTCCAGCTGCGGACGCTGACCAGTACGCGACTGCTCACCGGATTCACCACCCCGGTCGGGAGGACCATCATCGCCACCGCGGTCACCGTGTTCATGGTGCTGCTCGCAGTCGCAGGCTCGTCGACCATGACCACGGTGGGCAAGGCGGTGGTCGGGCGGGCCCGGCCACCGCTGTCCCCGACCTGGCGATCCTGCACCTCGAGCCAGCTCGCCCCGCGCCCTCGCCGTTGCCCACCGTACGAGGGCGGCGGCTCAGCACCTGACGGCGGGTCTGCCGGAGCCGGGTGGCGGAGCCATGCTCCCTGTCGATGTCCCCGGGGCGCTACTTGCCGTGGGGGTCCAGGTAGTTGAGGGCGACCACGACCCTGGTCGTAGTCACCACGTGCTTCGCCATAGCGGAGGAACTTGACGTTCTCGACCTGGATCTCTTTCGCGTCGGGCTGCGTCTTGATGAGCTGCATCACCTCGTCGGCGAAATCGTCGAGGGGCATAGCGAACTCGCTCTCCTCCTGGCCAGGTAGCAACGACGTGGCGACCGACGGCGGCACGAGCTCCAGGACGTGCACGCTGGTGGCTGCGAGTTGGAGCCGGAGGGACTCACTCAGCATGTGGATCGCGGCCTTGGTCGCGTTGTAGCTGGGCGTGACCGCCAGCGGCGTAAACGCGAGCCCGGAGGAGACGGTCAGGATCGTCGCGTCCGGTTGGGCGCGAAGGTGCTCGATGAACGCACCGATCAGACGGATCGGCCCGAGCAGGTTCGTGGTGACGGTCTGCTCGGCCGAGGCGAGGAACCCGTCGGGAGCGGACCAGTCCTCGATGCGCATGATGCCGGCCATCGTGACGAGCACGTTCAGGTCGGGGTGCTCGGCGATGACGCGCTGAGCTGCAGCCTGGATGCTGGCGGGGTCGGTGGTGTCGATCTGGATGGTGTGGAGGCCGGGGTGCTCGGCGCCGATCTGCTGCAACAGCTCGGCGCGCCGGCCACCGACGACGACGGTGTTGGCCTCCTGCAGGCGTAGCGCGAGGGCGAGTCCGATGCCGCTGGTGGCGCCGGGGATGAAGACGGTGTTTCTAGTGAGGTTCATGTCTCCAGGCTGCTCCGAGAACCGACGGCGTGCCAGGGCCAGGTTATCGGGGGATCGCCGATCCCTGGCTCCCGCGATGCCGACAGGGAAGACTACGAGGGTGGATCGAGATGCCCTGGCCGACTTCCTGGTGAACCGCCGCAACAGCCTCTCACCGACCGACGTCTGGTTGAGGCCGGGTCTGCGGCGCCGCGCCCCTGGCCTGCGGCGCGAAGAGGTCGCCCAGCTGGCGACGATGTCGACCGACTACTTTCACCCGTTTGGAGCAGCGCCGCGGCCCCCAGCCGAGCACGCAGATACTCGCCTCGCTCGCGCGGGCGCTGCGGCTGACCGCCGATGAGCGCGACTACCTGTACCGGGTGGCGGGACACAGCGCCCCGGAATCCGCCCGTGGCGCGGGCTATGTCGCCCCGGGGCTGCTGCGCTCGTCCTCGCGCTGCTGGGAGCGTTCGCCAACCGTCGCATGTGAGCGGGCAAGGTCCCGGGTGGACCACTCGGACGCAGGTACTGCACCCCGGACAAGACCTGGGCGACGAGCACGAAGAGCAGCGACAACCCCAGCAGCACCGAGGCCGAGGCCGACCAGGTGGCGTAGGCGCTGCCCGCGATGGATCCGAGCAAGGCCACGAGCACCGCCGGGTAGGACGCCAGGTGTGAGATCCAGGAGAGACGAGCCTCCCCGTGCAGATCCTGGATCCGCTGCCCCCGCCACGAGGCCATGGCGCGGAGCCAGACCGCCACCTGGATCACGCAGATGGCCAGGATCAGCACCGCACCCACCAGGGCCGCGATTGCCCAACCGACACCCGTGGCGCCGCTGTCGGAGAACGCCGGGAAGCGCGCGACGGCAAGTACCGCACACACCACCGCGACCAGCGCGCAACCGGCGCCGATCTCGGTCATCAGCAGGTGCGGCGTCATCCGGGCTGCGACGGCCGGCTGCTCGGTGGCCCCGTACGCCCCGATCTGGTCGGCGGAATACCTGGCGTCGCGCATTGCGACAGCATAGATCCCCTAGCGTGGGCACCATGCCTTCCGCCGTGACCATCTCCACCTCGGCCGGCTCGACGGTCCTCGAGATGTCCGAGGCGCTGGCGCTGGCTGAGCGCGCGGGAGTCCTCGACGGGTCACCGCCGCTGAACGAGGCGGCGCTGCTGCACCTGCGACACCCGCGCATCGATGTCCGCCACCTGCGGGCCAGCCTCGATCAGCGCCTGGTCGGCTACGCGCAGCTCGAGGTCGCCGAACAGGCCAGCATCGCGCAGCTGGTGGTTGACCCCGACCACCGGCGGCGGGGTATCGGCACCCGGCTTGCCCAGGAGCTGCTGACCGCTGCACCCGCCGAGCTGCGAGCCTGGTCCGCCGGCGCTTCACCGGCCGCCGCGGGCCTGGCCACCCGGGTGGGGATGACGGTCGGCCGCGAGCTCCTCGTGAAGCAGCGGGACCTGAGCGGCGGCTGGTCGGAGCCGCCGACCCCGGCTGACGTGCAGATCCGCTCCTTCCGCGTCGGCGAGGACGAGCCGGCCTGGCTCGGAGTCAACGCGCGCGCCTTCTCCCACCACCCCGAACAGGGGTCGATCACCGCCGACGGCCTGGCCCAGCGGATGGCCGAGCCATGGTTCGACCCGGCCGGGTTCCTGGTGGCCTGGCGCGGCGGCGCGATGGTCGGGTTCCACTGGACCAAGCAGCACGACAACCACCTCGGCGAGGTCTACGTGCTGGGCGTCGATCCCCGAGCCGCCGGGACCGGGCTGGGTAAGGTCCTGCTGAGTGCCGGGCTGCGGCATCTGCGCGACCGGGGCAACACCGCCGTCGAGCTCTACGTCGAGTCCGACCACACCGCAGCGGTGCGACTCTACCGAGGCTTTGGGTTCGCCACCGTGAGCCGTGATGTGATGTACGTCCTCACGCCCGTCAGCCCCGCCCGCACAGCTCCAGGGTTCCCGACGTGACGGACCCGGCAGTCAAGCCCCAGCAAGCAGGAGACCTGATGGAAGCGCAGCAGGCCATCGCGGCCCCCGTCCCCCGGGCCGAGGAGCTCCGCGACGCCGTCAACGTCCGGAGCCCCGGGCTCCCCCCGGACCGGTTCGCCGACCGCGAGATGTCCTGGCTGGCCTTCAACAACCGGGTCCTCGACCTGGCCAAGGACACCCGCCGGGTGCCACTGCTGGAGCGGGCCAAGTTCCTCGCCATCTTCGCCTCCAACCTGGACGAGTTCTACATGGTGCGGGTGGCCGGGCTGAAGCGGCGGATCGCCGCCGGAGTCGCTGTGCCGGGGGTCAGCGGGCTGATGCCGCGCGAGCTGCACTCCGCGATCCTGAACCGCACCCGAGAGCTGATGAACGACCAGGCCCGGGTATTCCAGGAGGAGATCCGACCCGAGCTGGTCCGCCAGGGCATCGAGATCCTGCGCTGGGAACAACTCAGCGGCGAAGAGATGGCCCGGATGAGCGAGCTGTTCACCGAGCGCATCTTCCCGGTGCTGACCCCCCTGGCGGTCGACCCCTCGCACCCGTTCCCCTACATCTCGGGGCTGAGCATCAATCTGGCCGTGCTGGTGAAGAACCCGGAGACCGGCGTACGGCAGTTCGCCCGGGTCAAGGTGCCGTCGGTGCTGTCCCGGTTCCTCCCGCTGGCCGAGGGTCGCTACGTCGCGCTCGAGGAGGTCATCGCCCAGCATCTGGACCAGCTGTTCAGCGGCATGCAGGTGGTCCAGCACCACACCTTCCGGGTCACCCGCAACGAAGACGTGGAGATGGAGGAGGACGACGCGGAGAATCTGCTGCTCGCGCTGGAGAAGGAGCTGCTGCGTCGCAAGGTCGGTCGCCCGCCGGTCCGGCTGGAGGTCGAGGACGACATCGACCCCAAGATGCTCGAGCTGTTGATCGGGGAGCTGGACATCAGCGAGCGGGAGGTCTTCCTGGTCCCCGGCCCACTGGACCTGCGAGGCCTGTTCTCCCTGGCCGAGATCGACCGGGCCGAGCTCAAGTACCCGGCCTTCCTGCCCTCGACCCACCCGCACCTGGCCGAGGTCGAGACGTCCAAACCCGCGGACATGTTCGCGGCACTCAAGCAGCGCGACGTGCTGCTGCACCATCCGTACGACTCGTTCGCCACCAGCGTGCAACGCTTCGTCGAGCAGGCGGCCGACGATCCACAGGTGCTGGCCATCAAGCAGACCCTCTACCGCACCTCCGGCGACTCCCCCATCGTGGACGCCCTGATCGAGGCAGCCGAGGCGGGCAAGCAGGTGCTGGCCCTGGTCGAGATCAAGGCCCGCTTCGACGAACAGGCCAACATCGCCTGGGCCCGGCGGCTGGAGCGCCACGGCTGCCACGTGGTCTACGGCCTGATCGGGTTGAAGACCCACTGCAAGCTGTCCATGGTGGTGCGCGATGAACCCGACGGGCTGCGACGTTATGCCCACATCGGCACCGGCAACTACAACCCGAAGACCGCCCGGTCGTACGAGGACATGGGCCTGCTGACCGCCAACCCGGTGATCACCGAGGACGTGGGCCGGTTGTTCAACCACCTTTCGGGAATGTCCCAGGAGACCCAGTACCGGCGCTTGCTGGTGGCGCCGCACGGCATCCGTACCGGTCTGCTGGACCGGATCAACAACGAGATCGCCAACCACGAGGACGGCCGCCCGGCCGGTATCCGGATCAAGGTGAACTCGCTGGTGGACGAGCTCATCTCCGACGCCCTGTACCGGGCTTCGCAGGCCGGTGTCCCCGTGGACCTGTGGGTCCGCGGCATCTGCACCATCCGGCCGGGCGTGCCGGGGCTGAGCGAGAACATCAGGGTGCGCAGCATCCTGGGCCGGTTCCTGGAGCACAGCCGGCTCTTCTGGTTCGCGAACGGCGGCCAGGCCTCGGTGGGCATCGGCTCGGCCGACCTGATGCACCGCAACCTGGACCGGCGGGTAGAGGTGCTGGCCTCGATCACGAACCCGGCCCACGTCAGGGAGATCAGCGCCCTGTTCGACATCGCCTTCGACAAGGCGACGGCGTCCTGGAAGCTGCAGCCCGACGGCACCTGGATCGCCTACACCCTGGGTGACGACGGCCAACCGCTGCTCGACATGCAGGAATACCTGATCAACATCAAGAGTCGTCGCCGGACGTCGGCCAAGTAGGGCGCGGGATGGTTGGTGCCGACCTCGGCCGACGACACACCTCGTCCGACGACACACCGTGAGCCGCCCCCGGAACAAGCCGGTGCTGGCCGGTGGGGCCGTGGTCACCCGCCTGCATCCTGTCCGAGGGCCGGAGGTGGTGCTCATCCACCGGCAGCGCTACGACGACTGGTCATTGCCCAAAGGCAAACTGGAGGCGGGTGAGTCGTTGCCGGCCTGCGCCGTCCGCGAGGTCGCCGAGGAGACCGGGCTGACCATCCGGCTCGGAGTGCCACTGGACACCATCAGCTATGACGCGGGCCGGTCCGGCATCAAGAACGTCGCCTACTGGGGCGGCTCCGTGCTCAGCACGGTGGTGAGGCCACCCGACACCGAGGTCGACCTGGTCTCCTGGCTGCCGGTGCGCGCGGCCATCAGTCGACTGAGCTACGCCCATGATCACTTCCTGCTGGCTCAGCATCTGCAGCAGCCGCCCACCACACCCCTGATCATCGTCCGGCACGCAAAGGCGATGGACCGGAGGGACTGGTCGCAGAAGGACTCCGCCCGGCCGCTCAACGCCAGGGGCCGCCGACAGGCCCGGTTGCTGGTCCCGATGCTGGCGTCGTACGGCGTGTCCCGGTTGATCAGCTCCACCTCCGCCCGCTGCCAGACCACCCTGCTGCCGTACGCGCACGCCCAGCGGATGCGCCTCGACTCCTTCGCCCAGCTCTCCGAAGAGGTGGGCGCGGACGATCCCCGCGGCGTTGCCCGGCTGATGCTCAAGATCCGGGCGCAGACCCTGGAGTCCGGCCTCCCCACGGCGGTCTGCGTGCACCGCCCGGTGCTCCCCCACATCCTGCAGGCCCTGGACATCGCACCGCAGAGCCTAAGCACGGGTGAGTTCGTCGTGGCCCACCTGGACGCCGACGGTGAGGTGCACGCCCTGGAACGACAGCGTCCACTCGCTTGAGGGCCCACTCGCTTGAGGGCCCACTCGCTTGAGCGCCGCGTCTTCGGACATTGTTGTCCCTCGGGTCGCTCGGCGGTCACCTGCGGTTCACCCCCGCTGGTGAGAGTTCTATAACAATCTGCCTAGGGGGACCATGAATATTCGTCGTTGGGCCACACTCTCCACGATCAGCCTGACCGTCGCCGTTCTCGGCGCGACCATGAGCTACGCACCCGCATCCGGAACGGGACCGGATGATCGCGGTGGACAGCATTCGAACAGGCGGGCGTACACCTTCGCCGTGATCGGGGACATCCCGTACGGCGATGCGCAAGTGGCCAATTTCCCGAAGGTGGTGACCCAGATCAACGCCGACCGCGATGTGCGTCTGGTCAGCCACCTCGGCGACATCAAGAGCGGCTCGGCGACCTGCTCCGACGCGTACTACGACAAGATCAGGTCCGACTTCGATCACTTCGAGGACCCGCTCGTCTACACCATCGGCGACAACGACTGGACCGACTGCCACCGCGTGAACAACGGTGCCTACAACCCCCTCGAGCGACTCGACGCCGTCCGAGACACCTTCTTCGACCAGCCGCGCTACAGCCTCGGGCAGAACCCGGCACGGCTCATCTCCCAGGCTCGTAGAGGTTATCCGGAGAATGTGCGATTCACCCGCGGGGACGTCTCCTTCGGTTCCGTGCACATCGTGGGTAGCAACAACGGGCTCGCACCGTGGACGGGCTCCACCACCGCGACCCCCGAGCAGACCGCCGAGGTGCTGGGCCGGACAGCCTCGACCATCCAGGTCATCCGCGATACGTTCGCGTCCGCGAAGGCCGATCGCAACAAGGCCGTTGTGCTGCTGACCCAGGCCGACATGTTCGACCCGACCGTGGCCTCGCCCACCTTCGCCGACTACTACGCCTTCCAGCCGATCGTCGCGGCCATCGCCCAGGAGTCAGCCGCCTACGCTGGCCCGGTCTACCTGTTCAACGGTGACAGCCACGTCTACAACGACGACAAGCCGCTGGCCGCCAGCTCTACCTGGCTTGACTTCTACGGGCTGGACACGCCGGTACCCAACCTGCGGCGGGTCACCATCGACGGTTCGACCAACGCGACGAACTACCTGAAGGTCACCATCAGGCCGCGGGCCGACCAACCGTTGACCTGGACCCGGATCCCCTTCACCAGCTGACCGGGGCTTCGGCCCCTGGGTCGGCTCGGCACCGGACCTCGGTCCGGTGTCGAGCAACCTCACGACACCCGCCCGCACCACACCTCAAACGCTGACCTGGAGTCCGCATGCGTTCACGATTGCTCGCCCTCGGCACTGCTGCCGCCCTCACCACCGGGCTCTTTCTGCCCGCCCTACCCTCGGTCGCCGTGCCACGAACCGAATCCTCGACCAAGAGCCTGACCACCTCGGCCAGCACCAGCCGCCTGGTCAAGACACCGACCCTGGTGCAGCGAGCCACGCTGTCGGCGGACTACCTGGCACCCGGTCCCCCTTCCGGCGCCCTGGCGAGCCCCGGCAACGGGCGAAAGGGGCCTTTCCCGGGTCAGGTCATCCCCGGGTTCTCGGGTGTGGTCGACAACGGCAACGGCACCTTCTGGGCCATGCCCGACAACGGCTTCGGCGCCAGAGCCAACTCGGCCGACTTCCTGCTGCGGCTCTACCTGGTGAAGCCCGCCTGGGAGACCGCCAACGGGGGCCGGGGCGAGATCAAGATCAAGCGGTACATCTCGCTGCGCGACCCCGACCGCAAGATCAAGTTCCCGCTGGTCAACGGGGCCACCGGACCTCGGTTGCTCACCGGAGCCGACCTCGACATCGAGTCGGTCGCGCGCGGGAGCAACGGATCCTTCTGGATCGGTGAGGAGTTCGGCCCGTTCCTGATCCACGTGAGCTCGACCGGCAAGGTGCTGTCCGCTCCGGTGGCGTTCCCGGGCGGCAAGTCCCCGGACAACCCGTTCCTGGGCACCGAGGTCCCGAACGTCGCGCGGAGCCGCGGCTTCGAGTCCCTGGCCGCCTCCAAGAACGGTCGCTTCCTGTATCCGATCGTCGAGGGTGCGTTGGTCAACGACACCAACAAGCGTCGCCGGCTGATCTACGAGTTCGATGTCCGGAAGAACGCCTACACCGGGCGCACCTGGGCCTACGAGACCGACCAGGTCGCGAATGTCGTCGGCGACGCCGCCGTGATCAACGGACGTCAGCTGGTGCTGGTCGAGCGCGACGACTTCGACGGCCCCCAATCCGTCACCAAGCGGGTCTACCGGATCGATCTGGATGACGTCGACCGCAACGGCTTCGTCAACAAGTCCCTGGTCATCGACCTGCTCAAGATCGCCAACCCGAACGAGATCGGCGTCGACGGCTCGCCGGACGCGTACGGGGTCGGGTCCAACTTCTCCTTCCCGTTCCAGTCGGTCGAGACCGTGGTCCCGCTGAGCGCCAACAGGTTCTTGATCGCCAACGACAACAACTACCCAGGTAACGACGCGCGCTACCCCGGCACCCCGGACGACACCGAGATGGTCGTCATCGACCTGCGCAAGGTCAAGGTCGCTGATCCTGAGTCTGTCGTGATCGGGCACCGCGGCGCGAGTGGCTACCGCCCCGAGCACACCCTCGCTTCGTACGAGCTGGCCATCCAGCAGTGCGCTGACGCCATCGAGCCGGACGTGGTGGCCACCAAGGACGGCGAGCTGGTCGCCCGCCACGAGAACGAGATCGGCGGTACCACGGACGTGGCGACGCACGCCGAGTTCGCCACCCGCAAGACGACCAAGCTGATCGACGGCCGCTCCATCACGGGCTGGTTCACCGAGGACTTCACCCTGGCCGAGCTCCGGACGCTGCGGGCCAAGGAACGGCTGCCCGCGGTGCGCCCCGACAACACCGCGTACGACGGTCTCTACCAGATCCCGACGGTGGACGAGGTCATCGACCTGGCCCGGCATTCACGCAGCTGCAGCGGCCAGACGGTCGCCGTCTACCCCGAGACGAAGCACCCGACGTACTTCCGCTCCATCGGGCTGCCCCTGGAGGATCGGCTGCTCGCGGTGCTGAAGTCCGACGGCTACACCGGTGCCAACGATCCCGTCGTCATCCAGAGCTTCGAGACCGCCAACCTGAAGGCTCTGGCCCGCAAGACCGAGCTGCCGCTCGTCCAGCTGATCGACTGCTCCGGCGCCCCGTACGACCTGATCGCCACCGGTGACACCCGGACCTACGCCGATCTGGTCACCAGGTCCGGTCTGCGGCAGATCAGCCGCTACGCGGACAACATCAGTCTGTGCAAGGACGTGATGATCCCGCGGGACAGCGCAGGTCGGCTCCTGCAGCCCACGCCGGTGATCGCGGACGCGCACCGGATCGGCCTGTCGGTGACCGGTTACACCTTCCGGCGGGAGAACCAGTTCCTGCCGCTGCAGTTCCGCACCGGCACCGACCCGAACGCCGTCGGCGATCTGGCGGGCGAGATCCGGGCCTTCCTCGATGCCGGAATGGATGCCTACTTCACCGACAACCCTGATGTGGGTGATGAAGCGCGTCGCTGACGAGATCGACTGAACCGGGCCGGCCCTCAGGGCCGGCCCGGTTTTTCGTTCACCCAGACCAGCCAGGTCCCGTCGCGGCGCGCCGTTCAACCGCCGTTCACCTCGGTACACCTGTTCCGTCATCGGTCCGCTCTACCGTATGGATCGCCGGGGGGTCACGTGGACGCCCCGGATTGACAAGAATGTCCTTTGGAAAGGGGACCCGTGAAGATCTCACGCCTGAGCGTTTCCGCTTGCGCCGCACTCGCCACGCTATCGCTGGGCCTGTCGGCCTGCGCGGCCAACGAGGGCGGCACCGGGAGCGGCAGCAGCACCCAGCCCGGGACCAGCTCGAGCGGCGGGACCGGCACGAGCGGCGGCAGCAGCAGCAGCACCGTCAGCCTCACCGGCGAGCTCAAGGGTGTCGGTGCCTCCTCCGCCGCGACGGCCCAGGAGACCTGGGCCGCCGCCTTCCAGACCACCAACCCCGATGTGACCGTCAACTACTCGCCCGACGGTTCCGGTGCCGGGCGCGACGCTTTCGCCGGCGGTGGCGCTGACTTCGCCGGCTCCGACCGTGCGCTCAAGCCCGAGGAAGCCGCCGCAGCGGCGCTGACCAAGTCGCGTTGCGCCGCAGGCTCGGCCGCCATCGACCTGCCCATCTACGTCTCCCCGATCGCGGTCATCTTCAAGATCGAGGGCGTCGACAAGCTGCAGCTCGACGCGAAGACCCTTGCCGGGATCTTCAAGGGCGACATCAAGACCTGGAACGACCCGGCTATCGCAGCGCTGAACAAAGGCGCGTCGCTCCCCAGCACCAACATCACCGCCGTCCACCGGGCGGACGACTCGGGCACCACCGAGAACTTCACCGACTACCTGAATACGGCCGCCCCGGCCGTCTGGGACGCCAAAGCGGACGGCGTCTGGCCGTACAAGGGCGGCGAGGCTGCCCCGCAGACCTCCGGGATGGTCTCCGCCGTCACCAATGGCACCGGGACCATCGGCTACGCGGACGCCTCCAAGGCCGGAGGGCTCGGTGTGGCCGAGGTCCAGGTCGGCACCAAGTTCCAAGGTCCGACGGCGGAGGCCGCGGCGGCCATCATCGAAGCGTCCCCGCGCGACACCCAGGGACGCAGCAAGAGCGACCTGACGGTGAAGATCGATCGCAAGGCTCAGGGCGACGTCTATCCGATCGTACTGCTCTCCTACGCCATCGCGTGCGAGAAGTACAAGGACGCCGACACTGCGGCCAAGGTCAAGGCCTATCTGAGCTATGTCGCGTCCAGCGAGGGCCAGCAGGCTGCGGTCGCCAAAGCCAAGATGGCTCCGCTCTCGGACAAGATGTCCGCCGAGGTCGAAGCCGCGGCCGGGACCATCTCCTGACCCAGGAAGACACTGCCACCGTGACCGCCGGCGTCCACTCCCTTCCGTGGAGGGGGCGCCGGTGGTTCGATGTGGTTCAACAGCCACCACCTCCGTGGAGCAGGAGACATGACTCAGATCGAGCCCAACAGAATCGCCGACACCCAGGTGGGTAGTGCGCCAACCATCCGAGCCGACCCGCCCGGGCAGGACCCGGATCGGAGCAACAACGTCCCGGCAAACCGCCGAAACACCGTCAAACGCCTCGGCGACCGCGTATTCGAAGGGCTTTCGACCGGATCAGGCGCGCTAATCCTCATCATCCTGGCCTTGGTGGCGGCCTTCCTGATCGTCCAAGGCATCCCGGCCTTCACTGCGGCGACGGAGGACCTGCCCTACGGTCCCTTCTTCAGCTTCGTCGCCCCGTTGGCCTTCGGCACGGTCTGGGCCGCCTTCCTCGCCCTGCTGATGGGTGTGCCGGTCGCCATCGCCATCGCCCTGTTCATCTCCCACTTCGCGCCCCGTCGGCTCGCGTCGGGGCTGGGCTACGTCATCGACCTGCTCGCCGCAGTGCCCTCCGTGGTCTACGGGCTCTGGGGAATCAGCATCCTCGGTCCCCTGCTGCAGCCGGCCTACACCTGGCTGGCCGCCAACCTGGGCTTCATCCCGCTGTTTGCCGGGCCCGCCTCGGGCACGGGCCGGACGATCTTCACGGCCGCGATCGTGCTCGCCGTGATGATCCTGCCGATCGTGACCGCGTTGTCGCGGGAGGTCTTCCTGCAGACGCCGCGGCTGCACGAGGAGGCCGCCCTGGCCCTCGGCGCCACCCGGTGGGAGATGATCCGGATGGCGGTGCTGCCCTTCGGACGGCCGGGGATCATCTCGGCCAGCATGCTCGGCCTGGGTCGCGCACTGGGCGAGACGATGGCCGTAGCCCTGGTCTTGTCGCCGTCGGCCATCGTGTCCTTCGCGCTGCTGCAGTCCACCAACCCGAACACGATTGCGGCGAACATCGCCCTGTCGTTCCCCGAGGCGTACGGCCTGGGCACGAACCAGCTGATCGCCACCGGCCTGGTGCTCTTCGTCATCACCCTGGGTGTGAACAGCATCGCCCGTGCCGTCATCAACCGTCGTAAAGAATTCTCCGGAGCCAACTGATGAGCACCACTGTCGCCCCCGTGCGCGTCGGCGCAGCCACCTTGACTGCCGGCCGCCTCCCCAGCTGGACCACCGGCGTGCTGCTGACGATCTGCATGCTGGCCTCGTTGAGCTTTTTCGCCGCCCGCGGTTCCCTGGGTCTGATCCGGGTGCTGGTTGTCGGTGTGGTTTTGTTCATCGTCATCGCGACCGTGCTGTCGGCTCGCGTCGAGGGCTCGCGCAAGGCCAAGGACCGGCTGGCCACCATCGTGGTGACCAGCGCCTTCGGGCTGGCCCTGCTGCCCCTGATCTCGCTGGTCCTCGCTGTGGTCGGGCGAGGCATCAACCGCTTCGACGGCACCTTCTTCACCAACTCCATGCGCAGTGTCGTGGGTGAGGGCGGCGGCGCCGTGCACGCCATCACCGGGACGCTGTGGGTGACCGGCATCGCCACAGTCATCTCGGTCCCCATCGGGCTGATGACCGCTATCTATCTGGTGGAGTACGGCCGAGGTCGGCTGGCCCGCAGCATCACGTTCTTCGTCGACGTGATGACCGGCATCCCCTCCATCGTGGCCGGACTCTTCGCGTACGCGCTCTTCGTGATCATCTTCGGGCCCGGTACCAAGACGGGCCTGGCTGGCGCCGTAGCCCTGAGCGTGCTGATGATCCCCGTGGTGGTCCGCTCGGTCGAGGAGTTGCTGAAGATCGTTCCCAACGAGCTGCGGGAAGCCTCCTTCGCCCTCGGCGTACCCAAATGGCTGACCATCACCAAGGTGGTGCTCCCCACCGCAGTGGCCGGCATCGTCACCGGCATCATGCTTTCCATCGCCCGGGTGATCGGTGAGACGGCGCCGCTGCTGATCGCCGCCGGATTCACTCAGAGCCTGAACAACGACCCGCTCGACGGGCCGATGATGACCTTGCCGGTCTTCGTCTACCGCTCCTACGTCGATCAGGGTAACCCGGCGTCGGCCTACGTCGACCGGGCCTGGGCCGGCGCCCTCACCCTGGTCCTCATCGTGATGGTGCTGAACCTCGCCGGCCGGCTGATCGCCTCCCGGTTCGCCCCCAAGACCGGCCGCTGAGCCTCCGACCACAGAGAGATTCGACATGTCCAAGCGCATCGAGGTCAAGGACCTCAACGTCTACTACGGCTCGTTCAAGGCGGTGGAGGACGTGGGGCTGATCGTCGAGCCCCGCACCGTGACCGCCTTCATCGGCCCGTCCGGTTGCGGCAAGTCGACCTTCCTGCGGACCCTTAACCGAATGCACGAGGTGATCCCCGGCGCGTACGTGGAGGGCTCGGTCACCTTGGACGGCGACGACCTGTACGGACCCGGGGTGGACCCGGTCCGCGTCCGACGCCAGGTCGGGATGGTGTTCCAGCGACCCAACCCGTTCCCCACGATGTCGATCGCTGACAATGTGCTGGCCGGGGTCCGGTTGAACAACCAGCGGATGTCGACGGCGAAGTCCAAGGAGCTGCTCGAGAACTCCCTCCAGGGCGCCAACCTATGGAACGAGGTGAAGGACCGCCTCGACAAGCCCGGGTCGGGGCTCTCCGGCGGTCAGCAGCAGCGGCTCTGCATCGCCCGGGCGATCGCGGTCCAGCCCGAGGTGATCTTGATGGACGAGCCCTGCTCGGCCCTCGACCCGATCTCGACCCTGGCCATCGAGGACCTGATCGGGGAGCTCAAGGAGAACTACACCGTCGTCATCGTCACCCACAACATGCAGCAGGCGGCCCGGGTCAGCGACCAGACGGCGTTCTTCAACCTGGCCGCCCAGGGCAAGCCTGGGCGCCTGGTCGAGATCGGCTCGACGGAGAAGATCTTTTCCAACCCCGACGAGAAGGCAACCGAGGACTACATCACGGGTCGGTTCGGCTGAGTTCGTCGTCTCGTGCTCATCAGGTGCAGGAAGAACGACGTGAAACCGCCAGCACCTAAACTCGCCCCGTGAGCGCGAACGCTGGTTGGTACCCGGACCCGGGGGGCGGGCAAGGCCTCTATCGCTACTGGGACGGCAGAGCATGGTCGGCCGCCACCTCGCCGAACCCGTCCTCGCCGCCCCCGGCCCAGGGTTTTGTGGGGACACCGACCCCAAGCGTGGGCACCCAGCCTGGCTCCGGTCAGCCGGTCGCCGCCGGGCAGCCCTACGGTCAGCTGGGGAGTGGGCAGCCCTCGTACGGTCCTCAGGGCTACGGCTCCAACCCGAGCAGCGCGTACGCCAACTTCCAGCAGACCCAGAAGAAGAAGTCCCCGGTGGGGTGGTGGATCGTGGGTGCCGTGCTGGTGGTGGTGCTCGCGATCGTGGCCGTGGTGGCCGTTCGTGCGGTGAGTGGCGGTGGCGGCGTGGGCAGCGGCATACCGGGCGGCCCGGCTTCGCAGGACGCGTGTCCGGCCGAGAAGACCGCAACACCGCCCCCCACCTCACCGCCCAACGACGGTCGGGTGCACGGTGGTCCGCTGTCCTACCCGCTTCTCGGGCCTCCCTGGAACGCCCCGGAGGGCGACACGCGAGTGCCATTCGGCAGTGATGTGCAGAGCCAGAATGTCTTGGTCGAGTCCATGTACCAGCCGACCAAGTCGTGGGTGGCCTCGGTGCTGGTCGGTGAACTGCAGGCCGGCGACGGCTTCTTCACCCCCGAGCAGGGTTCCCAGATCGTGGTCAAGTGCATCCTGGGCAAGTTCTACGACAACAACCCGGTGACCAGCGACGTCAAGGTCAACGAGGCGGCCACCATCGACGGTCACGAGGCCTGGATCGTGGAGTCCCAGCTCAGCTTCGACATCCGGGGACTGCAGACCAAGGGGGAGTTGTTGATCGTAGCGATCGTCGCCAACGGCGCCACCTCCGGGCTCTACTACGCCTCGATCCCCGACACCACCCCGGAGCTGGTGCAGCCGGCCCGGGACGCCCTCGCGCAGCTGCAGGTCGGCTAGGAGGCTCCCTGGCCATCCACGAGCCACCCGCGTGCCACCGCGCCGGCCCGTCCGCCTCGATCAGGACGACTGATGGGGCCCGACCCTGAGCGGCGGTGCACTCACAACTGAGAGCCCCCTCCGTCCACGGCGAGCTCGGATCCGTGGTGTAGGTGGCGTCGAACATGAGGAAGACGGCGGCTTTGGCCACCTCGCGGGGATCTCCGAAGCGGAGCATGGGGTTCGCGGCGATCATCTGAGCCTTGGTCTGACGTGCGGTTTCGTCCGGCAACGCCCGCTCCAAGATGCCGGTGTCGATCGGCCCAGGGCTGACGGCGTTGACGCGGATCTCGCGGGCGACCAACTCCCGGGCGAGGCTGCGGGTCATGGACCGCAGGGCCGCCTTGCTGGCCGCGTAGGCGCTGATCATCGGGATCCCCAAGACGTTGGAGACCGAAGTGGTCAAGACCACACCGCTACCTGCGCCCAGGAGGGCGGCGAGCTTCTGCACAGTGAAGTACGGACCCTTCGCGTTCACTGCGAACAGTTCGTCGTACACCGCCTCGGTCATCGACTCGAAGGGCACGAAGCGCGTCACACCAGCGTTCACGAAGAGGCCGCTGAACGTGCCGTATTCGCTTCGCACCCGGTCGACGAGCGCGTCCATCTCCGGTAGCGACGCCGCGTCGCTCCGAACGGCGATCGCGTGGTCCCCGAGCTCGACTCGTGTTGCTCAGGTCACTCCTGCTCCGGAGGATGGGCACCGTCGCTTGCCTCGTGCTGAAACGGCGGGAACTCACCTCCGGAGGCAAAACTGCCGCGGGTGTCCTGCACCACCACGGCGTGACCGGAGTTCACGCCGCAGGAGGTCGAAGCCGTCGTTAGCCGACACGAGGACGGCGATCTCCTTGTCATAAAGGAGCCTGGCTGTTTGCCCGGTAGACGCGCGGCCTGTCTCCGGTAGAACTCCTGGCACGGGAGCTCACGCTCCTATCTGCCCGTTGCCGGGGTGAAGTAGTGGCCCTCGTCCAGGTCCTCCACCAGCCCCGGGTGGGTCGGCTGCCAGCCGGTCAGCCTGCGGGTGATCTGACTGGAGACGGGGACGTTGGATCCGAGAAAGCTTGCCAGCCACCCGAAGTGGTCGGCGGCGTCCACACGGGGGACGGAGACCAGCGGTAGATCCAGGTGACGCGCGATAATCTCGGCGATGGTGCGGATCGGCACGCCTTCCTCCGCAGCCCCGTGCAGGGCCGTGCCCGCGGGCGCAGTCTCCAGTGCAAGGCGGAACAGGCGTGCGGCGTCTTGGCGGTGCACCGCCGGCCAGCGATGTGACCCGTCATCGATGTAGCCCGAAACACCCTTGTCGCGGGCGATCGCGATCAGCGCCGCCAGGAAACCGGCGTCGCCCTCTCCGTGGATTGTTGGTGCCAGCCGTACCACCGAGGAACGTACGCCGCTCGAGGCCAGGCGCAGCGCAGCCTGTTCAGGGGCGATGCGATGGACGCCGGCTGAGCCGGGGTCGGGCGCGTCCTGCTCGGTGGCCACCCGGTCGGCGGCCATGACCAAGGTCCCCGAGGTCACCACCAGCGGCCGGCTCGACCCCTGCAAAGCGGCTCCGAGAGCGTTCACCGCCCCGAGATCTGCTTGTTCAGCCGCCTCCATGTCAGCAAAATCGTGCTTGTACGCGAGGTGGATGACCCCGTCAGCCAAACCCGCTCCGCTGCGCAGGCTCTCCTCGTCGTCGAGCGTGCCGCGGTGGACCTGGGCACCAGCAGTTAGCAAGGCTTGCGCAGCGGCGTCCGAGCGGGCCAGGCCGAGGACTTGATGGCCGGCACTGATCAGGTCTTGGAGCACAGCAGATCCGATGAAACCGGACGCACCGGTGACGAACACGTGCATGAGAGAACCTCCTGAGAACGGTGCTTGTTGCCGACTCTGTGATTGCAACCGTTGACATCATTCTAGGTCATGATGTCAATGGCTGCCATCAGGTACAGTCACGGTATGAGTCGATGGGCACCGGACGCACGTGTGCGGCTCGAGCAAGCTGCCCTCGAGCTCTACGACCAGCACGGCTACGACCAGACCACGACGACTCAGATCGCCAAGCGGGCCGGTCTCACCCAGCGGACCTTCTTCCGGCACTTCGCCGACAAGCGCGAGGTGCTGTTCGACGGCGCGGGTCGGCTGCAGGACTTCCTCGTCGACGGGGTCCTCCACGCTCCGACGCATGCCGCACCCCTGGAAGCGGTAGCCGTGGCTCTGGGCACTGCCGGCGCCGTGTTCCCCTTTGAGCGCGAACTGTCTCGGCAGCGCCAACGCATCATCCTCGCCAACTCTGAGCTGCAAGAGCGTGAGTTGATCAAATTGACGTCACTGTCCACCGCACTTGCGGATGCACTCCGCCAGCGCGGCGTTCCCGACCGGGCCGCGCGGCTGGCTGCCGAAGCGGGCATTGCCATCTTCAGATCCGCGTACGAGCGCTGGCTGGACGAACTAGACCAAGATGACTTCGGGCAGCTCATCCGGGACTCGCTCGAGGAGCTGAGGACAATCACCAACCGAGAGGACGGCGGGAACCCAGCTTCGCCGGTGGCCTAAGTGGTCTGGTGGGGCTCGGCACTGATCCGTGCCGCCGGGGCGCTCACCCCGGCCGGAGCGGGCCGGCCGGGCACAGCGGGGCACCTCGATCGTCGGGCAGATTCACGGCGTGAGAGGGGTTGGCGGGATCGACGCGGTGGACACTAGGGTTGAGCCGAACCTGGCTGGTGCGCAACGGCGCACCAGCTGCTTTGGCCCCACCCAGTCGGAGGACGATTCATGTCGAGCATCGCCAGCGTAAGCCCACGAACTCTTGCCGATGTGATCCCCGGCGGAGCAGTCCGCAGCCTGGTCCTGGTGGCCGGGGGGGCCGCACTCGTCGGGCTCACCGCCCAGATCTCCATCCCGCTCGGCTTCACCCCGGTCCCGCTGTCCCTGCAGACCTTCTCGGTGCTGTTGGTCGGTGCGGTGCTCGGCAGCAAGCGGGGGGTGGCCTCGATGGCGCTCTACGCCCTGGCCGGCGTCGCCGGGGTGCCGTGGTTCTCGGCCCACCAGAGCGGTTGGGCCTTCGCCTCCTTCGGCTACGTCGTCGGCTTCATCCTCGCGGCCTACCTGGTGGGGCTGCTGGCCGAGCGGGGCAGTGACCGGCACGTGCTGAAGTCGATCGGACTGATGGTTGTCGGCAACCTCGCGATCTACGCCTTCGGTCTTGCCGGGCTGATGCTGTTCACCGGATGGAGCATCCCGGTCGCGCTGGCCAAGGGTGTGGTCCCGTTCCTGATCGGTGACGCCATCAAGATCATCGTGGCTGCCGGCCTGCTGCCGGCAACTTGGAAGCTCATCTCGCGCCGCGACGCCTGAGAGCTTCCTGCTCTTCGACCCAGATGGGCTTGGTGCCGATCATGGCTCCGCCCGGCCCCGCTCGACGTCAGGTTCGCTACCTTGACGCGGGCCGGTAAGTGGTCAAAACCGGGGTCGTTGGGGCGCGGCTGAGGGGCATCGGCTGGTGCGGTCAGCCGGTCGATCGTCCCCGACGTACCTGGCACACTTAGGCCATGACCGCCGCTGTGCCGCTGCTCGCCACCGGTGGCGTCGTCTGCTGTGCCCCGCTGACCCACGGCCCGGTCAGCCCGGCCGACGCCGAGCGGCTCGCGGCGGTGTTTAAAGCCCTCGGCGACCCCACCCGGGTCCGGCTGCTGTCCCTGATCGCCGCCGCCCCGCACGGGGAGGCGTGCATCTGCGACCTGGTTGAGCTGGTGAACCTGTCCCAGCCCACCGTGTCTCACCACATGCGCCAGCTCGTCGACGCCCGGCTCCTCACCCGCGAGCAGCGAGGCAAGTGGGCCTACTTTCGGGTCGTCGAAGCCACCCTGCAGGCCGCCGCTGGCGCGCTCACGCCCAGCACCTGACCGGACCCGTGCCCTTCTCCTCGGCGCCGCAGCCCACGGCCTTTAGCACTGACGCCGGCGGGATGCATCCTTCCCGGCCTTTGCGCGTCAGCAGAGCCGGGTTCACCGACACCACGGTGACCGAGCCAAGGAGACACTTCATGACCGAGACCACCGCCAAGACCGACCAGCAGCACGACACCGTCTCGACCACTGCGAGCGCCTGCTGCGACACCCCGACCCTGTCCTCCTGCTGCGAGCCGAGCAGCAAGAGCACCTGTTGCGGTGCCCCCGCCGAGCAGGTTCAGGCAATACCCCCCTCGACCTGCGGGTGCAGTAGTTGACCACGGTCAGCCGCCTCGGCGACCACATGGAAAGGAACATGGCAGGTGGATGACCAGGCGTGGACCGAGACCCGGCAGCGGCTGCGGGCGTTCGTAGGTGCACGCCTGGCTCCCGCCTCCACGGGTCGACGACGTAGTGCAAGAGGTGCTCGCCAAGATGGTCGAGCACCTCGACGACCTCACCAACCACACGAAAGTCGAGGCCTGGGCATACCGCATCGCCAGGAACGCGATCACCGACGAGTACCGCCGCCGCGGCCGGTACGACGCGGCGCTCACCCGCTTGGCCGAGGCCCCGACACCACTGCAAACCCCGGTGGACGACGCGGTGCTCTCCGCCGACCTCGTCGAGCTGGCCGACTGCCTCCGGCCCCTCGCCGACGCCTTGGACCCGCTATACCGCGACGCACTCCTCCTCACCAGCTGGGACGGCCTGACCCAAGCCCAAGCCGCTGAACGGGCCGGCATCACCCTGCCCGGGATGAAGTCACGCGTTCAACGTGCCCGCGCCCAACTACGCCAGCAACTGACCGCTTGCTGCGACGTGGAAAGCACCAACGACGGCCCGCGAGGACGTCCCACCTCGCCCTGCCGCGTCTCCACTGCTCCCACCAACACCATGACCGCGAACACCGGTGCCGGTCCGTCAGGGTGCGGGTGCGCCAGCACCTCCCAACCCGCTGTCACGACCAGGAGCAGCACCTTCCCGTGGTAGTTATCGGGGCTGGACCCCAGGGCCTGGCGGCCGCGGCCCATCTGTTGGAGCGCGGCGACACCCCGCTCGTCCTCGAGGCCGGCGACGGCCCTGGGTCCGCGGTAACCGAGTGGGCGCACGTGCGGCTCTTCTCGCCGTGGCCCGAGCTCATAGACCCTGCCGCACAGCGGCTGCTCGGGTCGACCGGCTGGCTGGCGCCGGTCGACGGGCTACCCGGCCGGCGGGGAGTGGATGGAGCGCTACCTGGCCCCCCTGGCGACTGCGTTGGGTGAGCGGGTCCGGTACGGCGCCCGGGTGACCGGGCTGTCGCGGCGGGGCCGGGACCGCCTGGTCTCGGCCGGCCGTGACGGTCAGCCGTTCACCGTGCACCTGGTAGGTGCCGACGGCTTGGAGTCGCGGCTGGAAGCGCGGGCGGTGATCGACGCGTCGGGCACCTGGGGTCAGCCGAACCCGGCCGGCGCGGACGGCCTCCCGGCCTTGGGTGAGCGGGCCGCGGCCGTGGCCGGGGTGCTGACCTACTTACCGCCGACCCCGGCCGAGGTCGAGGGCTACGCCGGCCGGCGCGTGGTCGTCGTCGGCAGCGGCCACTCCGCCCTGACCGCGGTCAACGACCTGGCCGGCGCCGCCCGCATGTCCGGCACCCGCGTGACCTGGGTGCTGCGCCGCGGACTGGTCGGCGACACCTTCGGCGGTGGGGCGGCCGACGAGCTGCCGCAGCGCGGCGCCCTCGGCGTCCGTGCCCGGCAGGCGGTCGAGGAGGGTCTGGTGCAGATGGTCACCGGGTTCCGCACCGAGACTGTCGAGCACACCGACGCCGGCGTGGTGCTGGTCAGCGAGGACGGACGCCGGCTCGAGCCCGCGGATCAGGTGGTCACGCTGACCGGGTTCCGGCCGGACCTGTCGTTCCTGTCGGAGATGCGGTTGGACCTGGACCCGGTGCTGCAGGCACCACGGCAGCTTGCGGCAGAGATCGACCCGAACCTGCACTCCCGCGGCAGTGTCAGCCCGCACGGCGCGGCCGAGCTGGCGCAGCCGGAGCCGGGTCTGTACCTGGTGGGGATGAAGTCGTACGGGCGGGCGCCCACGTTCCTGGCCCTGACCGGCTACGAGCAGGTCCGCAGCGTCGCCGCCGAGCTGACCGGCGACCACGAGGCCGCGGCCCGGGTCGAGCTGACCCTGCCCGACACCGGCGTCTGCGGCGGCGCCGGACTGTTCGACGACCCCAAGGGGGCGTCGTCGGGAGGCTGCTGTGGACCCGCCCCGGCGAGCGACGAGGCAGCGGAGCCGGAGCTGGTGAGCATCGGCAACCTGCTCAGTAGGCCCTGAACCGGATGCCCGGCATTCGGTGACTTTCGCACCCAGGACGGAGCCCGTCGTGCAGCAGCGTGACGGGCTTCACTGGGTGCTGGTGACGTTGTGTGTCACGGAGACCACCAGCTGGGGGATTCTCTACTACGCGTTCCCGGTGTTGGCGGGACGGATCAGTGTTGACACGGGCTGGTCGTTGACCTGGCTCACTGCCGCGTTCTCACTCGGCCTGGTTGTCTCCGCGGTTCTCGGCATCGGGGTGGGGCGGTGGCTGGACCGCCATGGGCCGCGGTGGGTGATGACGGCCGGGTCCGCGCTGGCGGTGGTCGCTGTGGTCGGGATCGCGCTGGCGCCGACGTTCGGCTGGTTCGTGACCGCGTGGGCGGTGGCTGGGGTCGCGATGAGTGCGGTGCTGTAGCCGCCGGCGTTCGCGGCGTTGACCCGATGGTATGGCGACCGCCGCGTCCATGCCCTCACCGTGCTGACCCTGGCGGCCGGGCTAGCCAGCACCATCTTCGCCCGGTCACCGCCGGCCTGGCCTCCCAGCTGGACTGGCGGGCCACCTATCTGGTGCTGGCCGGCCTGCTGGCTGTGGTTACCGTGCCGGCGCACCTACTCGGTCTCCAGCTCCCGTGGCCTCCACCGCCAAGTCAGTCGGGGTCGGTGGTGCATGCGCCGCGGCGGGTGCTGCGCAGCCGCGCCTTCACCACTTTGGTGGTCTCGTTCGGGCTGACATCGCTGACCTCGTACGTGGTTGTGGTGAACCTGGTACCGCTGCTCGGTGAGCGGGGAATCGGGCCGGGGACTGCCGCGATGGTGCTGGGCGTCGGTGGGGTTGGTCAGGTGCTGGGGCGGCTCGTCTACGCCCCACTCGCCCGCCGGCTGGGGGTGCGGGTCCGCACCCTGTTGGTGCTGGGCACGGTCGCGGTCACCACAGGGTTGCTTGGGGTGGTGACCTGGCTGCCAGCGCTGGTGGCGGTGGCGGTGCTGGCGGGGATGGCCGCGGTCGGGCTAGCCGCCGCGGCGCTGAGCCTCGGTTCGGTTCCGCCTCTTCAGCTGGGGCGGACACTTGACCGGTGACCGCTACCGGCCGAGGAGACCTTGCCCCGACGCGAGTCTCCGGTGGTGAGGTTGACGTGCTGGTGGTGGGCGGCAGCCAGGCCGCACTCGCTGCCGGCTACTACCTGCAGCGGGCCCGGCGCCGCGGGGCGACCGACCTGACTTTCGCCCTCCTTGACGACGGTCCAAGCGCGGGTGGGGCGTGGACCGGCGGCTGGGACACCCTGCAGCTGTTCTCCCCGGCCAGCTTCAGCTCACTGCCCGGCTGGCCGATGCCCGCCTGGGCCGGTCAGGGGAACCCTTCGGCTGAGCATGTCCGCGGCTACCTGGCTGCCTACGAGGACCGCTACGAGCTGCCGGTGCACCGCCCAGTCTCCGCCCGGACCGTCACCCGGACCGCCGGCGGCGGCTTCGAGGTGGTGACCGACGTCGGGGTGTGGCGGTGCCAGGTGCTGGTCAACGCGACCGGCGCGTGGGGTCGGCCGTTCTGGCCGACCTACCCCGGCATGGCCGGCTTCCGCGGCCGGCAGCTGCACACCGTCGACTACCGGGACGCGGCCGACTTCGAGGGCCAAGCGGTGCTGGTGGTGGGCGGCGGGAACTCAGGTGCTCAGATCGCCGCCGACCTGACCGGCCGCCGCCACGGCCAGATGGTGTGGGTGACGGCTCGACCACCGCGGTTCCTGCCCGACGACGTCGACGGCCGCAAGCTCTTCGAGCTCGCCACCCGCCGCGTCCAGGCCGCTGCCGCCGATAGGCCGGAGCCGGGCGGCGGCGGGCTCGGCGACATCGTGATGGTGCCGCCAGTGCTGGCCGCACGCCGCCGCGGCGACCTGGAGGCGCAGCCGATGTTCGACCGCCTCACCCCCACCGGTGTCGCCTGGGACGGCCCGCTGCGGCAGCTGGCGGCGGACTCGATCGTCTGGTGCACCGGGTTCCGGCCGAACCTGCGGCACTTGGCCCAGCTGCCGGTGACCCGCCGGGACGGGCTGCCGGTCACCGACCCGGCACTGCCGTCCCGGTCGGTCGACAACCCGGCCCTGTTCTTCCTCGGCTACGGCGACTGGTGCGGCCCGGCGTCGGCGACCCTGATCGGGGTCGGCGGCGCCGCCCGGGCCACCGTCGAAGCCACCCTCACCCTGGCTGCAGCCCGCCAGTTCGGCCGCGGCCGGTGGGCGTGAGGTCAGGGCTGGGTGAGTCGGTCGTAGAGGTCCTCGACGCGGCGGGCGATGTCGTCGCGGACGAACCGCATCCGTTCAATGCCGTCGATGCCGCGTTCGGACGGCTCGTCAGTGTCCCAGTTCTCGAACTGGGTGCCGGGCACCTCGTCGACCTGGGCGTCCCGGCCGAGCGTGACCACGACGTCGGCTGCCTGCACCAACTCCTCGGTGATCGGCCTGGGTGTGTTGTGGCTGACGTCGACGCCGACCTCGGCGAGGACCTCCGCGGACAGTCCGTTGACCGCACTGCCGGGCTTCGTGCCCGCTGATTCCACTCCAATGCTGTCGCCGGCCCGCTTGGTCATCAGGCCGGCGGCCATCTGGGACTTGCCGCCGTTCTTCACGCAGACGAACAGCACACTCGGCTTTCCGGCGGGTGTGGGGGTGGTGTCGGTCATCGCTGGTCTCCGATCAGCTCGGTCAGCAGCGCGTCCACCCGAGCCTCGATGTCGGCGGCGATCTGCTCGGTCTCCTCGAGGCTCTTCCCGGCCGGGTCGGTGACCGACCAGTCCAGATACCGCTTGCCCACGTACAAGGGGCAGGAGTCTCCGCAGCCCATGGTGACGATGACATCGGCGGCCTGGACGACGTCGTCAGTCAGCGGTTTGGGGAACTCCTCGTCGAGGCCGATGCCGCGTCGACCCATCACCTCGACGGCGTGCGGGTCGATCTGCTCGGCCGGGGCGGAGCCAGCGGAACGGACGTGGACCCGCTCGCCGGCGCGGGCCTTGAGCAGTGCGGCGGCCATCTGTGACCGGCCGGAGTTCTGCACGCAGACGAACAGCACCTCCGGCACGGTCCGTTCGATCGCACCCTTGGCGGTGGCCAGGGCGGTCAGCCGGTCGCTGGCGAACCGTTCGGTCCGCGGCACCAAGAAGCTGCGGATCCGCGACGTGCGGGCCAGCGCGGTGTAGGACTCGAAGACGTAGCGGTCGACGGTCTCGGCGGCGAAGATGCCGGCGAACCGGCCGGCGAGCTTGTCGACGATGCGGTGCAGCACCTCCTCGTCGCTGGTCAGCCCGTGCAACGGGGTCCTGGTCTCGGTCATCGTGTCTCCTCGTCCTTGAGTGCTGCCGGCCCGGTGCCGGCGGTCATCGGGGTGCGGACGGCACCAGGTGCGGAAGGCGGGCCTGCTGGGCGGGCAGCTGGTGTTCCCGCACCCAGGCTTGGGCGGCCATCTGCACGGCGTCCCAGGGGGAGCCGAGCGGCGGGGTGTAGGAAAGGTCGAGCTCCGCCATGCCGTCGACGGTCATGGCGTGGAACAGGGCGGCCGCGTAGGTGTCGACCCGCTTCGCGGTCTCGGTTCCCTTCGCACCGACGAGCTGGGAGCCAAGCAGCCGGCCGGTGTCGAGGTCGCCGGTGACGCGGATGCTGATCGGCTGCGCACCCGGGTAGTAGGCCTTGGGGTCGTCCGGGCTGGACTGACTGGTGCCGGGCCGGTAGCCAGCGGTGACGGCTTCGTGCTCGCGGAGGCCGGTGCGGGCGGCGACCAGGTCGAACACCTTCACCACCTGGGTGCCGAGGCTGCCGGCGTAGCGGGCGGAGCCGCCGAGGGCGTTCTCCCCCGCCACCCGGCCCTGCTTGTGGGCAGTGGTGCCGAGCGGCAGGTAGGTGGTGCCGAGCAGGCGGTGATGGGTGACCACAGTCCCCCGCCGCCCACACGTGCGGCAGACCAGTCGCCATCGTCTCGTCCACGGCCACCGCACCGCGGGGACCGGTCTGGGCGCCGGCGCGGAGCAGCAGGTCGGTGTCGGGGCGGACCCCGACCACGACCAGGACCAGATCGACGTCCCAGCTGAGCGGCTCGGCGTCGGGGCCGGTGCCGTCCACACGCAACCGGCCAGCTCCAATGGTGCCACCGCTGCTGCCCCCGTGCTGATCGGCACGACTGATGCTGGTGACGGTTGTACGGGTGTGGACCTGCACGTCGTGCCGGTCCAGCTCGGCGTGCACCAGCGCGCCCAGCTCGGCGTCGACGGTAGGGAGGACCTCGGGCAGCATCTCCACCTGGGTGACGGCGATGCCGCGGGCGGTCAGACCCTCGGCCATCTCTAAACCGACATAGCCGGCGCCCACGATCAGGGCAGTCTTGGGCTGGATCCGCTCCAGGCTGTCGGTCAGGGCGAACGTGTCGCCCATCGAGTGCAGCAGGTGGACCCCGTCGGCCGCGCCCAGCTCGTCGAGGCCGGCGATCGGCGGCCGGACCGGCAGAGCACCGGTGCCGACAACCAGCTCGTCGTAGTTCAGGAAGGACTGGCTGCCGTCCGGGTCACGCAGCAGCAGCCGACGGCCGGTGACGTCGATGTCGGTGGCGAAGGTGTCCAACCGCAGCCGCATTCCGGTCGCCTCGAGGTCGGCGTGGGTACGGTGCGCGAGGTTGCGCCAGTGCCCGACCTCCCCGGACACGTAGTACGGGATGCCGCAGATGGAGAAGTTCGGGTAGGCGTCGGCGACCACCACGGTCACCTCAGCGGACGGGTCCAGCTCGCGGGCGCGTAACGCGGCGGAGATGCCGGCATCACTGCCTCCGATGGCCACCAGATGCATCGGGGCGACCTTTCACTCGAGGAGGAGAGCAGCCTGGGCGGGTCCGGTTTGACCCGCCCAGGCGGACAGCGGTTCAGTCGCCAGACGCCCGGACTGGCAGCGGCGCGACAGCAGGTTCGGGGAACAGGTGCTGGCGCGCCCACAGCGACACATGGACCAGCCCGACCAGCGCCGGGACCTCGATCAGCGGACCGACCACCCCGGCCAGCGCCTGGCCGGAAGTGACACCGAACGTGGCGATCGCCACCGCGATCGCCAACTCGAAGTTGTTGCCGGCGGCAGTGAAGGCCAGCGTGGTAGCCCGCGGGTAGCCCATCTTCAACGCCCGCCCGATCAGCAGGCTGGCGGTGAACACGACGGCGAAGTACACCAGCAGCGGCAGCGCGATCCTCGCCACGTGCAGCGGCTCGGAGATGATGGTGTCGCCCTGCAGGGCGAACAGGATGATGATGGTGAACAACAACCCGTACAGCGCCCACGGCCCCAACTTCGGTAGCACTTTGGCTTCGTAGCCTTCGCGGCCCAGCCGGCGTTCGCCCAGGGTGCGGGTCAAGAAGCCGGCCACCAGAGGGATGCCGAGGAACACCAGCACGCTCACGGTAATCGACCAGACCGAGAACTCTGCTGACGTCGTGGGCAGGCCCAGCCAGGACGGCAGCACCTGCAGGTAGAACCAGCCGAGCGCGCCGAACGCGACGACCTGGAAGACGGAGTTGATCGCCACCAGGACGGCCGCCGCCTCCCGGTCGCCGCAGGCCAGGTCGTTCCAGATCAACACCATGGCGATGCAACGGGCCAAACCAACGATGATCAACCCGGTCCGGTATTCCGGCAGGTCGGCGAGGAAGATCCAGGCCAGACCAAACATGAACGCCGGGGCCAGCACCCAGTTGATCACCAGCGAGGTGATCAGCAGCCGGCGGTCGGCCAGCACCCGGTGGGTCTCGTTGTAGCGGACCTTCGCCAGCACCGGATACATCATCACCAGCAGACCGATCGCGATCGGCAGCGAGACGGATCCGACGTTCACGGCATCCAGGGCGCCCGCCAGGCGCGGGATGACCCGGCCGAGGACCAGACCCAAGGCCATGGCGGCGATGATCCAGACCGGAAGGAACCGGTCGACCGTGGACAACCGGACGCGGGCCTCCTGCCCTCCCGTGGCCAGCTGAGACGTGTGGGCGCTCATCAGCAGCTCCTCAAGACAGTCGGCCCGGAGGCGGGGGTGATCAGAGTGGCCAGGTCGACCAGGGCCGTCGAGCGGACCCGGTAGTACACCCACGTCCCCCGCTTGGACCGGTCCAGCAGGCCCGCCTCGTGCAGCACCTTCAGATGATGGCTGATGGTGGGCTGCGACAACTCGAAGCAGTCAGTCAGATCACACACGCACGCCTCACCACCCCCATGGGAGGCCACGATCGACAACAGCCGGAGCCGGACCGGGTCCGCCAACGCCTTCAACAGCGGCGCGATCTGCTCGGCCTGCGACCGGCTGAGCGGTTCACGCGACAAGGGCGCGCAACACGCCACCGTTTCGCCGGGGGTGAGTAGGAGATCATTAGACACGCGTCTATATTGACACGTATCGATGGTTAGAGGAAGCCCACCTGTTCCGGCGGTGCTGTCGGGTTCGCGCTGGTTGGAGGTTCCACCCGCAGAGGACCCGTCAGCCGGTGGGCGCGGGCAGGGCCAGCAGCGCGTTCTCCACGACCTCGGTGAGCGCCGGGTGGATCCAGTACTGCCCGCGGGCCATCTCGTGCGCCGGGGTGCCGACACTCATGGCCTGGATCAGCGGCTGGATCAGCAACGACGCCTGCGGGCCGATCAGGTGGGCACCGAGCAGCAGCCCGGTGTGGGAGTCGGCGATCAGCTTGACGAAGTGGTCCTGGTCCTCCATGGCCCAGCCGTACGCGGTGGAGCCGTAATCGGTACGCCCGACTGAGTAGTCCAAGCCCTGCTCGGCCGCTGCCCGCTCGGTCAGACCAACCGACGCCACCTGGGGTTCGGAGAAGACCGCGTGCGGGATGAAGCGGTGGTCGCTGGCGCGCATCGCGTCGGGATGCAGCAGGTTGTGCTGCACCACCCGGGCCTCGTGGTTGGCTACGTGCTTGAGCTGTTGGTGCGAGGACACGTCACCGAGGGCAAAGATGCCGTCGGACGTGGTGCGCTGAAACTCGTCCACCACGACGTAGCCGCTCGAGTCGAGCTCGACCCCGGTCGCCGCCAGCTCCAGGGTGTCCCCGTTCGGGACCCGGCCCGTGGCCAGCAGCAGCACGTCGGCGTCGAGCTCGTGCTCTGCGCCCTCCGCATTGCGGATCCGCACCTGGACCCGGCCGTCGTCGTGGCTCCCGATCTCCTCGACCTTGGACTTCAGACGCAGATCGACCCGCTGGCCCAGCAGTTCGGTGAAACGGGCGGAGACGTCTTCGTCCTCTCCCCGCAGGAGCACCGGCTTGCGGCCGACCAGGCTGACCTGGACGCCGAAGGCAGAGAAGATGTGTGCGAACTCGGCCGCGACGTATCCTCCGCCGACGATGATCATGGACCTCGGCAGCCGCGGCAGCCGCATCACCGTGTCGGACGTGTAGTACTCCACCTGGTCCAGGCCCGGGAAGTCCGGGACGGAGACCCGGCTGCCCGCCGCGATCACGAACCGGTCCGCGGTGATGACCCCACGCGAGCCGGTGTCCAGAGTCAACGGCGCGACGAAATGCGCGGGCTCGGTGAACACCGTCACGTTGGCGTTCTGCTGCCGCCACTCCAGCCCGCCCGCGGAGATCGGGTCGATCCGGCCGAAGATTCGGTCGCGGATCTCCGCCCACCGCACACCGCGCAGCTCGAGGTCCACGCCCAGCGCGTCGGCGTGGGCCGGTTCGCCGGCGAGATCGGCGGGGTAGACGTACATCTTGGTGGGGATGCACCCCACGTTCAGGCAGGTTCCTCCGAAGGTGCCCTTGTCCACCAGGGCGACGGAGAGTCCGGCGAAACGTGCGTCCGCGATGGAGTTGCCGGATCCGCTACCGATGATGCAGAGGTCGAAATGAGACACGACTACATGGTGCCAGCAGGACCCACACGGGGTGGCCCATGCGGCGCGACGGGGACAACCAGCTGAGTTCTGAGCACCCGGGCTTGGTCGGCAACGCGTTGAATGCCGGTGCGGCTGAGATCTCGGTGCTGACGACGGCGCCGGACCTCTCGACGCGATGTCACCGGGGACCCGCCGCAGGTTGCCCTGAGCGGGCGCAGGCTCAGACCCCGGCGTAGGAGTGCAAGCCGCTGACCAGCAGGTTGATGCCGACGAAGTTGAACCAGAACGAGGCGAGCCCGACGATGGCGATCACCGCGGCCTTCGTTCCGCGCCAGCCGGCGGTGGACCGGGCGTGCAGATAGCAGGCGTACACCACCCAGGTGACGAGAGCCCAGGTCTCCTTCGGGTCCCAGCCCCAGTAGCGGCCCCAGGCGTACTCGGCCCAGACGGCCCCGGCCGCGACGGTGAAGGTCCACAGCGGGAAGGCGAACGCGTGGAAGCGGTAGGTGAGCAGGTCGATCCGACGCGACGTCGGCAGCCAGGCCAGGTAGCCGCGGACCTGTCCGCGCTCCTCGGCCCGCTTCTTGATCAGGTAGAGGATCGACATCAGTCCGCCGACGTTGAACGCCGCCCCGGCGATCGCGGCCGCCACGATGTGGATGATGAACCAGACCGAGTGCAGGGCGGGCACCAGCGGGGCGACGGCGACGTAGAACACGGTGACGGCCAGACCATTGCCCACCGCAGCCAGCAGGGTGACCGGCAACCCCAGCCAGCGGATGTCCGAGCGCCAGACCATCAGCAGGTACACCCCGACGATGAAGACCATGGCCGAGGTGGTGAACTCGAACATGTTGCCCCAGGGGGCACGACCGGCGGCCAGCCCACGCAGCACGACACCGCTGACGCTGAGCAGGAACCCGATCAGGGTGAGGGACACCCCGACCCGACCGAACTGCTCGACCCGCTGCCGTACGGCCGGGGCATCCGGCGGGTTCGCCACCAGCACCTCGCCGGGCGGGCCCGCAGCTTCCAGCGAGCTGGCACCGACCCCTGCGCTGACCAGCTGACGTTCCTGGACGGCCTGCTCGACCGGCATCCGGCGTGCTGCGGCCCACTCGGCGGCGTGCGCGAACATGGCCAGCATGTAGACGACGACCGACGTCACCAAGGCAACGCTCGAGTAGTACTCGTACCTCATCTGCTGCTCGCTTCCTGCGGGGCATCGACGTTACGTGGGTCCTCGGCCAGCTCGGCGGCAAGGTCCGCGACATCCTCGGTCAGTCCCGCCCGCGCGTCCGCCCGATCCAGTCCGCCCACCTCGACCCAGCCGGGTCCGTCCGCGGCCGGCGTGAACCGCACCCACACCCTACGCGGGCGTACGAACAGCGACAGACACAGACCGAGCACCGCGAAACCGACGGCCACCAGAGAGATGGGTACGCCCGGAGCATCACCTATCTGGAGCTTCACCCAGCGGGTCCAGCCGTCCATGGTGATCGAGCCCTTCCCCTCGGGCAGGGTCGCGGTCACCCCGGGCTGCAACGGGAACCGGACGAAGTCCCCTGCTGCGTTCTTGAGCTGGGTCAACCCGGTGCGATCCAGAGAATAGACGTTCTCCGGCCGACCGGTCTCGACCTTGGGCGGGCCGTACCAGACGTTCAGGAACATGGCCGGGTTGAACGCGTCGGGGAAGACCGACTCCGGGCCGGTGGGACCCAGCGTCCCGCTGGGCAGGAAGAAACCCTCGAACGCGAGCCGCTCGGGCCGTCCGTCCGGCACCTTCACCACCCCCGCGGACTTGAAGTTTCCGTTCTGGGGCAGGAACACCACCGGACCGGAGAAGGCGACGTTGCCGTCGCCGTCCTTCACGGTCACCCGCGGGGCGTAGCCGTGCCCGATCAGGTGAACCGTGGTGCCGTCGATGTTCAGCGGCTTGTTGACCTCCAGGGTCGTCTCCCGCGCCGCCGCGCCCGGCGCGTCGGTGACCTGGACATCAGCCTTGAACAACCGGGCCGCTCCCCGCTGCACCGGACCGGTCTCGAACTTCACCTGGAAATCCTTCACCGTGACGTTGAACGGCTTCAGGTCGGAGTCGGTGAACCAGGCCCCGGCGGAGAAGTCGTCGTACTGGGTCAGGTTGTTGGAGAAGCCCTGCCCGGCAATCACCACACTGGTGCCCCGGAAGCCGTAGAGCCCGCCGATCGCCACCCCCAGGAGCACGAAGAGCAGGCTGATGTGGAAGACCAGGTTGCCGGCCTCGCGCAGATAGCCGCGCTCCGCCGCCACGGCCCCCTCACTCACGTCGATCCGGTAGTGCTGCCGCTTCAGGGCGGCCGCGGCCCGCTCCAGCACGGCGTCGCCGTCGGCGGCCGGGACCTTCGCGTACGCCGGCAGCCGGTGCAGGTTGCGTGGGGTCCTCGGTGGTCGGTGCCGCAGCGCCCGGGCGTAGACCCCGACCCTCGGGATGATGCAGCCGATCAGGGACACGAACAGCAGCAGGTAGATCGAGGAGAACCACGGGGAGCTGTAGACGTCGAAGAGCCCGACCTTGTGATAGATCGGCCCCAGGGTCGGGTGCGCGAGGACAAAGTCGTTGACCCGCACCGGGGACACCTTGACCTGCGGGATGAGCGAGCCGGGGATCGCCGCGAGGGCCAGGGCGAAGAGCAGCACCAGGGCGGTCCGCATCGAGGAGAGCTGACTCCACAGGAACCGCAGCCCGCCGCCGAACCCGAGCTTGGGCAGCACAGGTGAGTCCGGTGGCGGGGGCGGGCTGGCCGCGGATTCCCGAGTCTTGGTCTCGGTCATCGGGTCTCGGTCATCGGGTCACGGTTCATCGGGTCTTGGGGGCATCTCAGATCACCGGCAGGAAGTTGGCGAAGGTCTGCCGGAGCTCGGCGGTGATCTGGGTCCACAGCCCGCTGACCAGCAGCAGGCCGACGACCACGAGCATCACCCCTCCGATCCGCATCAGACCTCGTTGATGGCGACCCAGGAAGCCGATCGCCCGGGCCATCTTGGTGTAGACCAGCCCGGCGACGATGAAGGGTACGCCGAGACCCAGGGCGAAGACGAAGGCCAGCAACCCACCGCGCAGCGCGGTGCCCTCGTTGAGGGCCAGGCTCATCACCACCCCCAGGGTCGGGCCGACGCAGGGTGTCCAGCCAAGGGCGAAGACGATCCCCACCAGCGGCGCCGCGGCCACCCCGACCGCCGGCACCCGGTGGATCCGCAGGTCCCGCTGCCCGACCCGGAGGACGCCGAGGAACACCAGCCCGAGGCCGATCACCACCACCCCGAGGATCCGGCTGATCAGCTCGGTGTAGCTGAGCACGGTCATCCCCAGCTGGCCGACCACCGCGCCGGTGGTGACGAAGACCGCGGCGATCCCGAGCACGAACAGTGACGTGCCGGCCAGCATCCGGCCCCGGTGGCGCGAGCCCTCGATCACCTCGGCGGCGCCGAGCCCGGTCGCGTACGACAGGTAGCCCGGCAGCAGCGGCACCACGCACGGGGAGAAGAAGGAGACCAGACCGGCGAGCAGCGCCACCGGCAGGGCGAGGGCCATCGAGCCACCCACGGCGGCCTCGGCCCAGCTGCTGAGGTCAAGCGGGATCAACGGCCGGCCGCCACGTCATCGATGATGTCAACCAGGGTGATCTTGCTGATCGAACCGAGGATGCGTACGGCGAGCCGGCCGTCGGTGTCGATCACCATCGTCGACGGGATGGCGCTCGGCGGCAGGATGTCGGCGAAGTTCAGCAGCAGTTTGCCGCCGGGGTCGAAGATGCTCGGGTAGGTGATCTTGTTCACCCGGACGAAGGCCTCGGCGGCGGCAGGGTCGGGGTCCTTGCTTGCCACCCCGACGAACTGGGCGATGTCTCGAGTCTCCTCGCTGGCGGCCTGCAGATCCGGCGCCTCCTTGCGGCACGGCCCGCACCACGAGCCCCACACGTTGACCACCACGACCTTGCCGTCGTACGCATCGGTGGAGAGGGCCTTGCCGCCGCCGCCCAGCGCAGGACCCGCGATGGTGGGCACGGCTCGGCGCTGGTCAACCGGGATCAGGGTCACGTTGCGCTCGACCCCGACGTAGCCCTGCTGCCCGGCGCTCCTGGTCTGCTCGTCCGCGCCGGTGGTGGTGCAGGCGGACAGGGCTAGCAGCGCGACGGCGATCGCGGCACCCCTTCGGAATCGGGCCATCATCACGCCCCCGCGACAAACTTCTTGGTCTCGGAGGTGCGCAGCAGGTTCGCTGCCGGCTGCCGGTAGCTGACCGAGGTCACCCGGGAGTCGATGAAGGTGACCGAGGTGACGCTGGCCAGGGTGCACTCGCGCTTGCGTGGGTCATGGGCCAGTCGTCGTCCCTCCGCATCGGATCGGGCCATCCAGATCGGCAGTTGGTGGGAGACGATGACCGCCTCGTGACCGGCGGCCGCATCGGCGGCATCCTTCAGAGCCAGGCGCATCCGGGCGACGATCTCGGCGTACGGCTCGCCCCAGGTGGGCTTGAGGGCGTTGCGGAAGAGCCACCAGCTCCTCGGGCCACCCCTCACCAGGTTGGCCGCGCTGACCTGACGGCCCTCGAGCCGGTTGCCGGCCTCGATCACCCGGCTGTCGGTGGTGACCGGTAGCTCAAGCGCTTCGGCCAACGGCGCCATCGTCTCCTGGGCCCGCTCCAACGGGGAGCACCGCAGGTGGACGATGTCGCGACCACGAAGGTCCTCGGTGACCCGCTGGGCCATCTGGCGTCCCAGCTCCGACAGGTGGAAGTCGGGCAACCGGCCGTAGAGCAGGCCGGCGGGGTTGTAGACCTCGCCGTGTCGCACCAGGTGCACGATCGTCCGGGTCTGGCTCATCCCACTCCCCTCCATCTGCTCGGCACCCTTCCATCCTGCTCGCGAGTCCAACTTGGCCCTGGGCACCTGGCCCTGGACATCAGTGGTGAACCCGGCCCGCAGCGGCGGCGGCGGCGGGCAGCGCCGCGATGATCCGGTCCATCGCCTGGTCGTCATGCGCCGCGGACAAGAACCAACCCTCGAACGCGCTGGGCGGCAGATAGACCCCCGCGTCGAGCATCGAGTGGAAGAACGCGGAGTAGCGCCCGGTGAGCTGCTGTGCCGCGGTCGCGTAGTTCGGCACGGTGGTCACGCCCTCGGCCACGAAGAACACGCTGAACAAGTTCCCGGCGTGCTGGATGACGTGCGGCACCCCGGCGGCGGACAAGGCTGCGGTCACCGCCTGCTGCAGCTGGACGGCCCGCCGGTCGAGCAGGGCGTAGACCTCTTCGGTCGCCAGCCGCAGCACGGTCAGTCCGGCCGTGGTCGCCACCGGGTTGCCCGACAACGTGCCGGCCTGGTAGACCCCGCCGACCGGAGCGAGGCTCTGCATCAGCTCCGCGCGCCCCCCGAACGCCGCGGCTGGGAAGCCGCCGCCCATCACCTTGCCGAAGGTCATCAGGTCCGGTCGGACGCCGTCGATGCCGTACTGGCCGGACCGGGTGACCCGGAAACCTGTCATCACCTCGTCGGAGACGAAGAGCGCACCGTGCGCGTGGCAGATCTGCAGCAGGAACTCGTTGAAGCCGACCCCGTCCTCGACCCCGGGCGGGATGACGCCCATGTTGCCCGCAGCGGCTTCGGTGATAAGGCAGGCGACCTGGTCCCCGTAGAGCCGGAAGGCCTCGCGCACGGCGGCTCGGTCGTTGTACGGCAGCACGATGGTGTCGGCGGTGGTCGCGTCGGTGACCCCTGGCGTACCCGGGATGGCCCCTCCGGCGACTCTGACGCCTGGTCGATTCTGGAGCGTGGCGAGCCCGGACCCTGCGGCGGCCAGCAGCGCGTCCACGTGCCCGTGGTAGCAGCCGGCGAACTTGATGATCTTGTTCCGGCCGGTGATCCCCCGGGCCAGCCGGAGCACCGACATGGTGGCCTCGGTGCCGGAGTTGACCAGCCGGACCTGTTCCACGGGCGTGCGGTCGATGATCACCTCGGCCAGCTCTACCTCCGCCTCGGTCGGGGCCCCGTACGACGTCCCGTGCTCGGCGGCCCGGCCGACCGCTCCGATCACCTCGGGGTGCGCGTGGCCCAGCAGCATCGGTCCCCAGGAGCAGACCAGGTCGACCAGCTCGTTGCCGTCCAGGTCGTAGAGGTAGGGCCCCGCTGCCCGGGCGATGAACCGGGGGGTCCCGCCGACCGACAGGAACGCGCGTACGGGTGAGTTCACCCCGCCCGGGGTCACCTGCTGGGCGCGGGCGAAGGCTGCCGCTGACTTGGCGTCGCTGCTCATCGCCCGCCCCCGCGTCCTGAGCCTGTCGAAGGGCCTGAGCCTGTCGAAGGATGAGCCTGTCGAAGGGCGAATTCAAGGGCCCAGTAGCTAAGCACGATGTCGGCTCCGGCCCGGCGGATGGAGGTCAGGGTCTCCTCGATCGCCGGCTCGCGACTGATCCAGCCGTTCGCGGCGGCGGCCTCGACCATCGCGTACTCCCCGGAGATGTTGTAGGCCGCGACCGGCAGGTCGATGGCCTCACGTACGGCGTGGATCACGTCGAGGTAGGCCAACGCGGGCTTCACCATGATCACGTCCGCCCCCTCGGCGACGTCCAGGGCGACCTCACGCAACGCCTCCCTGACGTTGGCGCCGTCCTGCTGATAGGTCTTGCGATCACCGGTCAGCGACGACGCCACGGCCTCCCGGAAGGGCCCGTAGAAGGCGGAGGTGTATTTCGCCGCGTACGCCATGATCACCAGGTCGAGGTGCCCCGCGGCGTCCAGCGCCCGCCGGATCGCACCGACCTGACCGTCCATCATGCCGCTGGGGCCCACCACATGAGCGCCGGCCTCGGCGTGGATCACCGCCATCTGCGCATAGATCTCCACCGTGGCGTCGTTGTCGACCAGACCGGTCGGGGTCAGCACCCCGCAGTGACCGTGATCGGTGAACTCGTCCAGGCACACGTCGGACATCACCAGGCAGTCGTCGCCGACCTCCGACCGGACCGCCCGGATGGCGACATTCAGGATGCCGTCGGGGTCCAGGGCCCCGGACCCGGCCGCGTCCTTGTGCTCCGGAATGCCGAAGATCATTACCCCGGCCAGACCGGCCTGCGCCGCCTCGACGGCAATCTTGCGCAGCGAATCCAGCGTGTGCTGAACCACCCCGGGCATCGAGCTGATCGGCCGCGGTTCGCTGAGCCCCTCGGCCACGAACACCGGCAAGATGAGCTGCCGGGGCTCGACCGAGGTCTCCGCCACCATCGCCCGCATCACCGGCGACGTCCGCAATCGACGCGGTCGGTGTTGGATGGCTCGCTCCGCTCGCTGCGGCTCGCGCTCTGACCCGATGTCTTCCTCCTTCTCTCGCGAGACGAAAAGCGTGTCTCGCTCGTTCAGTCGTCCAGACACCGGCGCGCGATCCGATAGTTCGTGGTCGAGTCCGGTCAAACCTTACGGCGGGGTACCGAACGCTTCTGGGAGGGCTTGAGGACGGGCTCACCGCTGGCGACGAAGGTGTCCCGACGCTCCGCCGCGAAGGCGGCGAGTGCGTCGGCCAGATCGACCACGGACGGCTTGGACGCGACGACGTCCACCCGCAGTCCGTGCTCCTCACAGGTCTTGGCCGTGGCCGGGCCGATCACGGCGATGATCGTGCCGGCGTGCGGTTTGCCGGCAATGCCGACGAGGTTGCGCACCGTGGAGGACGAGGTGAACACGACCGCGTCGAACTTGCCGGTCTTGATCGCCTCCCGCACCGAGGCGGGCGGCGGAGCAGCCCGGACGGTCCGGTAGGCCGTCACGTCCTCGACCTCCCAACCGAGCCCGAGCAGACCCTCGGACAGGGTCTCGGTGGCGATGTCGGCCCGGGGCAGGAAGATCCGGTTGATCGGGTCGAGAACGTCGTCGTACGGCGGGAACTCCGCGGCCAGCCCGGCGGCCGACTGCTCGCCCTCGGGGATCAGATCCGGCTCGATGCCCCACGCCTTGAGCGCCTGCGCCGTGACGTCTCCGACCACGGCGACCTTCAGACCCGAGAAGGCCCGGGCGTCCAGGCCGTACTCCTCGAACTTCTCCCGGACTGCCTTGATCGCGTTCACCGAGGTGAACGCCACCCACTCGTAGCGGCCCTCGACCAGACCGCGTACGGCCTTGTCCATCTGCAGCGGGCTGCGCGGCGGCTCGACCGAGATGGTGGGGACTTCCTCGCTGTGCGCACCGTAGGTCCGCAGCCGCGCGACCATCGGACCGGCCTGGTCCTTCGTACGTGGCACCAGCACCCGCCACCCGAACAACGGCTTGGTCTCGTACCAGCTGAGCTCCTGGCGTTGCTCGGCGGCGGCGCCGATGATCACGTGCAGGGGGTCGTGGGCCGGGGCCTTGATCGACTTCACCGACGCCGCGAGACCATCGAGCGTGGTGGGCAGGGTGATCTGCTCGGTGCTGCCCCCGTGCAGAGTGACGATCACGGGGTCGTCGCCCGGCCGGCCGGCGGACTTGGCCGCCTCGACCAGGCTGGAGACGCTCGAGACCAGGGTGCTGACCACCACGGTGGCCGCGGAGCCCCAGTGCGAGGTCGAGACCTTGGTGAACTTGCCGTCGCTGACCGAGGCGAACTGCACGCCGCCGGCGTGGATCAGGTCGATGCCGGCGTACTCGGGAACTGCGGTGAGGCTGGAGACCCCGGGCACGACCTCGAAGTCGATGCCGCCCCGTACGCACGCCGCCGCCTCGTCGGCCACCGCGTTGTCCAGGAAGGGATCGCCGGTCACCAGGCGGACGACGCGGGCACCGGTGGAAGCGTGCTTGAGCACGATCTTGGCCCGCGCCGATGGGGACAGGGACTTACGGGCCTCGTTCAGCCCCAGCGTGGAGACCAGGGCACCCTCCGCCAGCGTGATGGCGGGGTGGCTCAGGATGTCGCGTTGCCGGTCGTCGTCCAAGATCACCGCGCTGGCGTCGGCCAGGGCCGCGATCGCACCGAGGGTGAGCAGGTCGGGGTCGCCCGGACCGGTCCCGACGAAGATCACCCGCCCGCGGGTGACCGGCGGGTTGGGGGTGGTGGGCGAAGTCTGAGTCCGAGGCTTGTGGGCCGAGGATGTGCTCACTGGCTGCTCTCGCGTTCTTTCGGATGATCCCCGCCAGGGTTCTGACGGGTGCCCGCTGGTCGATTACTGCCCGCTCAACTCCGCCAACAACTGACCAGCTTGCGCGGCTCCGAACTGCTCCGGATCCACCGCACTCCCCTCGGCCTCCAACCGGAGGACCGAACCGGCTCTGGTCGGTTCTGACAAGTTGCTCAGTAACGTTCTCCCAATTACCGCCGCCAGAGTCAAATCGAGACTTGTACCACGGACCGATTTGACACGAGCACGGGCACCTACCGGCGCCGTGCAACCCGCCTCCAGGGTGGCCAGAAAGGCCCGTTCCACCTGGGATTCCACTCGGGCGGTGGCGTCCTCGACCGACCCCACGGCAGTCCGCAGGTGCTCGCGGAGGGAAGAATGAACTTCTAGCGCCAACGCTCCCTGACCAGGCGCGGGCAACATCAGGGCCAGATCGAGAACCTGGCTGGGCAGACCCTTGACCACGGTGTCCGGGTGGTCGCCTCCCCCCAGCTGCAGGTGGCCCAGCCGGCTGAGACCGGCAGCAGCCAGCACCACCGCCTCCACCGTGCCCGTTCGCACCAGCTCGATCCTGGTGTCGACGTTGCCCCGGATCGGCACGATCTGCAGCCGCAGGCCCCGCTGCTCGGCCCAGTCCAGGAGCTGCACCGCCCGCCGCGGCGCCCCGGTGCCGATCCGGGCGCCGTCGACCAGCTCGTGCAGCCGCCGCCCGACCAGCACGTCGCGGGTGTCCTCGCGCTCTGGAACGGCCGCGATCTCCAGGTCCGTCGCGGCCGCGGTCGGCAGATCCTTCAGCGAGTGCACCGCCACGTCGATCTCGCCGCGGTAGAGCGCGTCTCGAACGGCGGTGGCAAAGACCCCGGTGCCACCGATCTCGGTCAGGTCACGGTAGTCCACGTCGCCGGTGGTGGTCACCCCGACGAAGGTCGAGGCGATGCCCTGCCGGGCGAGGAGACCGGCGACGAACTCGACCTGGGCCCGGGCCAACGGCGACCTCCGCGCGCCCAGCCGGATCGTCGGGCTGGAGTCGTGGCCCACTACCGGGTGACCTCCGGTGACATCACGGCGGCGATCGTCTGGGGGTCCAGCGCGAACAGCTCGCGCAGCGCCGCGGCGTAGTCGACCGCGTCCGGATCGGCCGCCAGCTCCTGCACCCGCACGGTCGGGGTGTGCAGCAGCTTCTCGACGATCCGCCGTACGGTGTGCTGCACCTCGGTGCGCTCGTGGTCGTCCAGGGACGGCAGCCGGGCGTCCAGCCGCTTCATCTCCCCCGCCACGACCTCGGAGGCCATGGAACGCAGCGCGACCACGGTCGGCGCCACCTGGGCGGAACGACGCAGGCCGAGGAAGTCGCGGACCTCCAGCCGTACGAGGCGGCGTGCGACCTCGATCTCCGACGAGCTGGCATGGTCGAACTGGCCAGCCACCAGCCGGTCCAAGTCGACCAGCACGATGCCGAGCTCGGTGATCTGCGGCGACACGTCCGCCGGCAGGGCGAGGTCGACGACTCCAACGACCGGGGTGTGGGCCAGCTGGGCCGCAGTGATGTTCATCGACCGGGCGCCGGTGCAGGTCACCACGATGTCGGTCCGGGTCAAGGCATCGTCGAGTCGGTCCAGCGGGATGGCGACGCCGTTGACCGCCTGCGCCAGCCGCTCCGCGCGCTCCAGGGTGCGGTTGACGCAGCTGACCTGGGCGCCCGCCGCGGCGGCCGTCCGCGCGGCGAGACCGGCCATGGCCCCGGCGCCGACCACCAGCACCCGGCGGCTGTTCAGCTCCCCGAGCTCGGCGGTCAGCACCTGGTAGGCCGCGGTGACCAGTGAGCGGCCGGCCGAGCCGACCCCGGTCTCGCTCTGCACCCGCTTGCCGACCCGCAGAGCCTGTTGGAACAAGGAGTTGAGCACCGTGCCGACCGTGCCTTGGGTCTGGCACAGGGTCAGGGCGGCCCGTACCTGGCCGAGGATCTGGTTCTCCCCCACGACCACGGACTCCAGACCGGACGCGACGGAGAAGGTGTGGGCCACGGCGCCTTCGTCGAAGTACACCGAGCACATGGTGCGAAGCTCGGCCGCAGTCAGACCGGCGAAGTCGGCCAACGACGTCGTCACGTCGTCGAGGGCGCCGTGGAACCGGGCGACGGAGGCGTACAGCTCGGTCCGGTTGCAGGTGGACAGGACCACGGCCTCGTCGATGTGCTCCGAGGTGAGCAGCTGGTCAGCCAGCTTGGCGACCATCGGCGCGTCCATGCTCAACCGGGCCAGCATCTCCACCGACGTCGACTTGTGCGAGACGCTCACCACCAAGATGCTCATCCGAGGTTTTCCCTGCTGTTCGAGCCGTGTGTGGCGGCCAGCTGATCACCGTCGTCGAGGACTTCCGGGGAGTCCTCGATCTTACGGGTCTCGTGGAAGGCGAGGATCCGGAGCTCCTGGCCGAGGTCGACCTTGCGCACGTTGACCCCTTCCGGAACGGCCAGAACCGTCGGCGCGAAGTTGAGGATGCTGGTCACTCCCAGATACACCAACCGGTCGGCGACCTGCTGCGCAGCTTCCGCCGGCGTGGCGATGACCGCGATGGCCGCCCCGGTCTGGCCGACGACCTGCTCCAGATCGGCCAGGTCGGAGATGGCCAGCCCGCGGATCCGGACCCCGACGAGCTCCGGGGACGGGTCCACCAGGGCCACCACCCGGAAGCCCCGGGAGTAGAACCCGGAGTAGTTCGCCAGGGCCGTGCCCAGGTTGCCCAGCCCGACGATGATCACGGGCCACTCGTTGGCCGAACCGACCTCGCGACCGATCTGCAGTCGCAGGTAGTCGACGTCGTAACCCACCCCCCGGGTGCCGTAGGAACCCAGGTAGGAAAGGTCCTTGCGCAGCTGGGCGGAGTTGACGCCCGCGGCCTCGGCCAGGGCACCGCTGCTGACGGTGTCGATCTGCTGCTCGGCCAGTTGGTTGAGCGCTCGCAGGTAGACCGGCAACCGAGCCACGGTCGCGTCCGGGATCTCCTTCACCACGACCGGGGGCAGACCGTCCGGAGCTGATCGACCCGCTCGTTCCTCAGCCTGTCGAAGGATCTCGCCGGATGACACGCAACTCCTGGTGTTCGATGGGTCTGAGTCCCAAACGTCACAACTGTAGGAGTTTGTGAAGCCAGGTACAAACATCGAGAGGGTGATGTGCCCGACGTCAGCGGATACGGGCGAGCGCTCGCATCAACCGGCCCGGGTCGACCCGCCAGAAGTCATGCTGGACGCCGTCGACGAAGGTGACCGGGACCTGGTCGGTGTAGGCCTGACGCAGCTCCGGGTCCGCGTCGATGTCACGTTCGACGTAGTGATCGCCCGTCTCGGCGCAGACGCTCCTGATGACCTCCACGGCCTGGTCGCACAGGTGGCAGCCGGGTCGGGTCAGCACCTCGATCCGCGGTTGGTCCGTCACGACGCGGTCTCGCCCTGCAGGATCAGCTGGTGCCGTGAGCTGACAGGCTGCGTGTCGAGGCCGGCCAGTCCCGCCAGACCCCCGGCGGACAGGAGCAGGACGCGTGTCCAGGGGATCTCCCGCGTCGGCGCCACCTCGTCCCGGCCGTTCACGCGACCGAGTCTGACACAGCGGTCAGGGCCGTTTTCGGACGACAGGCCCGTCGGCGGGAGAAGTTACGCTGAGCCGGTGACCGAACCGCAGGGGCTACCGGCGAAGCGGCTGGGCGTGTCGGGTGAGTTCGCGGCAGAGCCCCTGACCGGCAGTGACGCCTCCGTCGTCGAGGTGGACCCACAGCATCCGCTGGCTGCTCCCGGACCGATGCCGACCGCGGAGCTGACCCCGCCGCCGGTGATTCACACGGACCCGGCCGCGGCCGCGTTCTTCGACCTGGACAACACCGTGATCCAGGGCGCTTCGGTCTTTCAGCTGGCCAAGGGCCTCTACCGGAGGGACTTCTTCTCCAGCCGGGTGATCGTCAAGGGGCTGTGGATGAACGCGTACTACCGGGTGGCGGGCCGGGAGAACTCGGGTCACATCAGCGACGCCCGAAGCACGATGCTGTCCATCATCTCGGG
>JAABUN010001827.1_pt1 | contig 42905 bp, 46 predicted proteins | sample 5559311 | NCBI WGS metagenome assembly JAABUN01 (sample SAMN10711877, study PRJNA513370) | rock metagenome | isolation source: Antarctica rocks | place: Antarctica: Victoria Land, Siegfried Peak sud
AACAGCAATACCAACAAAAAACTACCTTTGACATGCACAAACAAACGGCGATGCTTTATACCGAAGAACCGTTTATTGAAAGGGGCATCGAGCCCCTTTCAATAAAGCACAAACAAAGCAACTCAGCCTTACCCAAAGAATCACCTCTTATTTTTTAACCTAAAGGAATTTGGTGTCCGGCATTTTCAAGCCACCTCAATGTGCCTGTTTAAAGAACTAAGCACCATAACAAATAATATGGCTACGATGAGGGAAACGAAAAACAAGGTATCGGGATTATGAATATATTCGTTTGAAGATATAACTTCACAACAATACACAATTATATAAACCACCTTTCATGATTAAATATATTCTTCTCTTAACCACTATCGTTTTCCTAAACCAGCCCATCAAATCTCAATCTCCTCTTGAAGGCCGTTGGGATATCACTATTAACATGCAGGGAAAAGAAGTTCCTTCATGGCTAGAGGTTCGACATTCCGGGCTTCATACACTTGTTGGTGATTTTGTGGGTACCGCAGGAAGTGCACGACCTGTTTCAAAGGTTAATTTCAGCGATGGAAAGATGAGTTTTTCTATTCCGCCCCAATGGGAGAGGGGGAATGATCTTTCAGTTGAAGGTACACTGCAAGGCAATAGTTTAAATGGCACTATGATCTTCCCGGATGGGAAAAGTTATAGCTGGACAGCCGTTCGTGCTCCATCTCTGCGGCGCAAAAATGCACCTGTTTGGGAAAAACCAATCCCGTTATTTAATGGCAAGGATTTAAAAGGCTGGCATGCAAACGGGGAGAACCAATGGATAGCAGTAAACGGCATTTTACGAAGCCCCAAATCCGGTTCAAACCTTGTAACCGATGAAAGGTTTAACGACTTTAAGCTCCATATAGAATTCCGTTATCCAAAAGGCAGCAACAGTGGCGTTTACCTTCGGGGACGTTACGAAGTGCAGATTGCAGACAGTAAAGGATTAGAACCTTTGAAAGATCAGCTTGGCGCTGTTTACGGCTTTATATCACCAACCGAAATGGTGGCAAAGGAAGCTGGCGAATGGCAAGTTTACGACGTTACTCTTGTGGGAAGGATGGTAACAGTTGTTTTAAATGGCAAGACAGTTGTTTGCAACCAGGAAATTCCGGGCATTACCGGCGGTGCTCTCGATAGTAAAGAGGGTGAACCGGGACCTTTACTCATTCAGGGCGATCATGGCCCCATTGAGTTCCGTAATATTATACTTACCCCTGCTAAATCCGAACTTTAAAAAAATGCTTTTTTTAAAGTATTTCGGGACGCAGATATTTATCAACAAAAAAAAAGTATTTTGCTGGTAATAATCCCCATTTACGGTATCACTACTCTCGAAACACTAAATGGCAATACAGGCGAAGCAGGTGTAGTAGCATTTCTTCTTTTATTAAGCTGCCCGTTTACTACTAAAAAATAATTGCCTGCTTTTGCAATAGTTGTATTAAACATCAGGTTGTTTCCAAAACCGTTACCTACTGTTCCCTGGGTATAATCGGCATTAAGAACAACCGGAAAAATAAGGTTAGTCGCATTTCTGGATACGTATAAAGTATTTCCTTCCAGATACAAACCATCTCCTGATGTAACGGGGGTGTTAAGAACAATTTCTGCAATAACCTTAGTTGTTTTATCAATACGATATAATTTTCCTGAAGAGGATACTACAATTATCAGGTATTTATTATCCGGTGTTGATACAATTCCGTTTGCATTTGTTCCGGTTGCAGCATAGGGAATTTGGGCATCAGTAAAACTAAGCCATTCTTCAAGGTTGCCGGGCTGACTTTCGGTAATGCTTGTACGATAGATCTTCTTAATCTGAGAGTCGGTAAAGTAAATGTGTGTGTTATCAATAATGCAATCGTTTATAAATCCCGAACCAAACAATGCTTTGGTATCCCAGCTTTTAATAGGTGTCCCATCCAGGCTTAGCACCTGTATCTTATTATCGGCTCCGCCGCAAACCCAAAGCCTGTTCATCTGGTCAATCTTCATTCCGGTAGCTGCTTTGCGGTTATGTGCAGAGCCCGAAGCAAACAATTTCGTGTCTCCGCTTTGAACATTCACCTGTAAAATGTCGCCATTGGTTACGCTGCCGGTATAAAAGTTTCCCGTATTGCTGTTGTATGCAATCCCTTCGGGGAAAAGTGTATCGCCCGGAAGCGCATAACTTTCTTTAGCCACATTAAAGTTATTTCCATTTTCATCTTTGCTGCACGAGATCAATATAACTATAAATAATACAGCGGCATATAAGCTTATCTTCATAATAATAATTTATGCTACAAAAATAAAAATAATGTCACCTATCATCAGCCTTAAATCAATATTTGTTATTCCGTTAATTTATTGTGTCTCTAACCAAATCTCTTAAAAGCCACAAACAAGCATATCACAAATATCACCACATTCGTTAGTACATTATTCGCCTCTTTTTTATTTAGCGGTATTCTTTTATAATGAATAATAGCCGCAGACGCCATGATGATTGCAAAACAAATTGCTGAGATAGGAGTTAACACCGGAAACACTTTTATTAACCACGGCATTATAATACCTATAGATCCAAGTATTTCTGCAAGCCCTATAAATCGTATCAAACTTACAGGCAAACCCTCAACTCCTGTTTGGCCTATTGCAACCAATTTCTTTTCTGAAAATAAGAGCTTGCAAACTCCTGAATAGGTAAATATTAAAGCTAAAAGTATTTGTAAGACCCAAAGCAAAGTATCCATAACTGATGCGTTTAGGCTACAAAGTTCTTACGTTACTGCAAGCTTGCTTTTGACATTTATCAAAAAAAACTAAACCTGTGCCCGAATTCTGCTTAAAGTTTCCTGGCTAATTCCTAAGTACGAAGCAATTATTCCCAATGGCACTCTTTTAATAAGATCCGGATTGGTCTGCATAAGCTTTTGGTAACGCTGCAAAGCGGAGGCAAAATGAAGGTCATCAAAACGTTGCTGTACCTGTATCAATCCAAAGCTTACTAAATGCCTGCCTAATCTTTCAATGTCGTGATGTTGTTTGTACAAACTTTCGAGGTCATCATAATGCAGAGCCCAAAGAACAGAAGGTTCTAACAGATCAATAATTCTTCTGTCAGGTTTTCTTGTAATGAAGCTTACAATAGAGCAGGCGAAAGAATCTTCTGCACTCAGCCAATCAGTTACCTCTTTGCCATCATTTAAGTAGTATGTTCTTGTAAGTCCTTTTTCAATAAAGTAAACATAATTACACACTGAATTTGCTTTTACTAAAACATGCCCTTTTGGTAAGTCTAACCTTTTTAAAACCTTAGACATAGCCTCTTTACTATCATGAGATAAAACTGTGAAATGAGAAATTATTTTAAAGAAGGCATCCATCAGATGTTTTTATTAAGTGTAAATTACGTTAGACAAAATGTCGCACGGCTACTTGTTGTTCATTTTTCCTGTCTGTTCTCTTCATTGTCTTGTTATTCACCACTGCTTATTGTACTTAAAAAACCACAATTATGCCCCGGCTTATGGTTTTTTTGTCTTTAACTAAAACTGGTAAGCAATTTGATAATTTAATTTAAAATCAAAAACAAAATGAACAAACAACAACCTGCTTTACTCTTCTGTATAGTAATGGATTTAATTGGGTGTGTTTCTTTTACGCTGCCCGGAATTGGTGAATTTAGTGATATAATCTGGGCTCCTATTTCAGCTTATATCTTCTTTAAAACCTTTGGCGGATGGAAGGGGGCTTTTGGAAGCGTATTTAATTTTGCGGAAGAGATACTTCCTTTTACTGACATTATACCTACGTTCACCATTATGTGGGTATGGCAATACTTTACAAAAAAACAAGAAGATAAAATTATTAACACGCCAGGCACTTTAAGAAAGCCAACCCTAACAATTTTGCCGTCAAACAAAACGGCGGTATAAACAGGTTGATTAAGAAAGCTCGGCCCTTGCAGCTATCAATCCTGAAAGAGCAAATGGTTTTATTGTTTCAGCCATTAAACAAACTCATACATTTGTAATCACTAAACTTAAAAAAATGTCATTACCAACCAACAATAAAAAAGGCGAAAACCAGGGAACCAAAAATCAAAAGAACCCGGGTAAAGGTTCTAATTTTATTAAGACTTCGGCAAAACCTGCGGCAGTTACAAAAAAAGTGAGATCTACCGGTGCAAACCGGGGAAGTTAATGCCTGTTCTCAATTCTTTATTGGTTTCGCTTAGCGGTGTTTTTCATCGGGTTGAAATTTAATTCATATCTAAGGCGAATTTAAATAGGATGTTTCGCGCTAAAATGTTATCTTTACTGCTACCGGTCAAACCTTTGTAATTCATAAAGAGTTTGCCTAATTATATAATATGACACCAGAATCAATTCACTCATTTTTGCAAAAAGAAAAACCCAACGCTGTAATTAAAATTGACTTAAAACGAAGAACCGTATTGAGAGGTATGTTTGTTAAGACGTCCGATTACGATGATCTGCGGGTTAAGAATTTTTGGCGTATCGTTCCTGAAGCTAATATAGAACAATGGTTAAAAAAACAGGATAACAATTTATTGAGGATATACAACGGTTCTGAATTCACCAAATTATCTTCTACTGCAATTGTTGCTCCTGGTACTCCAAAGGTGAGCAAACAGCTTCAATAGTTGAATTGTATTATCTCTTTGAAGATATTTAAACTTAAGGCCGTGTGTACTGTTGCAGTTACATGGCTTTATTTGTATTTATTCCACTTTCCTGATTATAGCGGCTAACTTTTATCTCCGGCGCAATGGATATAGCCGCAATTAAGGCATTCGTAACAATCTTCATTCTCGTTTTTTACAAGTACTGAGTGGCATCGTGGGCAGGCCCGCTCAGTAGATATTATCATTTGCACTACTTGCTTATCTTGAGTGTCACTCATTTTAAAAATTATAGTTTGTTAGAATGAAGTAAGCAATAATGTTTTCATCAGTTACGATTGCAAATAATTCTGCAAATGCGAGATCATCTCCTGCTGGCTGATTATGGTTTCGCTAACTACATCGGTTATAGAAATAATGCCTGCCAACTCATCGTTTTCCATCACAGGCAAATACCTCAGTTTCTTTTCTGATAACAACTTCATACAATACTCTATTTTATCAGTTAGTTTTATAGCAGGAAGCTCTGAAGACATGATGTCGGCAACAGTAGTATGGTCAGACGAGCGTCCTTTTAAAATTACCTTACGCGAATAATCTCTTTCAGTCATAATCCCTAAAAACTTTGTTCCGTCCATTACTACCACCGAGCCGATGTTTTTCTCTGCCATAATTTGCAAAGCCCGTATCACGGGAGTGGAAGGCTCTACTGCAACCACTGAGTTTCCTTTGCGTGCAAGTATGTTATTTACTGTTCTCAAGGTGATGAATTTTGCTGTTAAGGTATAATAAAATTAAATCACTTACAACCTTAGAAACTTACAGGATGTGAATAAAAAGTTTGGTTACTTTTTTGCTGTTGCCATATAGTCTAAAGTAAGATTGACTAAAGCTTTCACTCCTAATTTAAAACCGCTCTCCTCAATATAAAAATCGGGGGTATGATGCGAAGGAGCTGTTTTAGGATCTTTACCTTTTGGCATTCCTCCCAAGAAAATAAAAAGTCCCGGCACTTTCTCCTGGAAGAAAGAAAAATCTTCAGCCCCGGTAACTGCGGGTTTTAGCTGTATATTTTCTGCACCGGCAGTGGCATTTAAGCTGGGCAACATCTTTTCGGTTAAGGCAATATTATTGAAAGTAACAGGGTAATGCGAGCTAAAAGGAATCTGGACTTCGGCAGTAGCGCCTGCACTTTCTGCAGTTTTAGTTGCTACCTGTTTCACCCTTTCTATCAGCATCTTCTCATCAGCGGTACTTAGTGCACGAAGGGTTCCCATCATTTCTACCTGCTCAGGAATAATGTTAGAACGATTGCCTCCATGTATAGAGCCGATAGTTACAACGGCTGCATTCTCAGTAACGTTAAGGTTTCGGCTTACAATTGATTGAAGGTTGTTGATGATTTGTGCCGATACAACAATCGGATCAACCGAGAACCAGGGATAAGCGCCGTGTGCCGATCTTCCCTTAACAGTTATCTTCATATCGTTTACTCCTGCCATAGTGCCGCCGGGGCGATAAGTGATCTTGCCAACTTCAGTTTGTGAATTAATATGCAACCCGAAAACAACATCAACTTTAGGGTTCTCCAACACACCTTCCTTTATCATTAACTCAGCGCCGCCCTCTTCGCCAAAAGGCGCGCCTTCTTCTGCCGGTTGAAAAATAAATTTCACTGTTCCGTTCAGATCATTTTTCATAGATGCCAATATTTCGGCAACTCCCATTAGAATAGCCACATGAGAATCATGGCCGCAGGCATGCATCACTCCTACTTCGTTTCCATTGTAAGTTGTTCGTACTTTAGATGCAAAAGGAACGGGTGTACGTTCTGTAACCGGCAAACCATCCATATCTGCACGAAGTGCAACTACAGGCCCGGGTTTAGCGCCTCTTAATAGCCCGACAACACCCGTTTTAGCAACACCGGTTTTAACTTCGATGCCCAAAGATTTTAAGTGCTTTGCTACAATGTCTGCTGTGCGCACCTCATGATTTCCCAATTCAGGATGTTCATGAAAATCGCGTCGCCATGCAATAACCTTTGTTTCAATTTTATCAGCCGACTCACTTACTCTTGTTTTTAAAGCATCACTTTGCGCAAACGATGAGAGAGAAATTAACAGTAATACGTGCAGAGAGATTTTTTTCATTAAAATAATTTTAGCAAAATGAAAGTACGGAATATGATGTTATATCTATCTATATACAAAAATTAGTGGAAAACGGACGGCAGGAGTTCATATATTTTTTAAACAGGGAGCGTGAGTATCTTTTAATATAAAAGTAAGCTTCAAAAAATTTTTACTGAAATCATTGCATACATCTTTTTCAATCAAATATCAATACCTCTAAGTTCTAATTCTTCTTTTAGCTTTTCAGGTGTAGTAAACACAATTGAATCTATTCCTACTTGTTTTGCGGCATCTGTGTTTCGTTTGTTGTCGTCAATAAAAAGAGCTTCGGTTGCTTTTATGTTATAGCGATTCAATAAAAGCTGGTAAAATTGAGGTATGGGTTTTCGCATTTTCTCAGTTCCTGATACAACCACTCCATCAAACCAGTTTAAAAAATCGTAGTGCTTCTGTGCGATCGGAAAAGTTTCAGCAGACCAGTTGGTTAATGCATACAACCTAAATCTTTTACTCTCTTTCATCTTATTGAAAATTTCAACGGTGCCGTTAATTGGACCGTTCAGCATTTCTATCCAGCGATCATAATAAGCACGGATATTCTCTTCATGCTCAGGATATTCTTTAACCAATACCTCCGTTGCTTCATGTAATGGACGGCCACCATCCTGCTCCTCGTTCCAGTCTGATGTACAAATTTTCAGAAGAAAATCTTCCATCTCCGCTTCGTTTTTAAATATTTTTCTGTAAAGGTATTTTGGGTTCCAATCTATTAAAACACCACCAAGATCAAAAATTATTGCAGTAATCATTTTTGTTTATTTCATGCGCAAGAAACAGGATTTATATTGAAAATCCTTCTGTAAAAACAAATAAGTTTCGTACACAAAAACAAGTGCAGAAACAGGAACTAAAATATATGCAGTTAAATAAGACGAGATGGACGCAAAAAAAAAGGGCTCCTCCGTAGAAACGGAGCAGCCTCTAACGATTGCTTGCCATATGAAAATCTTAAAAAATAATCTTTGTGCTGAAATTAGCTTCACAATTTCCGATAGAAAATTATCTTACTTTTTCTACTTGCTCATCTCTTGCAGGCCTTTATAATTTTCGCATCGTTTGTAAAACAAAAATAGCACAGCTTTTAATGTAACTGAAACTAACTTATGTTTGATTTGATTATGCCTAAACCGCTAATTGGGTATTAAAAGCCTTGCGGGTATTGACTTTGATAGTGCTGCTTTAATTATACCCAATTAAAATTTAATTCTCAAATATTTATAGCATTGAGATTTCTATTCTGCCTCGAGAGGAGCTATTTCAATCTATGAAGTTATTTAGGGGGCCTTGCACCAAAAAGCAAGCTGCCTATTCTTACCATGTTACTTCCTTCTTCAATGGCTAACTTATAATCGCCGCTCATACCCATAGAGAGTGTTGAGAGTTGACAGTTTTCCCGATAGCTATCGGGAGTTGACAGAGAACTATATTTATCAAACAAAGACTTGAGCATTTTCATTTCGCTCCTTACCTTTTCAAGATCATCACTAAAGCTTGCCATGCCCATTAGGCCATCAATAAAAATGTTTGAATAATCTTCAGGTTTCTCTTGTACGGTGGTTATAATCTCATCCAATTCTGCTTCATTCAATCCAAACTTTGTTTCTTCCTGTGCAATATGAATTTGCAACAAACAATGAATTACTCTACCTGTTTTTTTTGCCTGTTTGTTTATTTCATTCAGCAGTTTCAAACTATCAACCCCTTGTATTAAATGAACAAAAGGAGAAATGAATTTTACCTTGTTGCTTTGTAAATGACCAATAAAATGCCACCTTATATCTTGTGGCAATTGCCCTTGTTTATCTGCCAATTCCTGCACATAGTTTTCCCCAAAATCCCGTTGGCCAAGCTCATACATTCTTTTTATATCCTTTGCAGATTGAAGCTTACTTACTGCAACCAAAGTAACTTTTCGGGCGTTTAATTCCTGAATTATCTCAGCATATTTAGATTCGTCCACAGCCATAAACCTTCTAAAGGGTGATGTTTAAAAACGTTGTAATAATTTTTATTTCGAAGCTTAAATCTTCCTGAGTTATAAGCTTAATAATATCGGAGGTAGGTTTACATTTAGTAAAGGATTTTGCCCTGTAAGGCCACATACATAATGAAATTGATGTAGGATAGATTAGCTCCGTAAGACGTTGTCCCTAAAGGAGTCTGCATCAGAACTATTAGCTCTTTTTTATAAACACGAAGCTCCTGACGGAGCTTTACTAAATAATATTGCTAAAGGTACGGGTGCTAATACTCGTCTTCGTTAAACATAAAATCGTCCTGGCTGGGGTAATCAGGCCAAATATCTTCAATGCTTTCATAGACTTCACCTTCGTCGTCAAGCTCCTGTAAATTCTCTACCACATCAATAGGTGCTCCTGAGCGAATGGAATAATCAATCAGCTCGTCTTTTGTTGCCGGCCAGGGTGCTTCTTCAAGATAGCTTGCTAATTCAAGTGTCCAAAACATTTTCGCTAAGGTTTAAATTTTTGCAAATGTAGGGGTATAAACGATATAACCAAATCAACTTTGGCAATGCACACATTATATTAAAATTTCACCCCTAAGCTTCTATCGCTTAGGTTTGTATTTTATTGATTGTTATACTAATTACGTGTTAAATGCTTGCAGCAAAAAATATTCATAAAAAATACGGAGCGTTAGAAGTTTTGAAAGGAGTTGACCTTACCATTAACAAAGGAGAGATTGTAAGCATTGTTGGTTCGTCGGGCGCAGGTAAGAGTACTTTGCTGCATATTTTGGGCACATTAGACAAGGCGGATGCAGGAGAAATTTATCTTGAAAAACAGCGAATAGATACATTAAAAGGAAAACAACTGGCAAAGTTCAGAAACACGCATATAGGATTTGTATTTCAATTCCACCACCTCTTACCGGAGTTTAATGCTTTGGAAAATGTTTGCATTCCCGGCTGGATTTCGGGCAGAAAAAAGAAGGAAGTAACAGAAAGGGCTGCTCAGTTATTAGAGACCCTAAACCTTAAAGGCCGTCTCGAAAACAAACCCCAACAATTAAGCGGTGGCGAACAGCAAAGGGTTGCTGTTGCCCGTGCCCTCATAAATAATCCGCAAATTGTATTTGCTGATGAACCCACCGGTAACCTCGACAGCACCAATGCTAAAGAACTGCACGAACTATTTATGCAACTGCGCACACAATTCAATCAAACATTTTTAATTGTTACACATAACGAAGAACTTGCTTTGCTTAGCGACAGAATGATACACATGAAGGATGGAAAGATTGTTTGAAGATACAAGGCGTCATCTTTTAGGTCTTGTTGTATGCGGAGTTGTGGATTGCGCAGCAGCCACGTTAAGAATTTGTATTGTCTCCCTTATTTCCGTACTGCTGAGAGATTATCGAAATACTTAACAGGATCGAAGGCGATAAGTTGCACAAAAGCTTTTCGTTCCTTAGTGTCTTTGAATCTTTATGGCTCTTTTGGTTTTACCTGAAATCAAAATACAAGGCGCCGGCTAAAGGCACGCTGCCTTGTCGCACATTCTTCTGACTTTGCGGCCCCATAACTTCGGGGCGATTGAACTTGGTGCCAATGGCAGAAATGGCATGCATGAAACCAATGTTGCCATCGGGGAAAGGCGGACTTGTATTGTTATTGCCTGCACCTTTAGGCTTTTGCGGTTGCAGCATTTGCAGATAGATATTTGGTTCATCGGTATATACGATAAAATCGCTTTCTCTATTCTGCAGCTTCACCCAATACAGTTCAGAATGCCAGCCTTTAAACTCTGGATAGTTCCAGCTTTCACCTGTAATGGTATTGTTGTAAGCTTTCTCCCAAACACCAAATTGCTGACCTTTTAAGCGGTTCTTCCAAACACGATACGGGCCTCTGCCCATCCACTTCATACTAATAATTTTTTCTTCGGGATAGTTGAAGGTGATGCCCATAAAATCGGCAGTATCTTTTGGAATGTAGCTATACTCCAGCTTTGGAAATCTGCCTTTATGGAAAGTCCATTTTACTTTCAGGCTGTCACCTTTATAAGTAGGTTCTACAACATATTCATCTCCCTGTTTGTAACTTTTAAATTGATTAAGCGTTTGCCTGCTTCCCGCTAATGCCGGACCGCCGTTTAAAGAAATATCTTTTTTACCATTAAAAATTTTTTGAAGATGGCCTGTGGATTTATCAAAATAATAAGTAAGGCCGTCCCATGTTAGCGCTAAAGATTGTGCCTCGTCTTTAGCCATAACTTCCGAATTTTTAAATATGGTTGGCGTTGCATTTACAAAATTCTTTGCTGTATTCATTGCCCAGCTCCAGGTGCAAACGGTGTCGCCTTTCCAATTGTAAGCGGTAAGATAAAAAGCATCTGCTTTGCTGTTGGCAGGTAAAGAAATATTAAGCGAACCTTTTTCTCCCGGCTCTAATGAAGGTGATTTTACATTGCCTTTTTGAATCACTTTTGGAGTGATTGTTTTTTCATAAGCTTTTGGAAAGTTCACTAGTTTCCATTCAAGCTTGCATTGGTTAAGGTTAGTATATAAATACCTGTTCTCTACTTCAATGCTGCCATTAAAATTTTGAGATGCTGCTTTGCTGTCAATATAAACAGGGCTCCATAATTCTTTTATCGTATAATAGCTTCCTTCCTTTTCGCGGTGAGGGCCAACAATGCCATCAGGTGCTGCGTTGCCTGCAACATCAATGCTGTCGTGCCTGTCGCCGCGCACTACACCTTCATCATGAAGGCTCCATAAAAAGCCTCCTCCAAAGTGCGGATGTTTCATCATCTCGTTCCAGAAATCTTCAAGCGCTGCACCATGACCGCCATCAAACAAGCCATGCATAAACTCTGTTGGAAAGAACACTTCTTTTGCATTTGCTACTTCATTTTGCACATATTTAAAATCCGGATAGTGTTTGGTGTTAGTTCCGTTAAACCGTTCCCAGGGATGAATGACGTGTCGCTTCTGAGGATCGTACAAAGCATAGTCGTTATCAACTGCACGGTTCCAGCCGCCTTCGTTTCCGTTATCCCAAATAACAATTGATGGATGGTTTACATCGCGAACAATCAGTTCTTTCACCAGCCTTTTTGCAGTTACTGTATCGTACGCTTTTTGCCATCCGGTAAGTTCATCTAAAACAAACAATCCAAGACTATCGCACAAATCTAAAAATTCTTTATCCGGCGGATAATGGCTCATACGAACTGCATTCATGTTCATACCCTTTATGGCTGCAATATCCATCAGGTGAACGCTGCGGCTTAAGGTTCTTCCTGTTTCAGGCCATTCGCTGTGGCGGCACACGCCTTTAAAAATAACCTTCTTTCCGTTTACATACATTCCATCATCAGCACGCAATTCTGCTGTTCTAAAACCAAAACGTTGCTTAATGGTGTGAATAATTTTTGCGTCATCTTTTATAGAAACAATTACATTATAAAGATTGGGTTGCTCTGGGTTCCATAATTTAATATTGGAGAAATGATGATGCAACATACTATCACTTGCTGCCAATTGAAAAGGCTTATCCACCGCCTTACCCTGCAAGTCGAACACCTGCGCTTCTATGGTTTGTTTAGCAGTTGCATTGTTGAATACGTGAATATTGAAATCGCCGGTTGCCTGTGCATCAATAGCCACTCTTTCTATAAATGTAGTTGGAACAATCTCTAAATACACCGGTCGGAAGATGCCGCCAAACATCCAAAAATCTGCCTGTCTTTCCGCACGGTTAATGGAGTTGTTGGTTGATTTTTTACTTACCGCTACTTCAAGCAAATTGGCTCTGTCAAACTGCACCAAATTAGTTATATCATATTTGAATTGATAGAAGCCACCCTGATGTATTGCCCCTGCTGACCTGCCATTAATCTTCACTTCCGTTTCTGCCATAGAAGCATCAAATACAATAAATACTTTTTTGCCTTTATGCTGCGGCGAAATGTTGAAGTTGTATTTGTATAAGCCTTGCTCATCGGGGTTTATCGCATCCTGATAATAGTTATAAGTTCCAAATCCCTGCATCTCCCAACACGAAGGCACGGGTATAGTTGACCACTTGCCGCTGTTGCGTCCTTTGGTGCACATAAAATCCCACTTAACCGTATGGTCTTTATCAGTGCCTGATAAATATTGAACGATAGTTTGTTGGGCAGATAAGTTGAACGAGCAAATGCAGGCAAGAAAGAAGATCATTAAATTTTTCATAGCAGTTGATGAGTGGATGAGCACTGTTATTTTTTTACGGTGTAACCAACTTTTTGTTTCAAGGCTTCTATTGCATTTGCTAAATAAACGATTGGTGCATTCCAGTTAATAGCAATTTCGTTAGAAGCATAAGAACAATCGCTATCAGAATAAGCTGTTTCAGGTTCGGTAAACTCGTACCTGCATTTGTCCTGGATGCCGGGATTAGGCCCACCTGCCAATAAGCCCGGAACAGGATCAACAACACCATCAGCAATTGATTGACGATGATGCGGAAACATTGTTGACTTACTGCCGATACCGGTAACAAAACAATAGCCGGTTGCATTTCTGCCCAACAAATAATCAAGATTGGTTAAAGCGAAATCAATATATTTTTTATCACCGGTTAGCATATAAGCTTTAATTAATAGTATGCCCTGGTTGGCAGCATTTGAATTACCGCCCCAATTAAAATCATTTACCGATTGTCCCATCACTGTTGCAAATGCACTGGCAGGAACTTTTTCAATATATCCGTTTGCAATGCCTATAACCCTGTCTTTCATTTTAGTAATTGCAGCCGCTTGAGATGAAGGAAGCTCTTTGCTAAAACGAAGAAATGAATAATAAGCCATCATTCCTACATTTGCCCAACCAGGCAGGTTCACATTGTCTTGAATATGTTTGTTCACCACGTCATAAAAGTTTTTCTCTTTTGTAGTTATGTATAACTCCGCTGCGGCCCATAACCATTCGTCATCAAAATTCCTGTCGCCATAGCCGCCGGTTGAAATAGCTGGTTTATATGTTTGATTCATTGTGTTCTGGTTATACTCTAACGCAGGATTAAGCAATGCCCATTGCCATGCTTTTTTTGCCGCCTGCAAGCAGCTATCGGATAAGCCGGGCAACTGCTTTTTGTACTTGTTTAAAATACGACCCGCCTGTGCAGTAACTGCGGCAAAATCTAAAGTGGCTGCGGTGCCTTTTTGTACTACATACCGGGGCGCTTTGGTAACGCCAGGCATTACCATTCCATCAAAAGCAGCGTTGGTGCATTTGTTATATACACCACCATCATTGGGGTCTTGCATTGCTAACATCCATCTAAGATTGTAGATCGCTTCATTTAAAATATCAGGCACTCCGTTACCGCTTTCAGGAATGTTTGTATTTACCTGTTTAAAGTATTCAGGAAAATCTTCGTAAGCAGATAAGAGCGTACCCATAGTAATGCCAGAGTTTACTATGTACTTATTATAATCCCCTGCATCGTACCAGCCGCCTGGTGTTGGGATGATTGTACCTTCGGGACGCTGCTTTGTGGCAGCAGATGCATGGATGTAAACTACATCATCAGGATGACCTGCTGAGCGATGCCACTTGCCTGCATACTTTACATCCAATGGCATAGATGCCCGTTGATAATAATATCCTTTAAGCGTTGCTATGGCTGCCTGTTTATTAGCATCATCACTTACCACAAACACATAAGAATGACCAACACCGGGAACAAGAACAACAAAACTTCCTTTATTGGTAAGCCTTGTAAAGTCGGCTATTCTTGTTTTAGTTGATGAATACGCAGACGGTCTTTCTTCTCCTAATGTACCGGTATAAAATGTATCTCTGAGATTGGTTGATGTGATATAAAAATTGTTTGAAGAAACGCTGCCGGTAACAACTGCTGTTTTGGGAGCATTGGAATAAAAGCCGGATTGGTTCAGCTTTATTCGCGGTGTTATATTTTGAGAAAACAAGTAACAGGGAAAAGATATAAACAACATTATAAATGCAGGCGATAACTTATATGTACTTCGTATATTAAGAACAAATTTTATCATTCGTATTTGCTTAATTTGATTTTAAAATAAAGCATTTTCAACCTTAGTTGAAAAGTTATTTTTTATAGGGCATTTGATGCTATGCAGCTTCGTTTACTTACTATTGCTGATTAGATATAACTGGATCAAAGCATATTTTTTTAAGATGAAGAGTCCCAGCCGTATTTGCCTCATTCCTTGTTAGTCTCCAATCAACTGCCTTATTTTCCTCCAATCGCCTACCAGCCAGATAACATCATCCCATTCAAATCTTAATGTTGATTCGGGATTAATTAAACGCTTGCCATCTCTTTCCACTCCTACTACAAGACCGCCTGTTTTTTCTCTTATTCCCGAATCACGAATGGTTTTACCACGAAGCTTATTATGGTGATCAACAATTATTTTGTGTAAAGAAACTTCGTCCTTTGCAGCATTTGGTTGCGGCACTTCGGCAGCCGGTTCTACCACATGCCTGAACACCTGCAGTTGTTCATCAGTGCCGATAACAGCAATCTTATCATAAGGAAAAAGCATTTCTGTTCTTACAGGTACATCAATCACTTTCTTTCCTCTTTCAATACTGGCAATGTTAATCCCATACTTTTCACGCCATTGCAATTCATTCAATAGAATGCCCACAAAATCCGCTTCGGGACTTATAACAAAGTAAGCAAGGTGTGCATCCCAGGGAGAAATATTATTCTCTTCATCTGTTCCTTCAATTACATTTCTTGCATTTAAATTCATTAGAAATCTTCTTTCTATCCTGGTATAAAATAATTGCATTCTCTTTTTAAATATTACTAAAACAACTACCAAAACCAACAAAGCAACTACAAAAGAAACCCATGGAATAAACAGTTGATTAAGCAAAATGAAAAGAAATAATACTGCCAGCAGATTACGGATAACCTCAAGAATTACCAAGGGACCGCGGTTGTATTTTTTATCCAACCATAGGTTAGTGTATGCATGTTTATGTATCTTTTTAACAGTAAGCCCCCAAATAAAAGGCGACATAACTGCAAGCGTTATTATCGTTGTTATAATGTGACCAAATATTTTATTCTCAATATTTGCCAAAATAAATGGAGAGAGGTAGCGGATGGCTAATACAATCATTGCAATAATAACTACTGAATTGGTTATTATTAAAGCTATGTATGATTGTAATACCATCCTCCAATCACTTTCTGCCTCTATGGTTTGTGCTCCGCTACTATACCTGTTTAAATAGGTTTTCCATCGTTCAGGTAACTTCTTTTCTAATTTATAATAAAACGGATCAGCAAACCGGATCATATATGGAGTTGTGAACGTAGTGATAACGGATACTCCAACAGCGATGGGATATAAATAATTACTTATAACACCCAACGAAAGCCCGAGGGTTGCAATGATGAAAGAGAACTCACCGATTTGCGACATGCTCATACCGGATTGTATAGATTGCTTTAAAGGAAGACCTGCCAGCATAGAACCCGCAGTTACAAAAAGTGTTTTTCCAACTATTACTACTAAGGTTAAAATAATTACCGGAGCGGCATATTGCACTAAAACATCAAGATCAATCAACATTCCAACAGATACGAAGAATACGGCGCCGAATAAATTTTTTACAGATCCTACAAGCGTTTCAATCTTTTCTGCCTGCGTTGTTTCTGAAAATATAGAACCCATTATAAAAGCACCCAGTGCCGCCGAAAAGCCAACTTTAGTTGCAAGCACTACCATTAAAAAACATAATCCCACAGAAACGATTAGCATTGTTTCATCACTCAAAAATCTTTTTCCGGCTTTTAATAAACTGGGCAAAAGAAATATTCCCGATAAAAACCATAAGCATAAAAAGAAAACAAGTTTTAGCAACGCCATTATAAGTTCCGTCCCTTCTACCTGCTTTCTAACTGATAATGTTGAAAGAACGACCAGTAACATTACTGCCACCAAATCTTCAATTACCAAAACGCCTAAAACTGAACCTGCAAACTTGCGGTTCTTAACCTTTAATTCATCAAATGCTCTTATAATGATTGTGGTGGAAGATATAGCTATAATACCGCCAAGAAAAATACTATCCATCTTATTCCAGCCCATTAACCGCCCGGTAAGAAAGCCAATGGCAAGCATGCACGAAACTTCAAAGATTCCGGTGATGGAAGAGTTGCCGCCAATTTTTGCCAGCTTCTTAAAGCTAAACTCTAAACCTAAACTGAATAATAAAAATATTACCCCAAGGTCTGCCCAAATTCTTATGCCTTCCAGATCGGTAACAGTTGGGAACAAAGAAAATTTTGGACTAACCAATAAGCCTGCTATAATATAACCCAACACAACAGGCTGTTTTAACCATTTAAAAAGAAGAGTGGTTACAGCAGCACAGCACAGTATTAATGCAAGGTCTTGTATAAAACTGGGTAGATGTGCCATAAGCCTTCAGGTTAAATGAATGATCTTTTTTGTATGGCAAATAATATTCAAAAATACAAAGAGGCAGGTTATGTTTTCTATAACTTATGCAGCAATAAACTTATAAATTATATTCTTTACCACATAGGCACATAGACACATAGAAAAGCATTCTTTAAATGCAACTACTCTGTATTCTATTGTGCCTACTGTGCCTATGTGTTTTTAAAAACAAAAACTTAAACTGCTTCTGAGAAAAACATCACAACTTCCAATTAATTTAAATAGCAGCAGCACTACTTAACTGCAATCAGCTTTTCGAGCACAAAGTGAACAGCGGGACAAACAGTGGAGTTTTTTTGTGTTAGCTGTGGCCTTTTCAATAACACATCTTCATTAGTATAAGGATAACGTGCACAATCGCCCGGACGTTCTTCATAAATACTGCAATAATTATCTGTACCTAAAAAAGGGCAGGGAGCATTTTTAGTTACATAATCTCCATCAGCATCAAGCCGCAGATATTGTTCAATAAAAGCTCCTTCTTTCATTTTAAGGTGCTTGCTTATCCGCTTTATATCGGTTGTTTTAAAACGTGGAGAGTAGTTTTTGCAGCAGTTTCCACAAGCAAGACAATTTACTTTTGAGAAAGCTTCTTCATGCAAACCAGGCAATTGCTTTAGCACCTGTTTTTTATCAGCCCGCTGCAAAAACTGCTTGTACTGTTTCTGGTGCCCGACCGAACGCTTTTGCCAGCTTTCAATTTTTATTTCAGTCATTTCTTGCCCGCTTAACTTCTATTAACTTCTAAATTACTTTTAAAAGATTTATTTTGCAGCAACTCCAAAGGTAATTTTTAACATGGAAAGTTTGCGTGAGCAATGGTTAATATTAATTTCGACGCCTATTTATTTTATAATTATCGGTATCGAAATATTGCTTACTCACCTGCAGGAAAGGGAAAATTATACCTGGAAAAATGTGGGCACTAACCTTTACCTGATGCTGCTGAATACAGGTATTGATGTTGCTTTTCGCATTGTTTACTTTGCCATCTTGCATTTCTTTTATCAGCATTCGCTTATAACTTTGCAGGAAGGAATTATATATTGGCTTGCTCTTTTAATTGCCGAAGATTTTATCTACTACTGGCTTCATCGTTTCGATCATCAGGTGCGTTTATTTTGGGCGGTACACGTAACGCATCATTCCTCCGAAACAATGAATTTTACTGTGGGTTTTCGTTCCTCTGTATTTCAGCCCTTGTATCGTTTCATTTATTTTATACCGCTTGCATGGCTTGGGTTTTCGCCGCTTAATATTGTATTTATGTATTCGGCCACCCAGATATGGGGCATCTTTGTTCATACCGAACTCGTTAACAAAATGGGCTGGCTTGAGTATATACTTGTAACCCCATCTCATCACAGGGTACATCATGCCAGTAACCCGAAATATTTAGATAAGAACCTGGGAATGTTCTTAATTATATGGGATAAAATATTCGGAACTTTTCAAAAAGAGTTACCTGCGGGTGAATATCAAAAGATTAAGTACGGTCTTACAACAAACATTAATAATCCTAATGCCATTAACCTTGTTTTTCATGAATGGAAAAATATTTCGACTGACATCAGCCGAAAAGATATTTCGTTCAGAAAGAAACTCTTGTATTTATTTGGCCCGCCCGGTTGGAGCCATGATGGCAGCCGGCTTACAAGCGATCAGATGAGAGAAAAAGAGCAGGAGCGGCGTAAGCCAAAAGGAGAAGAAGAAAGGGTGGAGATTGCAACAACGTTATAACATTTATTTGTATATTTACCCCGTACAATTAATATCAAGTTATAACATAATGAAAGCAAATATCATTAACATTGGTAACAGCCAGGGAATTATTCTTCCTGCAATGCTTTTACGGCAGCTAAAGTTATCGTTCAAATCTACTGTTCAGGTCGAAATCAATAATGGAGCCATCATTATTAAACCAGACCCTCGCCAGGGTTGGGCAGAAGCTGCAAAGCAAATGCATGCTGCAGGAGATGACGAACTTTTATTGGACGATTTTCCCAATGAGTTCGATAAAGATAAAGAAGAATGGACATGGTAAAAGATATCCGTCAATATGACGTCTATTGGATTTCTTTAGATACTACACAGGGAAGTGAAATGGCTAAAACCCGGCCTTGCGTGGTGGTAAGTCCGGATGAAATGAATCAATTTCTACGCACCTTAGTCATTATTCCCATAACATCTACCGTTAAAACTTATCCCTGGCGTGTGCCGTGCGTTATCTCTGACAGACAGGGGTCAGTAGCTACCGATCAGATAAAAGTTGTTGATAAGGCTCGTATTGGCTCTAAAATAGGAAAGTTATCCAAAGCGGAAATTACCCAATTAAAGGAGGTTATACAGAAGATGCTAATTGATTGAACCTATCAACGACATTGAAACTAAAATGAGTGAATTACACCAATGCCATATCAAGCACCTCCTGCATTGTTTTTACATAATGAAATGTAACGCCTTTTATAAAAGACCCTTCAATTTCCTTCACATCCTTTTCATTTTGCCAGCACAATATTATTTCTTTAAGACCTGAACGTTTTGCGGCTAAAACTTTTTCCTTTATTCCGCCAACAGGCAAAACTGTTCCGCGAAGGGTTATTTCTCCGGTCATTGCCATATAAGGTTTTACTTTTCGGCCTGTAAATGCACTTGTTAATGAAGTAAGCATGGTTATACCAGCGCTTGGCCCATCCTTAGGAACGGCGCCTTCGGGTACATGTATGTGCACATTTTTTTTATTAAAAAGCTCAGGATCAATATTATATTTTCTGGCATTTGCCTGCAAATAACTTAAGGCGGTAGAAGCGCTTTCTTTCATTACATTTCCGAGGTTACCTGTAAGCTTCAGCTCTGGTTTGCCATCACCTAAAATGGTTTCGATAAATAAAATATCGCCACCAACATACGTCCATGCAAGCCCAACGGCTACACCGGCCATGTTTACCGTTTTATATATCTCGTTGCTGTAGCGTGGCGAACCTAAAATCTTTTCAACATTTTCAACGGTAAGCACCGGTTTCACCTTTTCATTTACTGCCATTTCCCTTGCCTGGTTTCGCATGATTGAAGCTATCTGCCGTTCAAGCTCACGTACACCGCTTTCGCGGGTATAGCTTTCAATTATTTTCTCAAGAACCTTGTCTGAAATTTTAAATTCACCTTTTTTTAGACCATGGGCTTCAAACTGCTTAGGTAAAAGGTGACGCTTTGCAATTTCTACTTTCTCTTCAATTGCATAACCGCTTAAATCAATTATCTCCAACCTGTCGCGCAAGGCGGGTTGAATTTCATTAATGTTATTGGCTGTGGCTATAAACAATACTTTGCTAAGATCATATTCAAGCTCAAGGTAATTATCGTAAAAGGTATGGTTTTGCTCGGGGTCTAATATTTCAAGTAAAGCGCTGCTTGGGTCTCCGCGATGATCATTACCTATCTTATCAATCTCATCGAGGATCATAACAGGATTACTGCTTTTTATCTTGCGGATATTTTGAATGATGCGACCGGGCATTGCGCCAATATATGTTTTACGATGACCTCGAAGTTCGCTTTCGTCATGCAGCCCTCCAAGACTCAGCCTTACATACTTACGGTTAATTGCATGAGCAATGCTTCTTCCCAACGATGTTTTACCAATACCGGGAGGGCCAATAAAACAAAGAATAGGACTTTTCATATCTCCTTTTAGCTTAAGCACCGCCAGGTATTCTAATATCCGTTCTTTTATTTTGGTCATGCCGTAATGGTCGTTATCTAAAACTGCTTTTGCCTTTTTAAGATCGTAGCTGTCTTTGGTGTATTCTTCCCATGGCAAATCGAGCATCAGGTCTAAGTGATTATATACAATGGAATAATCAGGCGTGCTGGGGTGCATTCTTTCCAGCTTTTCGATGTTGCTTTTAAAGAGGGTTTTGGCTGCCTGGGGCCATTTTTTGTTCTCGCCTCTTTTCTTAAGTTCGGTCAGCTCGCGATCGTTAAGATCGCCGCCCAATTCGTCCTTTATACTTTTAAGCTGCTGCTGCAAAAAATATTCGCGTTGCTGCTTATCAAGTTCGGTGCGTGTTTTATTGGTTACCTTATGTTTAAGCTCGGCAAACTGAAGTTCTTTCTGCAGTATCTGCATCAGTTCTCTGGCTCTTGTTTTTACATCATTAATTTCAAGGAGACGTTGTTTTTCGGCTACTTCTGTGTTTAAATTGCTGCTTACAAAATTTATTAAGAAAGAAGGCTTTTCAATATTCTTTAAAATAATAGAAGCTTCTGTGGGAAGGTTGGGCGACATCGAAACAATTTGCCCTGCTAGATCTTTAATGTTACTGATATAAGCGTCAAAGTCTTCATCGGCAGGAATAACATCTTCATCTAACAACTTAACCATTGCGGTGAAGTACGGGTCTTCGGTTGTTATTGAATTTAAAAAGAACCTCTTTTTACCCTGAATAATGATTGTTGTGCCGCCATCGGGCATCTTTATAAGCTTAATAATTTTAGCTATTGTGCCTATCGAACAAAGGTCTTTACCTTGCGGCTCTTCGATGGTGCTGTCTATCTGTGCTAAAACACCTATTAACTTATTAGATTTATACGCATCGTTTACCGATTTTATACTCTTGTCCCTTCCAACGGTAATTGGCAAAACCACGTTAGGAAACAAAACCGTGTTACGCAAGGGCAGCACAGGTAAATTATCAGGAACGTGGGTTATTTTATCGCTCTCGTTTTCAGTTTCGTTAAGGGGAATTATAGGTATGAAATCCGTATCGTCTTCGGATTTCGATAAATAGTCATTTCCAATCATAAATTTTATTTAGAAGGACAAACTGTCACCGTTCGTCTCTATTGGTTTTGTTTTTAATACAACTTCTAATTGTTCAATATTAGTGCCACAGGATTGTAATGAAGTTTAAGTACCAAAGTGGCACAAAAAAGCATTGCCGCAAAGGGCAATGCTCGCAAATATTTTTAATACAATCAAATTATAATTTCAGGCCGATACCTAACTGCAGTTGCTGGTTTTTCCATTCGTCGCGGTTGTCAATATCATTAATATTTCTAAGCCCGATGTTATAACGGCCATATACACGTAACGCTCCTAAGTTTATGGTTGCGCCTCCAACCATTCCAAAATCGCCGGTTTTAAAAGCTTGCTGCCCGTTCTTTAAAAGGGTTTCGTGTTTGTCAATCAAAATTCCAAATTGAGGACCAACATTAAGTGTAAGCATTTTACCCACATTATAGCGAAGCAAAACAGGAATAGATAAGTAGTTCAGTTTTATATCTGACGCAGCAGAAGGATCTGCAAGGTTTGTATAAATTGAATTGAAACCTGAAGAGCGTTTTGCATTTACCTGGTTAAATAATACCTCCGGCTGAATGCCTAATTTTTTTGAAAAATCTATTTCGGCAAAACCACCTAAATGATAGCCAAGATCGAATTCTTCGTTAAATGATTTACCTGAAATCTTGGTAAGGTTTGCGCCTGCTTTTGCGCCAAGTCTAAAACCTTGTGCATTGCTTACAGCAGCAAGGGTTAGTAAAAAGGTTAGAGATAGGATTATTTTTTTCATGTTATGCGTTTTGCCCAAATTATTCAAGTAACATGCCAAAGGAGAAAAGACTTGTAATGCCTTTTGCTAAAGTTTTCTCAACTTAGCGTGAGGATTGTACATGGTATCGCATTTTGCGATACCATAGTTTCAACTTCTTCGTCTGTTAACCGGAACATGAAGTTAGAAGGGAAGCGTACTGTATTGCGCTTTACCTGTTCTCTTAACCTTATGGCTTGCACCCCGTACAATTCTGCAAGGTCTCTGTCAAGCATTACCTTTTGTTCACGCAGATAATAAATTTTTCTCATCACTACTTCATCTGCTACAATCATTGATGCATCTACTTTTGCCATTTTGTTTTGTTTGCGTTCTAAAACTATGTCCTTAGATTAATGACTAACTAAAGCAAGGCTTCCTTAAACCAATTCTATAACAGTTATCTCAGGTAAAATACCTACCCTGCCGGGGTAACCGATAAAACCATAACCCCTGTTCACATATAATTTCTGGCTGCCTTCTTCGTACAAGCCTGCCCATTGTTTATATATCCATTGCACAGGGCTCCATTTAAAAAAAGGTGTTTCAAAGCCAAACTGCATACCATGTGTATGGCCTGCTAAAACAAGATCAATATCAGGATATTTGGGTCTAACTTCAGCATCCCAATGGCTGGGGTCGTGGCTCATTAAAATTTTAAAAGGATATTTTTCGGTACCTGAATAAGCAACGCTTAGTCTGCCATGTTTTGGAAATCGTGCTTTTGCGCTCCAGTTTTCAACTCCTAATAACGCAATTGCTTCGCCGTCTCTTTCAATAGGTACGTGTTCATTCATTAATAATCGCCAGCCTAATTGTTGGTGAACTACTTTTAAATCCTCCAGGTTTTGCCGCTTGGCTTCAGCCGAATCCCACTGTACATAATCACCATAGTCATGATTTCCAAATGTGCTGTACACACCTAAAGGTGCTTTAAACTGGTTGAACACATCCATATAATCGTGCATCTCGGTTGCACGGTCGTTTACAAGGTCGCCAGTAAATAAAATGAGATCAGGGCTTTCGTTCAATACCATGTTTACGCCCCTTTGCACCGCGGCTTTATCGGTAAAGCTGCCTGAATGAATATCGCTTACCTGCACCACCTTCAATCCTTTAAACGATTGAGGCAGGTTATCGTACTTTAGCTTTATTCTTTTTACGTGGTAATCGTACTTATTACTAAAGCCATAAACGAGGGTTCCGAAAAGGGTTCCGCCAAAGCCAACACCTAACCAGCTTAAAAAGGCCGAGCGACTGATAAGCCTGCCTTCATCTACGAACCGTACACCAAACTTCGGAAATACCCTTCCCATTATCCATATTAAAGTGCGGCGTATATCGTCTAAAACAAAAAATATGGCAGCTACCAGCTTGGCAAAAAACAAACCTACTATAATGGCAAAAACATAGCTGCGAACACTTTTGGGCCAGCTTTCGTAATTTATGTATGGCATCAGTACCATTAAGGTGACTGCTGTAATAGATATGATCCAATAAATGGAATATATAGTAAGTTTAGCTTTTTCTGTTGAGCCTAAGGCCAATGCTTTTATAACCTGAAAAACATACAGATCGAGCAAAAGCATTATTACTATTATAATCCACCACCCGCTTCTGTTGCGCATACATAAAATTTTTGCAAAGTAAAAGCATCGTACTCTATTGAAATATTTTGTTCATCAAGTGTTGAAAACTTGAAACCTCTGTTAACCTTAAAACAGTCACTTTTGTTTAAGGTATGATGTATTTTTGGGCGAGACGAGGTGGATGGTGGATGGTGGAACATGTTAGCGGAAAAGTTAAATAAATTACTAATGCTTAGCCTCCCTCTCCTTTGCAAGGAGAGGGACTGAGGGGTGAGGTCAAAAAAACAACCTAAATGGAACTTACTTATTACGGTCAATCGTGCTTTTCGGTTAATATAGGAGGCAAGCAAATATTGTTCGATCCTTTTATTACGCCAAACGAACTGGCAAAGGAAATTGATGTAAGCACAATTGAAGCGGATTATATTTTTCTAAGTCACGGCCATAGCGACCATATTGCAGATTGCGTTGACATTGCAAAAAGAACGGGAGCAAAAGTTGTAGCAGCTTTCGAAGTGCATATATGGCTCAATAAACAAGGTGTTACCAATACCCATCCGATGAACACCGGAGGCCAATGGAAATTTGATTTTGGAACAGTAAAATGCGTGGTAGCACACCACAGCAGCAGCTTTCCTGATGGAACGTATGCCGGCAACCCCATGGGCTTTTTATTTATGACAAGTGAAGAAAATTTTTATTATGCAGGAGATACCTCGTTAACATTAGATATGCAGTTAATTCCAAAATGGACAAAACTTAACTTTTGTATCTTACCAATCGGCGACAACTTTACAATGGGTGTTAGCGATGCAATTATAGCTGCCGATCTTGTTAAATGCCATGTTGTAGTAGGTGTCCATTACAACACTTTCGGTTTTATTGAAATTGATACAGAAAAAGCAATACAGGATTTTAAGGCTGAAGGAAAAACATTACTATTGCCGCAAATTGGGCAGACGATAGAGTTATAAGGTTTGAGGCGTAGGGTGAATGGTGAATAGTGAATGGTGAAAGAGGTAAAGCGAATTTTGAAAATAAAGAAATTAAAACATACATGGGCAGAATTATAGGTATAGCAAATCAAAAAGGTGGTGTGGGTAAAACAACGTCGGCTATAAACCTGGCTGCCAGTTTTGCTGTGCTTGAATATAAAACACTTTTGGTAGATGCCGACCCGCAGGCTAACAGCACTACCGGCGTTGGTTTCGATCTTCATAATGTTACCCATAGTTTATACGATTGCATGGTAAACAATGCTGCTTCTGCGGATGTAATTTTAAAAAGCGATATTCCAAACCTTGATGTAATCCCTTCACACATTGATCTTGTTGGGGCCGAAATTGAAATGATCAATTATCCCAACCGCGAAACGGTGATGAAGGGAGTGCTGGAAACCGTGAAAGATAAATACGATTTTATTGTTATTGACTGCTCGCCTTCACTCGGACTAATTACTGTAAATGCTTTGGTTGCTGCCGATAGTGTTATCGTACCCGTTCAATGCGAATTTTTTGCATTGGAAGGGTTAGGTAAGCTTTTAAACACTATTAAAATTGTTCAAAACAGGTTAAATCCTTCGTTACAAATTGAGGGTATTTTAATGACGATGTACGATGGCCGTTTACGTCTTTGTAACCAGGTTGTAAGCGAAGTAAGAAAACATTTTGACGATATGGTTTTCACCACAATCATTCATCGTAATACCCGTTTAAGCGAAGCGCCAAGTTTTGGTAAACCCGTTATACTTTACGACTCCGACAGCAAAGGCGCCATCAATTACCTGAACCTTGCTAAAGAAGTTTTACAAAAAAACGACCTCACTAAAATGAAACAGGGAGAAAGAATTTTGGATGAGTTGGAAGGAGATAGTTAGTCTAGTTAAGGTTGAAGGCATAAGGTTGAAGGTATAGGGCATAAGGTTTAAGGTTGAAAGTGGAAAGGTTGGATGGCGTTAGTAGATAGAACAACGTTCAACCGTAAAACTTTACAAATTACAAATTACAAACTACAAATTCCAAATTTCAAATTACAAACTACAAATTTCAAATTACAAACTACAAACTACAAACTACAAACCTTACACCCTCAACCTTAAACCTTACACCCTCAACCTTATGCCTTAAACCTTCAACCTTAGCCCTAAACCCTATTACATAAACACAAATGACAACACCCAATAAAAAAGACTCATTAGGAAAAGGCATCCGCAGCCTGTTGCAAAACATTGATTCGGATTTAAAAACAACAACCGGAACTTTAAAGCATCCGCTTGTTGAAACTGCTACCGGAGTTAACCGCATTCCTATTGACAGCATTACCATAAATCCGAAACAACCCCGCCGCGATTTTGACGAGCAATCATTAAATGAACTCGCTGCTTCTATAAAACTGCACGATATTATTCAGCCCATTACTGTCTCGCAGTCAGACAATGGGAAGTATCAATTAATAACAGGGGAAAGAAGACTTAGGGCCAGCAAGATTGCGGGTTTAAAAGATATTCCGGCTTACATACGCAAAGCAAACGATCAGCAATTGCTCGAACTTGCTTTGCTCGAAAACTTACAGCGCGAAGACCTGAATGCAATTGAAATTGCAATCAGTTATAAGCGTATGATGGAAGAACTGGATTATACACAGGAGCAGGTAGCCGAGCGCATGGGTAAAGAGCGCACTACAGTTACCAATTATATTCGCCTGCTTAAACTGCCACCCGATATACAATTAGCGGTACGAACCAATAGTTTAAGTATGGGTCATGCGCGGGCTTTAATTAATGTAGATACGGTAGATAAACAACTGTATGTTTACAACCAGGTAAGAGAGAAAGGTTTAAGTGTAAGGCAAACAGAAGAACTTGTGCGGCAACTATATAAAGATGGCGCTGTTAAATCTTCTGTAAAGTCAACACTGCCACCTGCATACAAGCGCATTGAAGATAACTTAGCCTCTCATTTCGGAACTAAAGTAAAACTGGCTCACAGCAAAAACGGAAGCGGGAGCATCAGCATAGATTATTATTCGTTGCAGGAACTGAATAAAATTCTCGAGCAGATGAATGTGGCAGCCAGCTAATCAAATCAATGAAAGGTTTGTTGCATATTTTAATCGCTTTATTTTTGTTGTCTGTGAGTGTTTCGGCACAGCAAGGCAATAAGCCTATCAGCATTAAAACCGACTCAACAACCAGCACTAAAACCCCTGCCTTAACTAAAGACACTCTACAAAAAGTAATTGGTAAAGACACCGTAAAGATTGTACCTAAACACGACCCTAAAAAAGCTACTATACGTTCTGCAATTTTACCCGGACTTGGACAGGCCTATAACCGCGAGTACTGGAAGATACCTATTGTATATGGTGCTCTTGGAGTTCCTGCAGGATTTTATATCTACAACAATACATGGTATAAACGAAGTAAAGAGGCTTATGAGATACGGGTAGCAAATGATACTGCTCCTATACATCCGAGACTTCAACCTTTAGCAACTGACAGGTTAAGGTTTCTCCGCAATTCATTTCGCCGCGATCGTGATTATTCTGTTTTATATTTTTTTATAGCCTGGGCTTTAAATGTTGTGGATGCAACTGTGTTCGGGCATCTTAAAGACTTTGATGTAAGCCCCGATCTTTCGCTTAAAATAAAGCCTGCAATCAACCCCTCTCCTGCCCAAAGTTCTGCCGGTTTAAGTTTTGTTCTGGCAGTAAAATCTCCATCAAAAAGTCATGTTGCCTCTCTTCGTTAAATGCATTTCTTAATTTTTATTTACTTTCATTCGTTTAATAAACTTCAAAATCAACTAATGAAAATCGCTCTTATTGGCTATGGTAAAATGGGCAAAGCAATTGAAGAGATTGCTTTACAAAAAGGTCATGAAGTTGTTTTAAAAATCAACATCGAAAACACCGAAGACCTTACTACAAGCAACCTTCAAAAAGCAGATGTAGTTATAGAATTTACTGGTCCGGAAAGTGCTTTTGATAACTTAGTGAAATGTATGGAAGCTGGTGTTCCTGTTGTATGCGGTTCTACCGGCTGGCTGGATAAATGGGAAGATATAAAAAAATTTTGCATGCAAAAAAAAGGATCGCTGATATATGCAAGCAATTATAGTATTGGTGTTAATTTGTTTTTTGAAGTGAATAAGTACCTGTCTAAATTAATGGCAGAGTATGATGATTACGATGTAAAGCTTGAAGAGATACACCACACACAAAAGAAAGATGCCCCCAGCGGAACAGCCATTACTCTTGCCGAACAAGTGCTTGAGAACATAAAAAGAAAAACACATTGGGTTAACCACATAACTGATAATGCAGACGAATTAGAAATAATAAGCGAAAGAGTTGACCCTGCCCCGGGAACGCACAAAGTAAAATACACCTCAACAATTGACGATATTGAAATCATTCACACCGCACATAACAGAATGGGCTTTGCAGGCGGAGCAGTAAAGGCAGCGGAGTTTCTAAAAGATAAGAAAGGAATTTTTTCGATGAAGGATGTTTTGGGGTTGGTTGATTGATATTGACAAGCAAGTTCACAAGTTTACCAGTTCACGAGTTTACAAGTTCAATTCATGCCCTTAATGACCTATTGACTCAATGACCTATTGACCCTATGACTCAATGACCTATTGACCCCTATGACTATTTCAAAACGTCATCCCCCACCCTATCTTCACCTGAACACTATTTGAAAAACCGCTTTCCTTTATACTTTTCCATCCGCCGTAATATAATCCACCTTCCAGTCCAAACAATCTAACACCAGCTCCAACGCCTCTTGTAAATTTGTTTTGTGTGACGCCGGTAGTTTTATCTTTTACACTTGCCATTCCCAAATCACCATTTATAAATATTCTTTTTGCCAGAAAAAATTGCCTGATCCCTATTTTTACCGGCTTAACTGTTAAGTTACCTGCAGTAATTTTATTATCAGAAAAGAAAGACGAAGTTCCTAAAGTAGCTACAAGAAAAGTTTTATCTACGCCAATGCCTCCTGATATTTCACCTCCAACGCCAAATTTATATTCATTAGCAAAATTTCCCTGAGGATTAAAGTATGAAACATTTGCGCCAACCAGTAAATGTGGTCTTTTAATTTGCCCGTGCGCAGTGGCAGTAAATAACAAAATTAAGGCGAACGATGCAGCCGATTTTAGAAGTGCTGTTTTCATATGATTTGAAATATAAGTTTAAATTAAACATTTATCTCCTTTACTGAAACGTTAATATCACCTACTTTAGTTTTTTAAAAATATTTTATGCTTTCGATGAAGACCCAATATGCATTTAAGGCTTTAATGTATATGGCACAACAAGATCAGCAAAGGCCGGTGCTGATTGCAGAAATATCGGAACAGAAAACAATACCCTTAAAGTTTTTAGAAAATATTTTACTGCAATTAAGAAAGGCTGGCATTCTCGATAGTAAAAAAGGAAAAGGAGGAGGCTACTTATTTGCCAAACGCCCTAACGAAATAAAATTAGCAACCATTATGCGGTTGGTGGATGGGCCCATCTCTTTATTGCCCTGCGTGAGCCTTTACTTTTATGCAAAATGCAAAAATTGCGACGAAAGCTATTGCGGACTAAACAAGGTAATGATAGAAGTGAGAGATGCATCGTTAGCCATTTTAGAGAATAAAACGGTGGCAGATATTGCGGGAATTACTTCCTTTCCGTAAAATTATACGTCAGCAGGCTTATCAGTTTCTTTTTCAGGGTCTGCATCCACCTTTTTACCTTTTAAATTATCACTGGTCATTTTACCTTCATCATCAGAACTTACAGTCTCTGAAGATGACTTACTTTTTTGCGAAACTGAATTGCTTTTATTTTTATTGTCTTTTTCACCGTAATCCTGGTTATCGTTTGAAACTGGCATAGTTGTAATTTTTAAATTGTAGGTAAAATAAAACCTAATAAGATTATGCCAACTAATACTGTAGAAATACTTGTCTATCGCTTATCAACTTTAATATTATTTCCTCTGATAAGCTCTTTATAAACTTCATTAATCTGGTTGCCAACTGTTGTGTAGCTGTAACGTTTTGATGCAACTTCAGCTATTTTTCTTCTATTAAAATGTTGGTAGTTGTTATATATCTTTTCAAGAGCTTCCAGCAATTGTTCTTCATTCTTATTCTTAATTATTATACCATTACTATTGTCTATCACTTCTGCTATTCCTCCTGCATTCGTACTAATTACGGGTACGCCGCAACATAAGGCTTCTAAAATAACACAAGGTAGATTTTCGTACCTGCTAAACAGTACCAATGCCTGCGATTGCTGTAACCACTTTGCTACTTGCTGGTAAGTAACTGCTCCGGTAAAATTTACTGCGTCTCTATCCAGATTTAAACTTTGTGCATATAATAAAACTTCTTCAGGATAAGAGCCAACCATCCATAAGCAAGTATTTGGATTGGCTTTATAAAATGAATTAAAAGCTCTTAATAATCCCTCCGGATTCTTTTGATATGTCATGGTTGAAACATGAATGAAACGAAAGGGTTCATTACTCGCTGACGATTCTTTATAAAAAAAAAGATCAGTATCAACCACGTTAGGAATTATGTTTGACGGAACCTCGTCAAATAATTGCTGAACCTGTTTTTTTAAATCGTTGGTTACAGGAAGAAACCTTGTTACATTCTTAAAAACTTGTTTAACGATAAGCCTGAATAAAAGGTTTCTTCGCTTCAGGTAACCTGGATCTTCAGGATAATAGATCGTCCAGTTTTCAGTAAGAACAAAAGGCACTTTCCATTTCTTTGATAATATCCAGGCTGCTACTCCCCCTCTTATTACTATATATGCATGCAGCAGCCTTGGCAAACCAAATTTCTCTTTTATTATTCGTGAGTGTTTCAAGAGGAGAATTAAAAATGTAACGTTTGAATAAACAGCATCCCAATACCTGTTCTTTTTTTGAGGGTAAATAATTTTTATTTCTACGACTGTATCAGTTGGTTTACTTATAGTTTGTGTTGCAGCCGTTATCGTTTTAGTTTGATCTTTTGCAATATATAAAACAACTTGCGGAGTATATAACCCTGCTGCCATTACGTGACGCTGGTTGAAATCGCCGGGATAGGGATCGGTTTGTGTAGGATACCAGCCGGGCAATACAAGCACATAATCTTTATATGGAAAGTCGGCTTCGTTTAAGGTTGTATAAAGCTCTTCAGCCATCTGATGTCATCTTTATTAATATTGAAATATTGAAAGATAGAAACACTTTGTTCGTTCTTAAGCACAAAAAACGAGTATAAGAAATTTACAAGATAACCCAATGTACTTACCATAGCTGCTGCTATTATACCACCCTTTGGTATCAATAAAAAATCGCCTGTTAAAATTACTATCAAAGCAATAAAGGCGCCTTGCACATTTACTTTTACTTTATTTACACCTCCATAGTAAGCGCTTAAAACATAGAGGTTGCTCAATGCCCAAATGCCTGGCAGCAACAACAAAAATGGCAAATACATTAGTTTGTACGAATTACCAAAAACCAGCGGAAACATCCAATAACCTGACAGTAACATCAGCACAAACAAAACAACAAATAACATTGAAGTTATCCGGCCTATGCGAAGTATGTTTTCTCTGATTTCCTCTCTTTGCATTCCACTGGCAGTATGCGGGAAAACAACACTCGAAATAATGCTCGGAATAATCAATAACATCTGCGCCAGCTTCGAGATCTGAATGTAATTTCCTAACTCTTCGATTGTGCAATACCTTTTAACGAACCAGTAATCCACTCTATACACTAAAAAGAAAATCACATTCGCAGCGAGTGCCATCAAAGCATATCTTATAATAAGTTTTAAATTAATGAAAGAAGGGAAAGAAATATTCTTCCAGCTTTTTTTGGTATAAATAAAAGCAGCAGCTAAAACAAATCCGTTAACAACAAAATACGCAAAGTATAAATTAGTGAACAGAGATACATTGGTGTTTTTGGTTCCTACCTGTTTAGGGATAAGAATAATAACCACAATATTTAAAAGAACCATTAAGAAGTTAGGAAGAAAGAAATTTTTGTTTGCATAAAACAGAACAGTAAAAATATTGGTAAGCTGAATACCTGCTATATAACACACAGCATAATAAAGGTATTGGCTGCGGGTTATAAAAGTAACATCATTATACCTTTGGAGGTATAACCAAAACCCAATGAAAATAACAACCGAAACCATTAACGACCACGCTATCGAAAACCATGCAAGCGAATCATCATCAATAGTTTTTTGCGAAGAGTAATAATTAATGGCGCTCTCAATAGTTAACCCTGCCAGAATTAGAAGAAAAGAAAGGTTATTACATAAATAAAAAATCCATCCTGCATTGCCTGCCTCAAAATATCGAGACAAAAAAATATGCATAACCAATACTGTTACAAAATATAATCCTCTCCAAATAAAACTTTGAGCTAACTGTTTCTGAAAATTCATTTAAAATGTACAGTAAGGTTAATGGCTAAAATACAATACTTTAGCGACTCAACGGGGCAATGTATTAAGTTAGGTTTTAAAACTCCTATCAGAGTTTAATCTTTGTAGAAGAAACCGCTCCGCGGTGCAGAATAAAAGATGACGTACCTACGGCACGCTTACGTCATTTTCTGATTATTTTTCTACAAAGATGTAGCCCCTCCGGGGCAATTTGAGAATATGTTCACTAACTTAATACATCCACTCAACAAGCTATAACTCATTAATAAAAGCATGGCTACTATAAACAAAATAAATTCAAGAGCAACCTCAACTAACGAAACAGGTTTCGGAACTAACAGCGCATATAGCGGAGGACGTTTTTATAATAAAGACGGCACGCCTAATCTGGAAGTGCAGGGTGTAGGTTTTTTTAAAAGGATAAGTCCTTATAAAACTTTGCTTAAAATGCCTGGCTTAAAACTATTGGGTATAATACTTCTGTTTTATTTTGCAATAAATCTTCTGTTTACAGGTATTTATCTTGCATTGGGTGATGGAAATTTAGGAGGAGCAGAGGATCCAGTAGAATTGAATAAATTTTGGGAAGCTTTTTTCTTTAGTGTTCAAACCATCTCTACTGTTGGGTACGGACATATTTATCCTAAAGGTCTTCCTACAAATATTTTTGCGGGTATTGAATCTTTGCTCGGGCTGCTTGCGTTTGCCTTTGCCACTGCACTTATTTACGGCAAGTTTGCACAGCCCCGTGCTTATGTTAATTTTAGCAGTAATGCATTAATTGCACCTTTTAATAATGGCAGTGCTGTTATGTTTCGTATGGCCCCTTACAAACACAATCATTTAACCGACGCAGAAGTAAAAGTAACCCTGGCTATGAAACTGCAGGAAGATGGAAAAGTTGCCAATAAGTTTTACAACTTACCCTTAGAAATTTCGAAGGTAAACGCACTTACTATAAGTTGGACGGTTGTTCATCCCATCAATGAGCAGAGCCCGTTTTATAATTTAACCAAAGAAGACCTTACTAATGCAAGCGCTGAACTTCTTATTTTTTTAAAAGCCTTTGATGAAAGTTTTTCAAATTCCGTTATTGCACGAAGCTCGTACACTGCCAATGAATTTGTAGAAGGCGCTAAATTTAAATTAATGTATCACCCAAGTGAGGATAAACAAACAACTATTTTAGATATGGATAAACTTAGCGAGTTTGAAAGAGTGGATCTGCCGGATTAGTAGATTCGATTTACGTGCAGGAAACGCGCAGCTAAATTTATACTTTCAAAGATTTTATAATGGTAATAAATTCTTCAGCAACAAGCGATGCGCCTCCTACCAGGCCACCATCAACATCGGGCTGACTAAATATTTCTTTTGCATTTGAAGCCTTTACACTTCCTCCATATAAAATTGAAATACGATCAGCAACCTCTTTTCCGTACTTTGTTGCTAACTCATTTCTTATAAATGCATGCATTTCCTGCGCTTGTTCGCTTGAAGCAGTTTTTCCTGTTCCAATAGCCCAGACGGGCTCATAAGCAATTACAACTTTTTCGATTTGTTGGGCAGATAAATGAAAAAGGCTTTCTTCCAATTGTCGGCTTACATAACTATTTTGCTGGTTTACTTCTCTTACCGGTAAAGCTTCGCCGCAGCAAAAGATAGGAGTAATATCAGCCGCAATACAGATATTTACTTTTTCAGCAAGCAATTGATTTGTTTCACCAAAATATTCTCTTCTTTCGCTATGCCCAATTATAGCATGATCCACCTCAATACTTTGCAGCATGGTCACAGAAATTTCCCCGGTATAAGCGCCGGATTTTTTAGAGTAAACATTTTGTGCTGCAATAAACATGTGTGCCTGGTTGGCTATTTTTCCTTCTGCCATATCAAGATAAGGCGCAGGCACTGCAAATATTACCTTCTGATTTTCAGTAAGGTTGTACTGCTCGCTTACTATTTTATCCAATAAGTTTTCAGCTTCCTGGTAGGTCAGATTCATCTTCCAGTTTGCAGCAGCAATTTGTTTTCTCATGATTGTTGTTTTTTATTTACTGTATTTCTTCCCTGCTTAACATCCTCTCAATCTCTCTCCTCCTTTAGGGTCGGAGCTTAATCCTTGAAGTTGTCAAAGATATGTTTCAACACCTTAGCTTCAGATTCTGAAATTGTTTTATTCTTCATTTTTTTCCAGTCGCCAATATCTTTTAGAGCCTTATCTAATTCGTAAAGTTTTGCATCTTTCGTTCCCCACCAAAAATCAGGAATTACTTTGGGCGTAAGTCCCTCGCCAAAAACATTGCAACAAACTCCGATAACAGTACCTGTATTTATAGAAGTATTGATAGCAGTTTTTGAATGATCGCCCATAATCACTCCGCACTTCGTACTTGCAGAAACATAATTTTTATGAAAGTAATTCCAAACATTCACTTCAGCCGCCGTATTTTTTACATTGCTGTTACTGGTTCCAGCGCCCAGATTACACCATTCGCCAATCACACTGTCTCCAATGTATCCATCATGCGCCTTATTTGAATTACCAAAGAAAACAGAATTTTTCACCTCACCTCCAATTACACAGTTTGGGCCAATAGTGGTAGAACCATACACTTTTGTACCCATTTTAAGAGTAGAACCTTCACACAAGGCAAACGGGCCTCTTATTGCGCTGCCCTCCATAATAGTGGCATTTTTTCCGATATAAATAGGACCTCCAGAGGCATTTAAAATACAATGATCGAGCTGTGTTCCTTCTTCTATAAAAATTTCAGCAACGTTTCGTAAATACACTGTCTCACGCGATGTTGCAGAAAAACGACCTTTTGAAACAAGGCTAAAATCGAACCTTATATATTCATCATTCAATTGAAAGATTTCATGAGGATACCCCAAACGCTTTTTCGGGGAAACAGTTTCAACATTTTCAAACAGTTCCTCCCATTTTGTATTGTATGCCAATGGTGTATTTGTTGTACTTCTTCCGGCAACAATGCCATCATTATCTCTAATGGCTTGCCCGTGTTTTAATTCAAGGATGGCTTTTACAATTTCCGTATCAGGTAGTACAGTTGCATCAATCAGCAAATAATCGCCCGGAGGAACCTCCTCATATAAAGATTGCAAATAAGGATCGGTAACAACATAAGCGGTTTTATTTGTAACATGTTCCCATCTTTCTTTGATGGTAAGAATTCCCATTCTGATATCTGCTATAGCCCTTGTAAGCGTTAAGGGGTACAGCTTCTTCCTTTGGGGAGTATCAAATAAAACGAGGGTCATATATAAATGAGGAAAGAATATTGAAAATTCAGTGCATTAAGTCTTGAAATTAAATCAATAACCTTCTGATGAAAAGCCTCTTACAACAACTACTTCTAATTCTGATCTATTCTTCTTCCAGCTTAAATAAACTATCAACGAATTCATTTTTATCAAAAACAAGCAAGTCTTCCATTTTTTCACCTACTCCAATAAATTTAACGGGGATTTTAAACTGATTGGCAATAGCAAGTACTACACCCCCTTTTGCTGTTCCATCTAACTTAGTGATTGCTATAGCAGTTACCTCTGTTGCTGCTGTAAATTGTTTAGCTTGTTCCAATGCATTTTGACCGGTAGAGCCATCAAGTACCAGCAACACTTCGTGCGGAGCATCAGGAATAACTTTTTGTATAACTCTTTTAATTTTACTTAATTCCTCCATCAGGTAGGCTTTATTATGCAAACGTCCGGCGGTATCTATTATTACCACATCCGACTTTCTTGAAACGCCGCTTTGCACCGTATCAAAAGCAACAGCACCGGGGTCGCTGCCCATCGGTTGTTTTACTATTGGCACATTTGTTCTTTCGCTCCATATTGTTAACTGATCCACTGCAGCAGCACGAAATGTGTCTGCAGCCCCTAACAAAACTGATTTACCGGCTTTGGTAAAGTTGTAAGCCAACTTGCCGATTGTAGTCGTTTTACCTACACCGTTTACGCCCACAACTAAAATTACATAAGGCTTTTTGTTTGCGGGAACGGAGAAATCACGGTAGCTATTTTCTTCAGAATCAACAAGAATATCTTTAATTTCTTTTTGAAGTATCTTATTTAACTCACTCGTATTTACATACTTATCTTCAGCAACTCTTTTTTCAATTCTCTTAATTATTTCAATGGTTGTTTCAAGTCCAACATCTGCGCCTACAAGGGCTTCTTCAAGATCATCGAGCACTTCTTCATCAACTGTACTCTTGCCTGCTATTGCCTTTGTAATTTTAGAAAAAAAATTTTCTTTGGTTTTCTGTAGTCCCTGGTCGAGGTTCTCTTTTTCCTTTTTACCGAATAGTTTGCCTAAAAAGCTCATAAGTAATTGATATTAAGATGAACGAAGATAAATGTTTACACAAGGATATTTCTTCGTAATTTAGAAACTCAATTTTTTATATGAATTACAATATTCATTCTCTTACTATTGATGAAAAAATTAAGTTAGCTGAAGAACTTTGGAAAAGTATTGAAACTGAAAGAGCCGCATCCCTATCTCCAGCTCAACAACAACTTCTTCAAAAAAGGATAATGTTGCATCAGCAAAACCCGGAAAAAGGAAGAACATGGAAAGAAATAAAACGAAAATATTTCGATTAGAATGTTTCAAATAATTCTAGATCCTTCAGCAGAACTTGATGTTGATGAAATATTTAAATGGTATGAAAAACAACGACAAGGTTTAGGATTTGAATTCCTAATATCATTTGATAATTCTATTCAATCTCTCACAAGAAATCCCTTTACTAATTTCAATGTAACAAAAGCAATCCGGCCAATAGCAATAACTAAGTTTCCTTACAATGCTTATTATTCAATAAAGGAAGCAGAAGGTACAGTATATGTGCATGTAGTAATGCATCAACATAAGGATCCTGAAGAATGGCAGATGAGAATTGGGGATGATTTAAACGCCTAAATACAAAAAGCCGTCCTTACAAGAGACAGCCTAATGTTTGTATGAACAAACTAAAAAGAATTATTTAGCGGATAAAAAATCTTTAACCTTATCCTTATGAACAATTGCCTCTTTAAAAGTATAAGCACCGGTTTTAGGGCTTCGTACAGCCTTAATTACTTTACTCCAGTTTTTTGCTTCTGCGGCTGCTTTCTGGTCTTTTGTTTTGATCGCGGTTTTAGCTGCTTTTGCCATTTTTTATAAGTTGATTAGTTGACTTGTTAATTAGTTGACTTGTTAATTAGTTAAGATGTTAAGTAGTTTGAGATGCTTATTTTCCTTTCAACTTATCAACCTATCAACTGATTTTACTTAATTTCTTTATGTACAGTAACCTTTTTTAAATTTGGATTGAACTTTTTTAACTCCATACGCTCAGGAGTATTCTTTTTATTTTTTTCGGTAATGTAACGGCTTGTACCCGGAACACTCGTAGTTTTCTGCTCGGTACATTCTAAAATTACCTGAACCCTGTTACCTTTCTTTGCCATTTTATAAAAATTTTTCTATTGTTAGATTTTTGCGCCGTTGGTCCGCATTTCTTTTATCACGTTTAGCAAACCGTTTTTGTTAATAGTGCGGATAGCTTCAGAAGATACCTTTAAAGTTATCCAACGGTCTTCTTCAACTAAATAAAAACGTTTGGTTTGTAAGTTTGGTAAAAACCTACGCTTGGTTTTAATGTTTGAGTGAGAAACTCTATTACCAACAATAGGCTTTTTCCCTGTTACCTGACATACTCTCGCCATGATTAAATTTTTTTTCGGATGGCAAAGGTCGGGAAATTGAACAAAGAAACAAAACTAAAATGCTTTTTTATTGTAACTCCTATATAAAATGCGTTAAACATTTCTGTTTATAATTTAGTTGCATTTCTTTTTTTACAGCCTATTAAATCGCTAAAGATAATAAAACAAGTAGGCTAAATGCTTCTGTTTCATTACATTGCATTTGTAAATAATTCAAATGAAGTTTCTCCATCAAAATCCTGACTTTCTCGATCATCACTTCCGTTAAGTCTTTCTCACTCCGATTCTGCTCAATTATTTACAAGTTTTAATATTTATATCAATGGTTACTAATTTATTCAATCCAAAAGCGGATTACTATTTACAGTTAGAAGAAAAGTACGGCGCTCATAATTATCACCCTTTACCTGTTGTGCTCGAAAAAGGTGAAGGCGTTTTTTTATGGGATGTGGATGGAAAAAAATATTATGATTTCTTAAGCGGGTATTCGGCAATTAACCAGGGGCATTGTCATCCGCGTATTATTGCCGCGTTAATTGAACAGTCGCAAAAGCTCACGCTAACTTCAAGGGCATTTTATAATAATTTGCTGGGTGAATATGCAGAATATATTACGCAGTACTTTGGTTACGATAAAGTTTTGCCAATGAACGCTGGGGTTGAAGCAGGTGAAACTGCTATTAAACTAGCAAGAAGATGGGGCTATATTAATAAAGCCATTATGGAAAACAAGGCAAAAATTATTTTTGCCGAAAATAATTTTTGGGGAAGAACGCTTGCAGCCATCTCCTCCTCTACCGATCCTTCGAGCTACAAAGGCTTCGGACCGTATATGCCCGGCTTTGAAGTAGTGCCGTATAATGATTTAGCAGCATTGGAAAAAGCATTTCACGACAAAAATGTGGCTGCTTATATGGTAGAGCCGATACAGGGAGAGGCAGGCGTTGTAGTTCCTGATGCAGGTTATTTAAAAGGAGTAAGAGCGTTGTGTGATGATTACAATGTTTTGTTTATAGCAGATGAAATTCAGACAGGCCTTTGCCGTACAGGAAAAATGCTCGCCTGCGATCATGAAGATGTTCGACCGGATATTTTAATTCTGGGCAAAGCTTTAAGTGGTGGCGTTTTACCGGTTAGCGCAGTTTTAGCCGACGACGAAATTATGCTGAACATAAAACCGGGCGAGCATGGAAGCACTTATGGCGGCAATCCCCTGGCATGTAAAGTTGCGATGGTGGCACTGCAGGTTTTAAAAGATGAGCAAATGGCCGAAAACGCAAATGCAATGGGAAAAATTTTAAGAGACGAACTTAAAAATCTTCAATCGCCATTTATTACAGCCATTCGTGGAAAGGGTTTATTGAACGCTATTGAAATCAGTCACCCCGATAAAGATGCAGCATGGCATTTTTGTATCGAATTAAAAAATAACGGCCTGTTAGCAAAACCCACACATGGGGATAAGATCAGATTTGCACCTCCGTTGATTATTATAAAAAAGCAAATACTGGAATGTGTTGGAATAATAAAACAATCTTTAGAAGTGCTTAAATAAGTTGAGTGGTAGAGTTGTAAAAGATTTAACCACAGAGAAATGCAGGAGAAATAACAGTAACACAAAGAATAGATGCAGGAGAAGAACTAACAGGAAAATTTATTGACCTATCAAGGGAAATTTCTAAAAACATTTAAACTTGCATTATTAGAAACATTGAAAACAAGGTTTGTTAGTTGCAGGAATAATAAACTTTCTATGCGACCCTCTGCGAAAAACTCTTGTATTTCTCTGCGGTAAAAAATAAAACCGCTTCAGCCGTTTCTTAACTAAATCACATTACCCTTTGTGTTATAACTCTACAACCCTCTTGATTAAATTGTTACATCGGTTGTTATTTTTGCAGGCTTAAAACATCTTCAATGCACGATACCCATCTTCATCATCACGAGCAACATTTACAAAGCTCCGATCTTTTAAAAGATATTGTTATCGGCATGAGCGATGGTCTTACCGTTCCTTTTGCATTGGCAGCCGGACTAAGCGGCGCTGTTGACAGCACCGGCCTTATTGTTATTGCCGGCCTTGCCGAAGTTGCTGCAGGTTCCATAGCTATGGGCTTAGGCGGATACCTTGCAGGCAGAACAGAAATGGATCATTATAATTCTGAATTGAGACGTGAGTATGATGAGGTGGAAAAATTACCCGAAAGAGAAAAGGAAGAAGTTCGAGAGTTTTTTGAAGATTTAGGCTTAAGCACACAAGTGCAACAGCAGGCAGTAGCAGAGCTTACAAAAGATAAAGACCGCTGGGTAGAGTTTATGATGAAACATGAATTAGGTCTTGAAAAGCCCGATGAAAAACGGGCACGCAAAAGCGCTTTCAACATTGGGATGTCTTATGTTTTGGGGGGCTTAATTCCGCTTCTTCCCTACTTCTTTGTTACAAATACTTTTGAAGGTTTAAAGATCTCAGCAGCCATTACCCTCGTTTGCCTTTTCATGTTCGGCTACTTTAAAAGTAAAATGACGGGAATACCAGCTATAACAGGTGCATTAAAAGTTATGCTTATTGGTGCGGCAGCCGCAGCAGCAGCATTTGCAATTGCAAAGCTGATTGAAGGAGGATGATTATTATTAACTTTTGTAAATAGATGTCTTTATTCACTTGTGAACTGTCCTCAAAGCTTCATTTAAGATATTCTGTTAATTTAAACAATAAGTGATTATCTCATTTATTGTTATAGCTGCAATAATAAAATTCAGAAGTACTCTAACAAGATTAATTGAACGTCTTTTTCCTACTTCCTGCAAAGCAATAAGGCTTATAAAATAAAGTAAAACAAAGATTATAATATTAATCGCAGTAAGAATTAATAGTACAAAATTCGGATTTTCATAGCCATCAACATTATTATTTGAATCATAATGAGCTGCAACCATGTTTGGAAATTTCTTAAATAAAGCTATCCAAAAAAGAACCGGAAGTATTAAAAGACTTAGTGAGACATGTATAGTTTTAGTTTCAACAATTATAAAATTATTTTTTTCAACATGGATCAATAACTTCAGGGGTAAATATAATTACAGACCCACTGGTTTTTCTTCTACCACAACCAAATCGCTTAAATCAACATTCATCGGCAAAAGGCCTACCTGTACAATAGCACGTTTGCCCCGTATCTCTTTAACCTCGCCAACCTGGTAGTTCTTTTTCAGTTTAACCTTTGAGCCTATATTTATATCTGCATTCACTTCCTTGTATTTGTTTTCTACTTTTTTTGCCAGCTTATTCTTTATCACTTCATCTTTCTTTTTAAACAACAGGTTATGCATTTGTTTGATGGGCTCGTTCTTATCTTCGGCCTTTCGCCAATCTAAAATAATCTGTTTCATCTTTCGCTCCATATCCTTTAAGTAAGCCAGGCGGTCTTCGGTTACTTTGTTTTGTTGCTGAAGCAATTCAACCTGCTGGCGGTGGCGCTCTTTATTCATGATATGCGTCATCTCTTTTTTAAGGCGCTCATTTTCTTTCAGCAGCTTTTGCAGTTCAATCTCCTTCTTTTCTACTTCGCGAAGATCCTGCTCGGTACGATTAAGCAACTTGTCTAAACTAAAATGATCTTCATCTACTAAATTCCGTGCTTTATTAATTAAATGTTTTGAGAGGCCAATTCTTTCTGCAATAGCGAAAGTGTACGAACTGCCCGGTTTGCCAATAATTAATTTGTAAAGCGGCAGCAGGTTTTGTTCATCAAAAGCCATGGCGCCGTTTATAATTCCCGGCACTTTATTGGCCATCACTTTTAGGTTAAGATAATGTGTTGTAACTATGCCGAAAGAATGTTTGTGAGCAAGTTCCTCCATAATCACTTCAGCAAAGGCGCCTCCTAAATTCGGGTCGCTTCCGCTGCCTAACTCATCTATAAAAAACAGTGTTTTTCCGTTAGCCACTTCCATAAAATGACGCATGTTTTTTAAATGGCTGCTGTAAGTGCTTAGTTCAAACTCCAGGCTTTGGGTATCACCTATATGTATCATCAACTGCTTAAAAATGCCCATTTGCGAAGTCGGATGTACAGGAACCAGTAAACCACTTTGCAGCATAATTTGTAACAGGCCAACTGTTTTCATGGTCACTGTTTTTCCGCCTGCATTAGGGCCACTGATGAC